>Ga0073932_1001587_pt1 | contig 41667 bp, 27 predicted proteins | sample DewCreD2012metaG_FD_76967 | JGI IMG/M metagenome (GOLD analysis project Ga0073932, IMG submission 76967) | Hot spring sediment bacterial and archeal communities from British Columbia, Canada, to study Microbial Dark Matter (Phase II) - Dewar... ...
GCTCATCTGAGTTAGCTTCATGGCTACGATGCGGAAACCGGCGGCATTAATCATTTGCAAGATGTTGCCAATGTTGCCCGCGCGAACGGCGTCGGGCTTAATCATGGTGAAAGTTCGGTTGCCCATAAAAACAGATTATGTGTGCTGAATGGTTGACGTGTTTGGATGCTCGGCTTGCCAAAAGAATACAAGCGGCGCAAATTTAGAGCAAGATTTTATTTTAAACTAAGGGTGGCTTTCACCGTTTTAAAAAATAAAATCCTGGAGCGTTTCGTATAGCTTGTGACTTGGCATATCTTTGCCAGCCTTTTGGTGGGCGCTATTGCCTTTTCATCGGCCAGGTTCTGGAAGAAGACAGGGGCAAACACGGGAGCGCTTATCTTCGGCCTGTTGCACAATGACTGTTCCATCGGCACTAAAGGAGTTGCTCCACTACCCGCAAAACACCGCGGTCATCTCGCATCGAAACCCCGACGGCGACGCCATAGGTAGCGCTCTGGCCGTTCAGCACTACCTGGAGCAATACGGCCACACCGTGCACGTGCTTTTCCCTTCCGAGTACCCGGCGGAGTTTGACTTTTTGCCTGCTTCCGAAGACATCCTTATCTGGGACATCCACACGGAGGAATGCCGACACGTGTTGAGCCGGAAGAACGTTTTTATCTTTCTGGATTTCAATTCTTTAAGCCGAATCGACAAGATGGGTGAGTACCTCAAGGACCTGCCTGGAACGCGCGTCCTTATTGACCACCACCTCTATCCCGACCCAATTGCTGACTACATGTTCTCAGAGCCGGAGGCCAGCAGCACCTGCGAGCTGGTGTATCGCTTCATCGAGGCCATCGGCGACCAACAAAAGATAAACCCTACAGTAGGCCGCTGCATCTACACCGGCATTGTAACCGATACAGGCTCGTTCAAACACGCGACCAATAGCCGTATTTTCCGCATCACGGCCGACCTCATTGAGCGCGGGATGAACGACACGGACGTGCAAGACAAGATTTTCAATTCCAACAAGGTCAAAAACCTGCGTTTATTGGGGCATTGCCTGATTAACCGCATGGAATACCTCCCCGACTATCGCACAGCCTACATTTGGCTGTCGCGAAAGGACTACGAGACCTTCGACATCCAGCGTGGCGACACAGAGGGCATCGTTAACTACCTGCTTACCATCCGCGATGTGCGGCTGGCCGCTTTCATTCATAACCAGCCTAACATCGTTAAACTTAGCCTGCGCTCTAAAGGCGACATTGACGTACAAGAAATTTGCCGCACACACTTTAACGGCGGCGGCCACAAAAACGCCGCGGGCGCTTACTCGCACATGAGCCTGAAAGCCACCATTGAAAAATTCCTCTCCATCCTCCCTTTGTATAAAGACGTGCTGACGCGGTAAAGCGCCGCGCGGGCACGACAACCCTTTTTATCACCGTCAATTATTATCAGTCTATGCGTTTTTACCATCTTTTAACACTCCTTTCCCTGATGACCCTGCTGGCTGCTTGCCAAGGCGAAGGCATCAAAACAGAACACGGCTACCGCTTCATCAATCACACCAAAAAGACGGGTGTTAAGCCACAGCCAGGCGACTTCGTGCTGGTGCAGCACTACGTTTGGGTAGGCGACTCCATGATGTCGAGCACGGTGCGCAATTTCGGCGGCCCGCGCGAGTACGAAATGTACACCAAGGAAAATCTGCCCGTGCGCGTGCCGGCCATTTACGACGGCCTTCTGCTCATGAGCGAGGGCGACAGCGCCACCATCTATGAAAAAATTGATACGTTCCTGCAGAAGTTCATCCCCCCGACGCTGAAAGACGTCAAAGAAGTGCGCCACGAGCTGGTGCTGATTGATGTTACTACGAGCAAGGAAAAAGAAAAAGCACGTGCTGAAGTGGAGGCTCGCTTCAACTCCGTGCAAGCCAGAACACAAGCAGTAATCAAAGACTACAAAGCGGGTAAACTGGCCGGCCTGACGACTACTAGCTCCGGGCTCAAATTACTCATCGAAGACAAAGGGAACGGCGCGCCCATCAAAACCGGCGAACAGGTGAAAGTGCACTACTACGGTTGCCTCGCCGACGGCAACATGTTCGACAACTCCTACCAGCGCGGCGAGCCATACGCCTTCCCAGCCAATGTCGGACAAATGATCCCGGGCTTCGACGAAGGCGTGATGCAGCTCAACCGCGGCGGCAAAGCCATCTTGTTCATTCCGTCTAAATTAGGCTATGGTGCCCAGGGCGCTGGCCCCATTCCACCCAACTCGGAATTGGTGTTTTACGTAGAAGTTCTTTAAACCGAAAAAACTCGTGGCCATGACTGTCGAACAGCTGAAAGACTTGAAAGACAGGCTGGCGGTCTTAAGGAGGTATCTTTGACGTAGACAACCGTTTGCGCGAGATAGAAGACCTGACCAGCCAAACCTACGACCCGAATTTTTGGAACGAACCCAAGCGCGCCGAGCAGATCCAGCGTACCTTGGGGATGCACAAAAACTGGGTAGACGAGTACCATCGTCTGGCGCGCGAAGTGGACGACCTGGAAGTCCTGTACGAGTTCCGTCAGGAGGGGCTCAGCTCTGAAGAAGAAGTGGATGCGCAATACCACAAGGCCAACGAGATGTTGGCTGATGCAGAGTTCCGGAGCACGCTCAACCAGAAGGAAGATGCCATGAACGCCGTGCTCACCATCAACGCGGGGGCTGGTGGCACTGAAGCATGTGATTGGGCGTCCATGCTACTGCGCATGTACCGCATGTGGGCCGAAAAAACGGGGTTCACCGTTAACGACATCTTCGAGCAACCGGGCGAAGCGGCGGGCATCAAGTCTGCCAGCATCGAAATCCGCGGTCCTTATGCCTACGGATGGCTCAAAGGCGAGAACGGCGTGCATCGATTGGTGCGCGTCAGCCCGTTCAACGCCCAAGGCAAGCGCCAGACCTCGTTTGCTTCCGTGTTTGTGTACCCCCTGGTAGAAGATGATAACATCGAAATCGTCATTCGGCCTGACGATATTGAAATGGACGTCTTCCGCGCCTCGGGGGCAGGCGGTCAACACGTTAACCGTACCGAGTCAGCCGTTCGCCTGCGCCACCTGCCCAGCGGCATCGTGGTAGAGTGCCAGGCCGAACGCAGCCAACACCAAAACCGCGACCGCGCCATGCAAATGCTCAAAAGCCGCCTCTACGAACTGGAAATGCGCAAACGCCAAGAGGAAAAGGAAAAAATCGAAGCCAGCAAGTCCAAAATCGAGTGGGGCAGCCAAATACGTTCTTATGTGCTCGACGACCGCTGGGTCAAAGACCTGCGTACGGGCCACAAGGTGCACAACCCCGACGCTGTACTCGATGGCGACCTCGATGGCTTTCTAAAAGCCTACCTCCTCTGGAAGAGCAACCCAACCCCGGTAGAGGCCGACGAGTAAGCCTGCATCTCCAATGCCGGCGCCTGGCGCCCCCTGCGGTTAGCCAGGCGTCGGTTTTTTTCAGGACTTCAGTCGTCCCGCCGGTATCGGCGCAACAAGCCCTTTAGCACAATCAGAACAACAAGGGGCAGTGCCGTTTCGGGTAAATTTTGAGGAATGAACCCCCATATGACCAACGCCACTAAGGCAATAGCTCCCACAACAGTAAAGTACGTCTCCGTTAGCTCCGTGCGCTTCGTACGCCAAAAGAAAAGCAGATGCGTGGGTAAGGCCCACAACAGGTTCCAATTGTACTTTGTCGTCGTATGGTCAGTGGCGAACCACAATAAAAACAAAATCAGCCCTGCTACCCCCAGCACAAACCAGAAGACAAGGTCAAAGGCCACCTCCGCACGGCGGCTGAACATGGAGGCAATACCCAACGCTGCCACCAAACACATAACCCAAAGCGGATTGCCCCAAAAGCCAGAAGCACCCGAAGGCGAAGGCACCGACCAATTGGGGAAAAGGCGCTCCTCAGCCACCAACGGCACCGAGTCTGCCACCGTAGCCCGGGCGAAGAGGTCGTGCATGTGGTCCGGCAGGAACATAAAATCACGCCCTAACGCTACGCGGTCGGCAGGCTGACCCAAGGCCAGGTCTATGCCGAAGCGCGTCCAAGGGTGGTGCTCCAGATACGGGTGCAACAGCTGGCGCATAGTGCTGCCCAGCGGCAACATCGTCGTGTCGAAAGTTATCTGGTAAAAAAGAGCCTTTTCCACCACATCGCGGATGCGCGTGGCGCAGTTGTCGTAGAAAAAATCGTAGAGGTAGTATTTATTCTCTTCCCTTGCATTTTCCTCCAACAAATCAAAAAGCAACTGCCGCTGTGCTGGAGTTAGGTGGAGCACCTGCTCTTTCATGACACGCCCTTCCTGCAGGTTGCCATATTCAAAATAGCGGTAGGGTTCCACATCGAGGTAATAGCGCAGGCGCCCACGGCAAAAGTTGAGCAGGAAGTTGGGATCTTCAAAGTCGAACGTACCGTAGTTGTAGCAGCGATCGAAACGCAGCACCGGGTCGCGCACCCGCAGGGCGCTGTGGCCAAAGAGACTGTACAGCATAGCGCCTGGCGCCACTGTCATGAGGCTGATGGTTGCCTGGTCGGAAAGTTCGACTTGCGCCCGCGTAGGCAGAGCGGCGGCGAGCAGGGCAAAAGCGAGCAGATAGCTTCTAATGCGAGACACAAACAAGGCAATTGTTTCTGGATACGAGCCTATTGAATGCGCAACACCTGGCCAACCTGAATCTGGTCGGAGGTCAGCTGGTTCATACGCTTGAGTTCAGCCACTGAGATACCGTATCGGCGCGAGATACTGAAGAGCGTATCGCCTCGCTCGACGCGATGAAAGACGGAAGACGGCGGCGGTGGTGACGGTTGAGGGGGCGCTGGCTGCGGCCACGGCGTAGGCGGAGCGGGCGCCGGCGAGGGAGCGTCAGGCGGTTTAGGTTGCGGTGTCGGCTCGGGCACAGGGTCAGTCGGGTAGGGCACGCCTGTGATGACCGGCCGGTCCGACAGTGGCGGTGGTGTAGGTTTAGGCGTAGCGGCGGTGTCGGCAAACGGCGGCTTGTCGTCGGGCACCAGGGGTGGTGGCGGCGTAGGACGGGGCGACGGCGTTGCCCCCTGTCCGCGCAAGCGGATAACTTCCCCGGGCTGGCGTTTGCCGCGCAGGCGGATTTTTTCGTTGGCTAAAGGCTCCTGACCATAGGTCATACCATTGCGCTCGAGCAGAGCATCCAGCTGAATGCCGTACTGCTGGGCGATGTCGAGCATCGTTTGACCTTCCCGTACGAAGTGGTGAGTGGTTCGCCCGCGCCAGCTGCGCCGTTTGGGTTGGATGAAAATGCGTGTGCCCGCGGGCAGCCGATCGCCAGGCGCATAGGCGCGGTCGTTGTAGTCGGCCACCTCGCTCGGGTCTAGCTGGTAAATGCGTGCAATATCGGCGATGGTCTCGCCTTGCTGCGCTTGCACCAGTTTGACATCGTTGGCGTATTGAATACGCTCTTGCGGCGGTATACGCTCCGGCACTACTGTCCCTGGGCTGGGCGGTGGAGTGCCTGGCTGGTCATACTCATAAAGGCGCAGGCGCTCAATGAGCTCGATAAGCTTGTCGGCATATGTGGGCGAGGTGGCGTAGCCGGCCGTTTGCAGCCCACGGGCCCAGGCTCGGTAGTCGGTAGGGTCTAGGTTGAAGAGGAAGCTGTAGCGTGCGGCCTTGCGCGGGTCGCGAATAAACTCGCTGTGGTCAAAGAAGCTTTCCTCTGGGCGCTCATATTTTCGAAAACACGACTCGATAGGGTTGCCGCTGGCGTCGCGGTCGTCGTCTCTCTTGTAGTACGTGCGGCCCGTCCACGTGCCGCCACATTTGACACCAAAATGGTTGTTGGCATTCACAGCCAGCTCACTGCGCCCGGAGCCGCTCTCCAAAATGCCCTGTGCCAACTTGATAGAAGCAGGAATACCCGTACGCTGCATTTCCATGATGGCAATGTCCTTGTAGCGCTGCACGTAGTCCAATTGAACGTTGCCGGTGGACTTTGCCGCCGTCGCTGGCTGAGCGGAGCGGAGCGGTGCTTCGGGTCGAATGGGTTTAGGACTTTTGCAGGCGACCCACAACAAAAGAAGGAGAAAAAGCCAGAGCAAACGCGAGTATCTCATTACAGCCAGAGTGCTAAAGGTGAGAGGCTGGTGCAAAGATGCAAGGTTTGCCAACAACGCCTCCTATTCGACGCGCAGTGTCTGGCCGGGTCGAATGATATTGCCAAGGCCGGGATTGAGGCGCCGCAAGCGCTCTACGCTGGTTTCGTAGCGGCGCGCGATGCTGCTCAGCGTATCACCCGGGCCGACGGTGTGGCGACGCTCCACCTGGCCTGTGGCCATGTTAATGGTTATGGGTGGGTCAGGTGAAGGAAGCCTATCCGTCGGAGCGGGCACCACGGGTGTAGGTGCTAACAGCGGCTGGGCCGGCAGCATCTCTACCGTTACAGCTGCAGGCAGGGCCGCCGCCGTGTCGCGCCGGTTCGGCGCGCCCTTGATGGCCAACGCGGGTTTTTTATCGGCAAGCGAAGGCGCCAGACTAACTAGCGTGCCGGCAGCCAAGGGAGCCTCCTTCAGGGTTGGGTTTAGGCGGCGCAGTGTTTGCACTTGCACTCCGTAGAGTTGAGCAATCTGCCGCAGTGTTTGGTCTTTTGCTGCTCGGTGCACAATGGGTGCCTCAGGCCCAACACTGGCCGGCTTAGGCTCAATAAACACCGGGTCACCCACTCCTAATCGCGCTTCTTCCATGTACAGGCTGTCATTGAAAGCCACCAACGCCTCTACAGGTGTCTGGTAGAGTTGAGCCAAGCGGCGCAGCGTTTCCCCTTCCCGCGCCTGCACCATGCGCACCCCATTCACTATCGCCACGCGCTTCAACGCCAGCCGACCGCTCCGCACCCATTGGTCGTACTCGTATAGCCGGTGCCGCTCGATATAGAAGATGAGCCGCTCGGCGTAGTGGCCCACTGGCGAATAGCCGGCCTTTTGCAGCCCTTCCGCCCAGCCTCTGTAGTCCAGCGGGTCCAATTTGAACAAAAACCCGTAGCGCTGCGCCTTCTCCGGATGAAGCAGGAAGGCGCTGTGGTCGGCATACGAGGCAACCACGTTGGAGTACTTTCGGAAGCACGACAACACGGGCTTGCCGTTGGCGTCGAATTCATCGTCGTTTTTGGCGTAGGTCTCGCCGCTCCAATGCTTTCCACACTTCAGGCCAAAGTGGTTGTTGGCCTTTTGCGCTAGCTCACTGGTGCCAGCGCGCGTTTCGAGCAGTGCCTGCGCTAGTTTGATGCTGGCAGGCACGCCGCTGCGCTCCATTTCATCCATAGCGATATCCCGATAAGACAGGATGTAAACCTCGCGCAGCGAGTCCATTACCACATCGGCTGTTTTTTGGGCCACTAACGCCGCAGGAGCCAATCCACCTACGGCAAAGGCAGCAAGCAAGCGAAGCATAGTTTCTTCGTTTTGTAATCGGTTTATACGTAAGCGAAGGTAAGGCGTTTCTGCCGACCTATGCATTCAGCCAGCACACTACCTTCAGCACCAGTGCGCGGTTTTTAGGCGAAAAGAAGCGCACTTCTGTATTGGCAATAGGCGTAGCAAAGGAGTTGTCGGTGTAAACTAAAAAAACGTCGGACACCGGGGCAAAGCGCCACTGCAGACGAGCGTTGATATTGAAGTTATTGGCTTGAGTATTCCATTGGAAAAAGGCACTGACAAACCAGCTACGCGAAAAGGCCAACTCGGCGCGGGGGCCTATAATCCACACGTCAGCCTTAGCATAGGGTGCAGGGAGTCGGATGCGGTTGTATGCATAGCTGACCGCAAACGTGCCGTAAGGCTGCCACCGATAACTTATCTCTCCTTGCACCGACTGCGCCTGCCCGTTGAAAAATTGGCCAACGAGCACTTCTATCCACCCTTGCAGGTCGTAGGTGTTGCTGCTCGAAAAATATGCTCCTCCGTTGTTGTAGGTATACCCCTGACCGCCGGGTAGGGGTTTTGTCCCCGGACGGTATAGGTTGGTAGGGTCAAAATCCTCAAAGAGGAAGGTGTAATTGTTGTTCAAATAGAAACCCATTTCGGCCTGGTCCTGAAAGGCAGCCCTCCCACTAAACCCCAACTCGCGATCTGTCTCCTGGAAGAAAAGCGAATAAGTGAAATCTCCATTGAGGCGTACCGACCAATTGTTGATTTTCCCCCTTTTCGGGTAAAAAATCAGACCTCCGCCAGGGAAAAAGCTTTGAAAACCTTTTCGGGGGACAAAGCCCGCTTCGGCTGTGTAAAACGAATCCACCAGCAAATAGCCCAGGCGCGCGTTAAAATGGCGGTCAAAGTATCCCAAAAACTGAGCAGCCGTTTGACCGCGGCGACGCGGGTCGGGCGAAAACGAGCGATGGTAATACCACTCTCCCTCCCAGCGGTTGTCGGCGCTGTAGAGATTAAACTCTAAGCCAGCTACGCGATTCCAGGGCTGGGTGCCAGCCCGTTGCGTCTCCGTTAAGGCCCCGACGAAGTTTTCCTTGTTGACGAAGATACCACTCAGCGCACTGCGGCTGAACACCTTGCGCTGTAGTGTGGCCACAGTGAAGTTAGCCGCCGGCAGTACTCGCGCTGAGTCCCAATTGACACGCACGGTTTGCATATTGAGCAGCCCTACGCGCCACTCATCCGTGATCTTGCCGCTCAAACGGGCTCCCGCAGCGATAGGCACCGTTTCGTTTTGACCTGTAAGGGGATTGCGTGCCAGGCCAATGCGCCGAGAGAAGAAGGGCCGCGTGCTGGGGAAGCCAAACATGGCGAATAAGTCGCGGTTTTCTAAGAAAAACTGGCGCCGTTCGGGGAAAAAGAGCTCGAACCGGCTGAGGTTGACCACTTGCCGGTCCACTTCTACTTGCGAAAAGTCGGGGTTGAACGTGAGGTCTAAGTTGAGCGAAGGGGTAATGCCTACTTTAGCATCACCACCTATGCCATAAGCGCTGCGTTGGGCGCGCTCCACCAACGTCAGCGCGGGCGCCTGACGCCGAAAGTCGGTTTCTTGCCGGGCGGTGATGTACGGAATGATGGCAGCATTCAGCCCAGGTGGCGGTGGCGGTGTCTCCCACTGCAAAGGACGGCAAAAGGCCAAGTTGACAGGCCCATATTGGCGCGGGACAGGATGCCAGGTGCTGACTTCCCAACCCTTCAAGCGCGTACGGACGAAGTTGACCGCCCAAGTATTGGCACCTTCTGAGCGCGAATAACGCAGGGTTTTGAAAGGAATGGCCATTTCTGCTACCCAGTAGTCGTCGTGGTTGACCACTGCCGACGTCCAGCGGTTGTCCCAATCGAGCGAAAGAGTAGTGCCATTGTCAATGAGCGCTTCCCGCTGCACGTTAAGGGGGCTAACGCTAAAAAGGAAGCCGTTCAACCCATCGCGCGACGGACTGACCAGCACATTGAAGACGTCGCTGCTTCCCATAGGAAAGTCGCGTTTCAACGAAGACACCGTATAATCGGTCCGGGCTTGCCAACAGGTCACCCCAACGTACAGAAATCGATCGTCGAACGTCAGGCGCACCTCCGTGCGCGCATCCGCCAACACCGTATCTACTGGAAACTGCTGGATGAAATCTACAGCCACTTCTGCTTCAGCCCAGGCGGCTTCATTCAGTTGCCCATCTACAGCCATGGGCACTGTTGCTTTACGAAGGCGCAGCCCATCCGGCACGTGCCCCGGCACCCGACGGGACAATGGTGCAGGAGCCGAAAAAGATGGCAACAAGGAAAGAGGCCCTTGAGCTAGCCCGAAAAGAGGGAGCATGGCATCCAGCACCAGTAAAAAACAACCTATTTTTTTCATGCACTGCCAAAGGTGGGCCTCAGCCGCAAACTGCCAAACAGCGATTGTACCAGCAGCGGCCGAATGCCGACAAATGATAGACTTTCTTTGTCTTTGTGCTTTTTGCCGAACCTGAATGCGGCTCCAGTGTTATATAGTCGGCTAAACATCAACCCCTCGCATTACCACCTTTCTCAACATTTTCTCTTGCTATGAAGCGCCGTGCCATTGTTTGGTTCCGACAAGATTTGCGCCTGCACGACAATGAGGCCATGACCACTGCCCTGCGTATGGCTGATGAGGTCATTCCCATTTACGTCTTTGATGAGCGCGTCTTTCTGGGCAAAACCCGCTTCGGATTTCCCAAGACGGGAAAGTATAGGGCGCAATTCCTCATAGAAAGCGTGGCGGACCTGCGCCAAAATATCCGGCGCTTGGGCTCGGAGCTGTTGGTGCGCATGGGTAAGCCAGAGATTATCGTTTCCGAACTCGCGCGCCAGATGAAGGCCTCCTGGGTGCTGTGCAATCGCGAGCGTACGCACGAGGAAGAACAGGTACAGGACGCCTTAGAGCGCAAACTGTGGTCGTTTGGCTTAGAATTGCTTTACGTCCGGGGTAAGATGCTTTATCACACCCAAGACCTGCCTGTACCTGTGCATCATACTCCCGATGTCTTTACTCAGTTTCGCAAAGAGAACGAGCACATTACACCCATACGGCCGCCCTTTCCTACGCCCAACGCACTGCCGCCTTTGCCCCCCGGGCTGGAGGCTGGTGATATTCCGACGTTGAAAGATCTAGGGCATACCCCCTTTGAGCCTGACCCTCGAAGTGTGTTGCCCTTCAAAGGCGGTGAAACGGAAGGGCTGGCGCGGCTACGCCATTACCTATGGGAAACGGATGCTGTTGCGCGTTACAAAGAGACACGCAATGGGCTTATTGGGGCCAACTACTCCTCCAAATTCTCGCCTTGGTTGGCTGCTGGCTGTTTGTCGCCCAAATTCATCTATCACGAACTCAAGCGTTACGAGCACGAGCGCGTACGCAACGAGAGTACTTATTGGCTCTTTTTCGAGCTCTTATGGCGCGATTTCTTCCGCCTGATGGGCAAAAAACACCGCCACCGCATTTTCCTGAAAGGGGGGCCTCAGAATAAACCTATGCCTCATCTAAAAAACGACTGGGATCGATTTTGGGCGTGGGCTGAGGGCCGTACGGGGGTGCCCTTTGTGGACGCCAACATGCGCGAGCTGAACGCTACCGGTTGGATGAGCAACCGCGGACGCCAGAACGTCGCTTCTTTTTTGGTGCGCGACCTGAAGGTCAACTGGCAAATGGGCGCCGAGTACTTCGAGTCGTTGCTTCTTGATTATGACCCTTGTTCCAATTGGGGCAACTGGAACTACGTGGCCGGCGTGGGCAGCGACCCGCGCGAAGACCGATATTTCAACATCCTTACCCAAGCACGCAATTACGACCCTAACGGCGACTATGTGCGCCTGTGGTGTCCTGAACTGCGCGAAGTGCCCAAAGAAAAAATTCACCGCCCTGATTTGCTTAGCGCCAGCGAGCGCCAACAATGGAAAGTCAACGGCTACCCGAAAGCCATTGTTCGTATCGAAAAATGGTCGCACGCCTGAGCCCATTAGCTTCGCAGGGCCGCCTGATGGCACAGCATGATACAGCCTGGCAACCAAACGTAGGGGTATTGATATCTTTGCCCCTAGCCGATGCCTATTCGCCGGCGCGCTATATCCATGAAAATGCAAAGCATTGTCCTTGGCGCCCTCCTGACGACTCTCGCCCTTGCCTGCACTGACGAGAAGGAGCGGTTGCCCGCCTATTTGCGCATTGAGCCTTTTAGGGTTGAAAGCCTCGGCGGCGCAGAATGGCAAAACATCACGGAAGCCTGGGTGTATGTCAACAACCAGTTTTTAGGTGGATACTCCATCCCGGCACTGGTACCTGTGTTGGAAGAAGACACTTGCACAGTGCTGGTTTTTCCGGGCGTGAAAGAGAACGGGCAAATACTTACGCCAGCTGTTTACCCCATGTTCCAGCGACATGAGGGCAAGGTCGTCCTGACGCCTGCCCAGACCACCGCGCTGACCCCCACCACACGCTACGTGCCCGACATCCGCTTTCCCTGGCCCATTGAACGGGGCTCGTTCGACGCCAGCGCTATCGTTCTCTTTGACCGCGACGATAACCCCAAAACTGGCTTCGAACTGACAACCGAAGACGCTTTCGCAGGGCGCTCCGTGCGGATGCGCGTGGACACCGCCAACGCCCTCAACGACGTGGCCACGGAGGCCGTCGAAGGACTACCTGCTACGGCCGCCCGCCAGGTGTGGCTCGAATTACACCGCCGCAACGACGTGCCTTTCGAAATGTGGCTGCTGGCCGACGATGGCCCCGGCACTACCGAGTACAGCGCGTCGGTATTCCGGTTTGGCCCCGCCCCTGCGTGGACTAAAATTTACCTTAACTTGACCGAGCCACTCGTCTCAATGGGTGAACGGAAACGACACCGCCTGCTTTTCCGCCTTGCTTTGCGCCCTAACAGCAGCGGCCAATATGAGCGCCTTTCGGGCACGGTGCTTTTTGATAACATCCGCTTAGCACATTTCTAACTTTTCACTTCCATACAGCCTTTAACCCTTGTCGCGTCGAGTCCGCCAACGTGATACCCAACTGTACGCCGTCGTGGATTTCCTGACGGCCATGTTAGCTTGGGTGCTTTTCTTTATTTATCGAAAAAACACGGAAGGCGCCTCTCTTGATGCTGCCGTCTTCCAAGACCCTAACCTTTGGCTTGGGGCGGGGGTTATCCCTGTGGGATGGCTGCTCCTGTACGCCATCTTTGACCATTACACGCCCGACATCTACCGCATGTCGCGCATCAGCACGCTCAGCCGCACTTTTTTTGCTACTTTCTTGGGCGTGCTCGCCTTGTTTTTTGCGCTTATTCTCGACGACGTTGTCCAAGACTCACGCACCTATGCCCAGTCCTTTATCGTACTCTTTAGCCTTCATTTCCTTCTGACGGCCACCCTGCGCCTGGCTCTGCTCACGCGCGCCCATCGGCGCATCCAAGATGGCCGAGTTGCTTTCAACACGCTGTTGGTGGGTGGCAATCAAAATGCTGTTGAGCTCTACCGCGACATTGCCGGGCGTAAGAAAAGTATTGGCTACCGCTTCATCGGCTATGTGGATACCAACACTAACGGCTCTGAGGCGCCATTGGCCCAGTACCTGCCCAAACTCGGCACCCTCGACGCTCTCTCCTCTATCATCCGCACGCACGAGATCGAAGAAGTTATTATCGCTATCGAAACCAGCGAGCACAACTTGGTGCGCAACATCCTGAATACTCTTTTCGACTTTAGTCACCAGGTCTTTGTCAAGATCATCCCCGACATGTACGACATTCTGCTCGGGTCGGTCAAGATGACCCACGTGTACGGAGCGGTGCTCATCGAAATTAGGCAGGAGCTGATGCCTCGCTGGCAACGCGTGCTTAAACGCGCGCTCGACATTGCTGTCAGCCTGACGATGCTTGTCCTGCTGTCGCCTTTACTGGTGTACATCGCTCTGCGTGTCCGCCTGTCCTCGCCAGGTCCTATCCTTTACTGTCAAGAACGTATTGGTCAGTACGGGCGTCCGTTCTTGCTCTACAAGTTCCGCTCTATGTATATCGATGCAGAAAGACACGGCCCCCAATTGTCGAAGGAGGGAGACCCACGGTGCACACCCTGGGGGGCGGTTATGCGCAAGTGGCGATTGGACGAGTTGCCCAATTTTTGGAATGTCCTGCGCGGCGACATGTCCCTCGTAGGTCCGCGTCCTGAACGCCGTTTTTTCATTGATCAGATTCTCGAACACAACCCGCATTATCGCCATTTGCTCAAGGTGCGTCCGGGCATCACCTCTTGGGGACAGGTCAAATACGGCTATGCCTCCTCCGTTGAAGAGATGCTCCAGCGCCTCAAGTTTGACCTGCTGTACATAGAAAACATGTCGCTGGCGCTCGACTTCAAAATCCTCTTCTACACGGTTTTAGTCCTACTTCAAGGGCGCGGGAAGTAACCTTCGGGGCATCGCTTGCGAATACTCCGAAGGTTATCGTTTGACCAGCGCGTTGCTTCCTTTGCCTAAGAAACGGCCTCGCGCTCGAAAGAGCTGTAAAGGGAAAAAGAAACAGGGCAGCCAGCCAAGCGGCAAGGGACTGCCCTGTTGGCGTATTCTCACGCCACTGTTTTCTTAGAACCGAAAATTCAGCCTTGAGAACAGGAAAGTGCCGTTGAAACCCATTTGTACCGCGTCATACAATCCGCCGCCTTCTGTTTCTTGGTCTTGGCGGGTAGGATAGGCGTTCAGGAGATTCACTCCTCCAAAGGTCCAGCGCACGCGCGGCGACAAGCGATACGATAGGCTGAGGTCGAGGGTTACGCGCGGGTCATAGATGTCAATCTCGCCGATGTAGTCCTCCAGCTCAATTTTATCAAAATAGTTTAGGCGCACATGAGCTCCCCAACGGCGACCGTGAAGGTCGAAAGCCAGGTTGCCTTTCAGCGGCGGCGCCGAAGCCAAGATGAAGAGTTTCTCCCGGTTGCTCAGGTAAGAGTCTTCTTTGCCCACCAGCTTGGCGCTGGTGTTCACCTGGTCAATCGTCATGCGGTTCCAGTTGCCGGCCAGGGTGACGGTAAAGCGCTGCTCCTCGCCGAGGGTTCCGCTGTAGGCTGCCACCACGTCTAAGCCGCTGGTAGTGGTGTTGATGGCATTGGCGAAGAAGCGCGCGCTGCCCACGTTGAGGGAACGCAGGATGCTGCCGATCTGGTCGTCGTCGTTGTAGAAGTCGCCCGTCAGCACGATGCGGTCTTTGATTTGGATGCGGTAAAAATCGGCGGAGAGTGTGAAGCCCTGGCGGCTGTACGTAAGCCCTGCGCCTAAGTTGACGGACGTTTCTTCTTGGAGAGGCTCTATGCCGAGTGCTTTCGTGATAGGGCTGTTGTTTTTAGCCAGAAACTTATCTACGGCCACTCCTGCCTCGAAGTCAGTGTACACCGAGTTGAAATACAGTTGTGCTAAGGAAGGCGCCCGGAAGCCCGTGCTGGCGGAGCCGCGTAGTGCTAAGCCGTCGGTCAGTTTCCAGCGGGCTGCTATTTTGCCATTGAGCGTGTTGCCAAAGTCCGAATAATTCTCAAAGCGCACGGCCGCCCCAAGAGCGAAGGCCGTGGAAAAAGAAAACTCGCCGTCCACGTAAGCAGCAATATTGGTGCGGCTTTCGTTTACCTCGTTTTGCGGGCCAAAGCCTGGGAAGCCCTGAGCACCGCCGGGACGGGCGATGCTATCGCCCTCCGGCGTCACGAAGTATACTGGCCCATAGGTGCGCCATGAAGCCTCTTCGCCGGCGAAAATTTGGTAGTTTTCGATGCGGTGTTCTGTTCCAAAGGCAATATTTGTCCCGCGGAACCAATTTTTAAAGAAGCGGCTAAAGGTGAGGTTGGTGGTGTTCTGGCGCAATTGGAAGCCGCCGTCGTCGAACTCTGTGGGTGAGCGCTCTTCCAAGCTGGCATTGATTGTGCCGCGGCCATAGTAGTGAAAGCGGTTAAAGCCGACGGTGTGGTTGAGGTCGGTGTTCCAGTTGTTGAGCAGCCCACGCACGCCCACGCTCATGCTGCGGTCGGTAATGTCCGAGGCGATGATGGGGTCAAAGCCGTTAGGGTAGATGGCATCCACGTTGCGCTCGGTGCCTGGGTCGCGACTCCAAGCGTAGGCGTTGGTTTTGCGGAAGTTGGAGCCACCAAAGGCATACAGCGAGACGTCTTTGCCCAGCGGGAGCGCGGCGTTGAAGTAGGTAGCCAAGTTGGTGCCGCGGGCATCGCCAAACTGGCGCCGGTACAAGGAGGGGTCGTAGCGGTTAGTGTGTCCTCGCGACCAGTAATCCACCGTAAAATTGGCAAAGCCGCCTTCTCCCATGCGGAAGCCATAGTTCCCATTGATTTGTAGGTTTTCGCCGTCGAAGGTGCTGCGTTCTGGGTTATCCTTGGCCAGGTGTGCGCCCACGTTGACGTTACCCGTAAACTCGTTCACGTTCTCTTTCAGTACGATGTTGATCACCCCGGCAATGGCGTCCGAGCCATACTGCGCCGAAGCGCCATCGCGTAGGATTTCGATGCGCTCGATGGCCGCTGCCGGGATGGCGTTTAGGTCAGTGCCCGTGTTGCCGCGCCCACGCGTGCCGTAGATGTTGATGAGGCTCGACTGGTGGCGGCGCTTGCCATTAATAAGTACCAGGGTTTGGTCTGGCCCCAAGCCGCGCAAGGTGGCCGGGTCTACATGGTCAGCGCCGTCGGCGCCTGTCTGGCGGTTGGCGTTGAACGACGGGGCGGCATAGTGGAGCATTTGGTTGACATCCAACTGGCCCTGTGTAGCCGTCAGCTGGCGCACGTCGAGCACATCAATGGGCACCAGCGAATTGGTTACAGAGCGGTTGAGCGCGCGCGAGCCTACGATGACCACCCCTTCTAAGATGAGACCTTCGCGCAGCTGCACGTTCACCTCGGAGCGCCCATCCAAAGGCACTTCCAGCGTCGCATAGCCGGTGTAAGAGAACACTAACTGAGCATCCATCCGGCTAACGCGCAGGGAAAAAGAACCATCCCAGGCCGATATGGTGCCGTTAGTAGTGCCTCGCTCGTAAATGGTCACTCCCACTAACGGATTGCCGGCCTCGTCCGTAACCTTACCTTTGACGGAGCCTTGGGCCTGCAGCATTGTCACCGATACCGCCCAAATAGCGGTCAATAGCAGAAAAACGTAGAGTGGCTTCATAGAAACAAGAGTTTTGGTGTGGAAAAATAAAATAAGCAAAAAAAGCGGCTATTTAAAAAATAGCCGGGCGAAAATAGGACCGTCCTTTTTTAATACCCAAAAATAGGTTGGACTAAAAAACCAGAGCATCCTCTCTATGCCCTTTCATAGGCACAATTCGTCGCTCGTGTGTTCTTTGCTAGAAAAATGCGATATGCTCGTGCACCTGCTCTATCTCGTCGCCTTCGCTCTTCTGTCGGCTTGTGGCAAAGACAACAGCTCGGTCTCAGCGCCTCCCTCTTTTTCTGAAACTGAGGACTTTATCGCCGCAGCAGACATTTCCTCTTTCCCTGAAATAGAGCAGTCCCACCTGGTTTTCTATGACGAAGACAATCGTCCAGCAGACTTTTTACTCCTCCTGAAGCAGCGCAGTGTGAACACCATTCGCCTGCGTTTGTGGGTAAATCCCCCGAGCACACACTCCAGTTTGGCAGAAGTCAGCGGTTTTGCCAAGCGGCTGCGCCAGCGAGGTTTTGGTATCTGGCTATCGGTACACTACTCGGACACGTGGGCTGACCCTCAGCAACAACACCCTCCTAAAGCATGGCGGGGGCTTCCTCTGTCGGCCCTAAAAGACAGTGTGCGTCTATATACCCAGCGCGTAGCCGCAGAAGTAAAACCCGAGTTCATCCAAATAGGCAACGAGATTAACCATGGCTTCTTGCATCCAGTGGGCGACATTCGCATCCAGTCCCAGCCCTTTCGAGAGTTGCTCATGGCGGGCATCCAAGCAGTGCGGGAGGTTTCTCCTTCATCCAAAATTATCTTGCATTATGCGGGCATAGAGAATGCGGGCTGGTTTTATCAGCAAGTTGCTGCCTTAGATTACGACATCGCCGCACTATCGTACTACCCCATTTGGCATGGCAAAAATCTCGACGCCCTGAAAAACACCCTCGAGCAAATTCACCACACCTTTGGGAAGAAGACCCTCATTGCTGAAACGGCCTATCCTTTCACGTTGGGCTGGAGCGACTGGACGACCAATATCGTCGGGCTGGAAGAGCAGCTGCTGCCCGGCTTTCCTGCTACGCCTCAAGGGCAGCAAATGTTCCTGCAGCGAATAAAAACCATAGCACAAAAGACATCCGGCGCGCTGGGCTTCTGCTATTGGGGCGGTGAGCTGGTGGCCTGGAAAGGCCCGCAGGCTACGGATGGTTCGCCATGGGAAAATCAGGCCCTGTTCGACTTTCAGCACCGAGCGCTGCCCGTGCTGAGCGTTTTCAAGGGAGAATAGGCCACTCCCTCGCCTGCCAAGGAGCCGCGCCGAAGCCAAGGGAACGGCTGTCTTTTGAACCAACTAACCCGGCCTAAGTTATGCAGACAATGCAACTCGTAGGGTACTACCTTTGCCGCCCTACCTTCCGCTTAATGCTTGCAGGACGATGCAAAACACGGTTCTCCTGGCGTTCATTGCGCTGTACTTGTTGGGCACTTTAGCCATAGGCTGGTGGGCTGCCCGCCGAGTGAAGACCACCGCAGACTTTGTCGTAGCGGGCAAAAACCTGCCCATGTTTATTGCCGCTTGCGCCCTGTTTGCCACGTGGTTTGGCTCCGAAACGGTCATGGGCGCTTCTTCGGAGTTCATTGAGCACGGCATGCAGGGTATTATCGAAGACCCCATGGGTGCGGCGCTGTGCCTCTTTCTATCTGGGCTACTAATTGCCCGTCCGCTGTACAAGCGAAACCTGTACACGTTTAGCGACTTCTTTCGGCTGCGCTACAACCGCCGCACTGAGCTCATCTCGGCGGTGTTCATGGTACCGTCGTACTTCAGCTGGATTGCCGCTCAGCTCATCGCCTTAGCCATCATTCTGCAGGCCGTGTGCGGATTGGAAAAGGTCTATGGAGTGCTTATTTGCACGACGCTGGTACTGGCCTACACTTACGTGGGCGGCATGTGGTCGGTAACGGTTACGGAGTTCGTCCAGACCATCGCCATCATTGTCGGTTTGGCCTTTTTGGCCGTCGAACTGGTGCTGCAGGTAGGTGGTTTTGAGGTCATGATAAAAGCCGCTCCAGCCGACTTTTTTCAGTTTCTCCCGGAAGCAAAGGCAGTGCCCGTTCTACACTGGGTAGCCGCCTGGATGACGATTGGGCTGGGCAGCATCCCGCAGCAGGATGTGTTCCAACGTGTCATGGCTGCGCGCTCTGAGCGCGCTTCTGTCAATGCTTGCTACACTTCGTCGTTTATGTATTTGAGCGTGGCTGCGCTGCCGCTAATCATTGCCTACTGTGGGCGCATGCTGTATCCGGAGCTTTCCAAAGGCGACGAAGCCCAGATGATGATCCCGCACCTGGTACTGCAACACACCGGCTTGGGCACGCAAATTCTGTTCTTTGGTGCCTTACTTTCGGCCATTCTGAGTACGTGCTCAGGGGCCATGTTAGCACCGGCTACCGTGATTGGCGAAAACCTGGTCAAGCCGTTATATCGAAATCTATCCGACGTTCAATTGCTTCGTATCATGCGCCTGTCGGTCATCGGCGTGGCGATGGTCACTGGTGCCATGGCGCTCATGCGCAATAACATCTACGAATTGGTAGGAGAGTCGTCGGCCTTTAGCCTGGTCTCTCTATTTACTCCGCTCATTGCTGGCTTGTACTGGAGACGCTCTACGGCTGCCGGAGCGGTGGCTTCCATGGTAGCGGGAATAGGGATGTGGGCGCTTGCCCATCAATGGACGACGGCTCCCGAGGGCTCTATGGCCGGCGGAGATGGCACGCTACAGGAGCAGCTAGCCCAAGTGCCCGCTATGCTCTACGGCTTTGCGGCCAGTGTATTGGCGATGATTGTAGTATCGCTGCTTACCTCTCATCAGCCGCAGGAAAATCAATGGCACGAAACAACCCAAGAAAAGTAAGACTTATGACTCGGCAACAGCGATATATGCTCGGCTTGGAAGTAATCTGGTGGCTCTTGACGGCCGTAGTTGTATGGGCCGTGCTCTGGCCTATACACCAGGCTATGCACGTATGGCCCTTTGAGCGATGGAACATTATCTTCATTGTCATGCTCATCACCCTGACGCGCTACATTTTCTTGCTACCTCACACATTCATTGCCCGAATGCAGGAGGTCAAGGTCGCTCTTATCTTGTTGATGTTCCCCTTGACTTTTGTACTTGTCGAAGCTGTCAATGGCTTTATGGTCTACATCGAAGAAAACACCTGGGAGGGTCTGACGGGGCATTTACCACTGCCCAATAAACACGCTATTGAGGATTATATCTGGGGGGAAATGCTGTTTTTCGGCGTGGGCAGCTTCATCGCAGCTCCTGTGTTTGCTGTGCGCTTGCTCATTTCCGTTTGGCGCACCCGCAATCGGGGGACAGTGTAGTAGAATGCTTTACAATGCAGTTAGGTGGTGGGGGTGCCGCCGATAAATGCCTTAAGGCATAGGTTCTCCAGACTTTTACCGATAAGCCGGCAATATTATGGGCTTTTATTTCTTGTCTTGATAGACGTTTAAGATCAATGACTTTTAAAACAGCCACTTTCTGGATAGTCCTCTTATCCCTAAGCCTAAGCGCCTGTACAGGACTTAAACACTCGAGAGAGCACCTGCCCTCAAATAGCCATTGCTACCAACAAAAAGCATTTGCATATACCAGAAAAGAACTGCCCACACCTCTCCGTCTCACAGAGGTAGACTCCGCTATGAGGAAAGCCCTTTCGCCCAGCTCGCTCCATGTAGCCAATGCACTCGGCCTGCTCGACTTGCTCACCGACTATATTCATCTGAGTAATGACTATAGAGAAAAACCCTCCATAGAGCATAGGATGGAAATAATAGAGCTGTCCCAAAAAATCCACAGTCGAGTCAACCAAGCCTCCTTAGAAATTGCTGCCGTTGCCAGCGAGATGGATTGTGAGGAAGAGCGCGCCGACCAAATAGCCAGCTATCTAAAGGAACAAGAAGATGAAGCTGAAACAAGGCTGACAGTAGGAGCGCTTGTTGTTGGTGCTCTTGGTGCTATAGTTTCGGGGGTGTTGCTGGCTAATGGTAACGAGAGCAACGCACCCGACTTTGTGGGCATTGGCGCTGGATTAGCCGAGGTCACCCTCGGTGTGATGATATTGACCAATAAAAAGACCGTGCTCTTCTATCATCCTCGGAATGCCCTCAAAGACATCTGGACGGCGCCGGAGACGTCGAGCATTTTCCCGCCGGCCGTCTGGTTCTACTTGAATTACAAAAATCCGGAGAGCCCTGAAAAACCCCTGAGGGAGCAGCTGGTCGAACAGTGGCTAAGCTTTGGGCAGGTAGCCGACGCCCATAACAAAAACAAAGAAAAGCTCTATGCGCTGCTCTTTGGCGAAGGCGGCCGATATACTGCCGAGCAATTGGCCAACCGAGCCAATATGCACGACCAGGTGGAGTCCCAGGTGAATCTGATGCAACAAGCCCTGCGCCAGCTAGGCTCAGACATCGAGCGTCTGTTTCAAAGGTGATGCCATCGCCCTGCTTTTAGCCATACCTTCGTTGCGTCCTTCTGCACAAAACATATAGTCTCTATCCTTAGCACTATGCATGTAGATTGGGAGTATCGCTGGCAAACCGGACAGACAGGCTGGGATCTTGGCACACCCTCCCCGCCGCTGTGCCGATATGCCGACCAAATAGCGCCCCCGCAGCGCCAGCGCCTACGCGTACTCATACCCGGCTGTGGCAATGCCTACGAGGCCTCTTACTTGCTCAGTCAGGGCTTCAGTAATCTCACCGTGGTGGATATTGCCCCCACGGCCGTGCAGCGCCTCGTCCAACGCCTCGACGCCGAACACTCGCAGTGGTACCAACACCTGCGCCCGCTATGCGCCGACTTTTTCGACCTAAATGAGACCTTCGACCTCATCTTGGAGCAGACGTTTTTCTGTGCGCTTGAGCCCGTGCTGCGCCCGCGATATGCCGAGCAGATGCACCGCCTTCTCGCACCGGGCGGCACCCTGGCCGGCGTGCTGTTCGACCGCGATTTCGAAGGTGGACCGCCTTTTAGCGGACACGCCGAGGAATACCGCGCCCTTTTCGAACCGCTTTTTTTCATTAAAACCTTGGCGCCTTGTTACAATTCCATTCCGCCGCGCGCCGGCACTGAGGTGTTCTTCATTTTAAAAAAAAAGCCATATAAGCCTTTAGAAGGGCACGTGCTTCGAGGCCAGACTAATGAGTCAAACCTCAAAAAAGCCTAAAAGCTAACAGTTTCGGTTGATGGAACAGGGCAAATAAGCTGTATGCTTAGGCTTAGGTGTTATCTCAAAACCTTGTTAAAGCAGGGATAATAATGTTGCCTAAGAAACAATCGAAAGCCCAGCTACTTTTTTTCAGCCTGCTTAATCAATCCCACTTGTCTGCCAACACCTCCAGGGCGTATGCCTTGATGCGCTCCCGTTTAAAATCCAGCCAGGCGTCAGCTTCGGGCGACTCCTCCACTGCTTGCCGGAAATAACGAAAGGGCTTACGGCTGTGCAGAGCGCTGAGCAACCGCTCGCGCAGGCGTGCATCTTCGAGTTGAAGAGCAAAATCCTCCATGATGTCGAAAGACACCTTTGAGGGCAGCGAGCCTACCTCCACAAAGGCGTCGGCTTCGCTCTCCAGTCTACCGCGCACGGTTTCGTACCCGTCCAAGGACTTCATTTCACCCCAGCGCGCTGCGTCGGGGTAGCTGAGACTTTCAAATGTGCGCCGATGGACGAACACCACAAAGCCTTCGTCCAGCAAGTCGGCGATCTCTTCCAAAAGCGCGTCGTTCATACGTTTAGGCGGCATTTTGAAAGCAAAATAAAGGCTTCGCCGTTGAACTCCGGCACCTTTGGTCTGTTTACCTACCTTTGCAAAATCTATCCTTCAAACACACATAACGACCCGATATGTACCCTATAGAATTGGTAAAGCCTATGGCGCGCGATCTGACGGATGCTGGCTTTGAAGCATTGACGACGCCCGAAGAGGTGGCCAACGTGCTGGAAAATCAGACCGGCACCACCCTGCTGGTTATCAACAGCGTATGTGGCTGCGCAGCGGCCAATGCTCGCCCAGGTGCTAAGATGTCACTACAGCAACAAGGTAAGCGTCCCGACCGCCTGGTAACTGTCTTTGCCGGCGTGGATAAAGACGCTACGACTAAAGCCCGCGAATACTTAGCTCCGTATCCGCCCTCTTCGCCCAGTATTGCCCTGTTTAAAGATGGTAAACTGGTGCACTTTTTAGAGCGTCGACACATCGAGGGCCGCTCGGCCTACCTGATTGCCGAGAACCTGAAAATGGCTTACGAAACCTATTGCTGAACAACCTTGGGCTGAGACGCAGAAAGCGCATCTATCGCGCTGAAGCTTTCATCGGTGCCCTCTGCGGTGTGGTCATGCGCTGCAAGGGGCATTTTATTAGCGATAGCAGCGAGATGAAAGGCATGGCTGAAAGTAAGCCAATTCTTTTGGAAAGAGAAAGGGGGAAGGGTAGTTGGGGATACCACAAAAAAAAACCGCGATGCTCTTTTGCACCGCGGCGGTTTCCCGTATAATCTCATGAAAAGTCGCAAATCTCTTGGTCATCAACAGAGGATTTCCTCGTGTACTCGCTGTCATTCCCTGTCATTGACAATACAAAAGTGCAGCGACCCTCGAGCCGTGCAAAGGACAAAAAAACGAGTTTGTTGAATAAAATAATCAAAACCCAAAGAGTGGAAAACACGATTTTTTGGCGTTATATGGTTATAAAAGCCCTAAAAAGTGATAAATGGAGATGTACTGACGGCGGCGCAAAGCCGCTTTTGTTGAATAAAAAAAATTTTTGCCCACTTTTTTTCTTGAAAATTCTCCTCTTTCGGCATTTCCCGCAGCTCAAAAAAGCCGCTGTTGGTTCTCTTAGCGTTTTACAGCGGCGGCGCGGAACGTTGGTTTTTCTCGACCAAAAGCCCACCGTGCTTCTGCTGACAGGGCAACACCCCGTGGCATGGCACCGCTGCCGTACCTTTGTGAGGCATCTTTTCAACGCCGCCTTCGAGGCACTTACACTCGCACGAGGCGGCACTACACTACCCAGCAGATGGCGATAACTGTGTTGCACCGACTCCTCTTTTTTGGGCTACTGTTCTCCTGTGCGATTTCGGCCTTTGCCCAGAACACCCTCCAGGGCCAAGCCAAACGAGTGCCGGAACGCGAAGTAAACCGCCAGAGCGCCTTTATTGAAGCTGAGCGCGAACGCCTACTGGGTCATTACGAAAAAGCAGCGCAGAAATACCGCCAATTTCTCGATGAGATGGGTGAAGAAGCCGCCGCATGGTACGGCCTGGCGCGCGCCCTGCTGGCAATGAGCGACTTACGCGGTGCTTCGGAAGCAGCCGCCAAGGCTGCCAGCCTCGACCCAGGCAATGTATGGTACAGGATTCTGCAGGCCGATATCTTTGAAAAAACTAGCCAGCCGGCAGACGCCGTCAAAATATACCAGGCCCTGTGCAAGCAATCGCCCCAAAACACGGCTTTCCTCGATCGCCTGGCATACCTGCAGGTGCTGGCCGAACAACCCAAAGAAGCGCTAAAAACGCTGGATCAACTGGAGAAGATTACCGGCATCACGGAAGCTATTGCTGACAAAAAGCACCTTATTTATCTGGGCATGGGCGACGTGAAAAAAGCCGCCAGCGAGCTGCAGCGGTTAGCCGATGCTTATCCGAGCCGCGTGGTTTATCGGCATCGCCTGGCGGATCTATATGAGTCAGTCGGAGACAAAGCCGCCGCGCGCAAGGTGTACGAGGAAATCCTGCGCGTTTGGCCCGATGACGAAAAGGCCAAGATGGCGCTGCTGGCCGAGCGCAAAGGAGGGAGCGCGCTCGTAGCGGACCTGAAGCTGTTGAAGCCTGTTTTTCAGGACCCTAAAATCACCATAGAAAGTAAGGTTAAGCAGGTGCTGCCCTATTTTAGCCAAATGAACAAAGGCATGCCAGCAGACGCTGTAGCCCTTCTGCTGGAATTAGGAGACATCGCCGAAAAAACCCACCCCGACGACGCCAGAGCCTGGAGCCTTTCGGGCGACCTCTACTACCACGCCAACCGCTACGACGAAGCCCTGGCCCGATACCGCACGTGCCTGCAGCTTAATCCGCGCGTTTTTTCGGTATGGGCCAATACGTTAGAGATTTTATACGCCCAGCGCAATATCGAGGTGCTGCTTCAGATGTCGGAGAAAGCTATGGACGATTTTCCCAATCAGCCGTTGGCCTATTACTACTACGGTGTTGCTTCGATCGAAAAAGGCCGCCCCGATGACGCTTTACCCGCCTTAGAACAGGGCAGCCTAATGACGGCAAACAATGCGGCGCTGGCACTCGATATAGCCGACCAGATTGGCCGGGCGTTGTTGGTGAAAAAGGACTATGCCGCTGCCCAGCAGCATTACGAACAGACGCTCCCTAAGGGCGGCGACCGGCACCCTGGAATCTTAGAACACTACGGCGACGCCCTATACTGGCTGGGTCGACAGCCACAAGCCATAGAATACTGGCGCAAGGCAGCACAGCTGGCTCCCTCTTCCCGCTTGGAGCAGAAAATCAGCTCAGGGCGCTTGTAACGATAAAAAAAACCTATGGAGACACCCATCGTCATCAAGACCTTTCATGGACTGGAAAATGTGCTGGCTGAAGAGCTGAAGGCCTTGGGTGCAGCTGACATTCGCCCGCTTAAGCGGGCCGTTTCCTGTTCGGGAGACCTGGCTCTGGTCTATCGGGCTAATTACGAGCTGCGCACTGCCTTACGCGTGCTTCTTCCAGTGCACACCTTCGAAGTATCTAATGAGAAGGCTTACTACCGCGCCGTGCGCGAGGTTGAGTGGGGCGAATACCTCGACCCAACAGGTACCTTGGCAGTGGATGCGGTGCTGTCGGGCGGCATTTTTCGCCATTCGCAATACATGGCTCTGCTGACTAAAGACGCCATCGTGGACTATTTTCGCGACCGCTATATGCGCCGCCCCAACGTGAACACGGTGGCGCCACACTTGCGGGTACATGCCCGCATCCACGGCTCTACGTGCACGCTCTTGCTCGACTCCAGTGGCGACAGCTTGCACAAACGCGGCTATCGGCGCGACACAGTAGAGGCTCCGCTCAACGAAGTGCTGGCAGCCGGAATGGTTAAGCTAACAGGGTGGAACGATTCCTGCCCACTCGTGGACCCTATGTGTGGCAGCGGCACTATCGTTGTTGAGGCGGCCCTCATGGCGGCCAACATCCCGCCGCAAAGCAAGCGCCCTTCTTTCGGTTTTTTTCATTGGCGTCATTTCGACCGCCAACTTTGGGGGAGCGTCAAAAGCAAGGCCGATGCACGCGCGCAAAAACCATTTTTCCCTATTTACGCTTTCGACAAAGACTCGCGGGCGCGCAATGCTACGGCTATCAACCTGCTCTCGGCAGGTCTGGAGCACTACATCAGCGTACAGAAGATGCCTTTTGAAAAGCTTATGCCGCCTCAGCCGGCCGGCATGCTCATTACCAACCCTCCCTATGATGAGCGGCTGCGCACGGACGACATCGCTCTTTTCTACAAGACTATTGGCGACCAGCTGAAGAAACGCTGGACGGGTTGGACGGCCTGGCTTATCTCCTCTCATCGAGAAGCACTCAAGCACCTCGGCTTACACCCTTCGCAAAAGGTGACGCTCTACAACGGCGCGCTAGAATGCGCATTCCAAAAATTTGAGCTGTACGAAGGCTCCAAGCGCTCGACATCGAGCAAGGAGCCACCGGCAGAGACCGAGTCGCGCTAAGAGAGCGAATAGGAGAGGTCTCGCCTGCCCATTTTTTGCAGGCAAAAGCAGCATAGGGGCCGAGGACAAGGTGTCGCCTTGTTAGCATAGGTTTTTCTCTATTTTCGCCGCTGGCCGGTCAAAACCCGGTCAGGCTTCTTATGCATGTTCGCTTCTACCTCTACTATACCACCCAGTTTGGCGAAAATCTCTACGTTATCATGCAAGTGCAGCGCCATGCGGCGACGCACGAGGAAGAACACCTGCTCACATACCTGAACGACACGCTATGGCAAGGCACGGTAACGCTCGACCTAGCGCCAGGCGACGTACTGCGTTACCACTATGAATGGCGCGATGGCTATGGCAATCGGCGCGTAGAGTGGAGCACTCGCGAGCTGACGGCAACCGAAGCTGATGACCTGGTAGAAGTGTACGACTCTTGGGAGCCCATGGGCGCAGTAGAGAATGCTTTCGACACGCAGGCCTTTCGCGTGCTGTTGCCGCCGCCTTTACCTCCGGCGCACGGACGCAAAAGCGGTGCTTACACTCACCTATTTCGTGTCAAGGCGCCTCTGCTACCGCCTGAAGAGGTGGTGTGTTTGCTGGGGCATGGGCGTACCTTGCGCAATTGGGACACTGCTACGCCGTTGCTGTTGCAACCCGACGAGCAAGGGTGGTCTATTGCACTCGACCTGACGGACGAAGCTTTCCCGCTGGGCTATAAGTATGGCATCTGGAACACGCGCACGCGCACTTTTCGCGGCTTTGAAACGGGCAGCAACCGCGTGCTCTACCAGCCACATCCAACTGCGCGCTATACGGTGTTGCACGACGGCTTTGCCCACTTTCCACCACCCTCCTGGCGAGGCGCTGGTGTGGCCATACCAGTGTTTAGCTTGCGCAGTGAGCACAGCTTCGGCGTGGGCGAATTCACTGACCTGATGTCACTGGTGGACTGGGCTAATCAGGTGGGCATTCGCCTTATCCAGCTGTTGCCCATCAACGACACTTCAGCCACTCACACATGGACAGACTCGTATCCCTACTCTGCCATTTCAGCCTTCGCTCTGCACCCCATCTACCTGAACCTCGCCGAAGTAGCCGGCGAAAAGCACGCGGACTTGTTGAAACCTTTCACCGAACAGCAAGCAGTTCTCAATGGTTTGGAAAACCTCGACTACGAGGCTGTCTTGCAAGCCAAGTGGGCGGCTATTCGCCTGCTGTTTGAGGCCCAAAAAGACGAGTTCCTCCAAAACCAGGGCTTTAAACGCTATTTCTCCGAAAATCGCGACTGGCTCGTGCCCTACGCTGCCTTCTGCTTTTTGCGCGACAAGTATGGCACCTGCGACTTTAGCCAATGGCAGGAATATGCGACCTATCGGCCCTCGGCAATAGAGAAATTGACGGGCCCCACCTCCAAGCATTACGACGCCATTGCCGTGCACTACTTTGTCCAGTGGCATCTGCACCGCCAATTGCGCACTGCTGTGGAATACGCCCATGCGCGCGGTATCGTGCTCAAGGGCGATATCCCCATTGGTATTTACCGCCATAGCTGCGATGCTTGGGTGGCGCCCGACCTCTACAACATGGACATGCAAGCAGGCGCACCGCCCGACGACTTTGCTGTTAACGGCCAAAACTGGGGTTTTCCTACTTATAACTGGGAGCGTATGAAAGCCGACCACTATGGGTGGTGGCGCCAGCGTTTCCAGCACATGAGCCGCTATTTCGACGCTTTCCGTATTGACCACATTCTGGGCTTCTTCCGCATCTGGAGCATTCCTGCACAACATACCCAGGGCATTCTGGGCCATTTCGTACCAGCAGTACCTCTATTGGAAGACGAGTTTCACCGCGCCGGCATTGGCTTCAACTACGAGCGCCTGTGCAAGCCCTACATCACCGATACAGTGCTGGAGCACTTTTTCGGTGAATACGCCGATGCCGTGCGCGACACTTTTCTGGAGCGTACTCCTGACGCCGGCCATTGGTCGGGCGGGGGGCAATACGTCTTTAAACCTGCCTTCGACACCCAGCGCAAGGTAGAAGCATTCTGGGCGCTGACTACCACCAATAGCGGCAAAGAGAAACGCTCTGGCCGCAAGAAGCCTGCTCCGGCCGCTCTACCTCCAATCATACGCGAAGGGTTGTTGGCTCTCCATGCCAACGTCATCCTGCTGGACGTCACCCCTCCTGAGGCAAAAGAAAAAACCTACGCCTTCCGTATTGACATGGAAAAAACGGCGTCATTTCAATTGTTGCCCGACGCCGTCAAGGGCGCTCTTAAAGAACTTTACGTCCACTATTTCTACCGGCGCCAGGACGCCCTCTGGCAGCGCGAAGCCATGGAAAAGCTACCCGCGCTCAAGCGCGCCACGCGGATGCTGGTATGTGGCGAAGACTTAGGCATGGTACCCCGTTGCGTGCCCGATGTGATGCGCGAGCTGGGCATCCTAACCCTGGAAGTGCAGCGCATGCCCAAGACTACCAACCAGATGTTCTTTCACCCTAAAGATGCTCCGTACCTATCGGTGGTAACGCCCTCGACACACGATATGAGCACCCTGCGCGGCTGGTGGGAAGAAAACCGCGAGCTGACGCAGCGTTTTTTCAACGACGTGCTAGGCTATGAGGGCAAAGCGCCTTACTTCTGCGAACCTTGGGTGTGCCGCCTGCTCATCAAGCAGCACTTACACTCACCGGCTATGTGGGCCATCTTCCAACTACAAGACCTGCTGAGCATAAACGGCTCCTTGCGCCGTGAAAACCCTAACGACGAGCGCATCAATATCCCTGCCAACCCCCAGCACTACTGGCGTTACCGCATGCACTTAACTTTAGAAGCGCTGCAAAAGGCCGATGCCTTCAATGCCGACTTGCAGCAGTTGATCGTCGAAAGCGGACGGGCTCAATAATTCCCCGAAAAAGCAGACCAAGCAATTTTTGGAGTAAAAAAAGCAATGCTAATTCGCCAAAAGGCACGCGCTCCAAAAAGCCCGCGAGCCATTCCAGACATCGGGAATGGCTCGCGGCAATAGGCTTTTTATATGTTTTGAACAGGATTACTCCTGCGCCACAAACATCTTTTTGGTTGCGCTGTGGGTAGGTGTATCGAGTTGGTAGAACAGTAATCCTGCGGGCAGTTCGGAGCGCTGCAACACGGTGCTGTTGAGCCCTGCTGGGAAGTGACCGCGAATCCGCTTCACCAGGCGGCCTTCAGCGTCGGTGATGGTCAGCGTCGCATCAGTGGCCTGCGGCAAGTAGAAGACGATAGTGGTAAAGTTGCGCACGGGATTGGGCGTGTTCTGGAACAGTTCAAAAGGCGCTCCGGCTGTTGTTGTCTGGCTGTTTTGGAAACGCAGCACGAGCGCCATCTTCTGACCGTCGTCCTCGTAAGCCTCCGTACGGGTAATGTGGCTGCTCAAGTAGAGCATTTGGCTCAGCATACCATCGCGCAAGGCGCGGAATTGCAAGGTAAAGCCCGCTTTGCCGTCAATAGCTGCCGTCAGGGCGCGTTCGGCATCGAAGGAAGCAAAGTGCTCGTGCGTGAGCGCCTCGCCGGGCAAAACCTCCAATAGTTCCAGGTCGGGGTGCACTAAGGTGAACTGATAAGCAGCAGCATTTTCCGGATGGAAGGCGATGGTAAACACTTCGCCAGCTTTCACGCGGCGATCGTTCAAGGCCAGGAAAGCCGTCCCGCTCGTGCGCGTTTGTGCGGCGGTCAATTTGGCGTTAGGAATGGCGTTGCCGTTGACATCGCCCACCTTGATGGCTATGAAATTATCGTTGAAGCGGTCGCTCAGAATATCAGAAACCTGCATGTTTTCCGGGAAAACTGCCTGGAAGGGGTTGGTCGGGTCTGGGAAGACGTAATCCACCGGTACAAAACGCCAGCTGGTGTTTGCCGGGAGTTCAGCGTAGATGCCCAGGATGAGTTTGCGCAATTCCACCAAGTCGAAAGTGGTGATGGAACGGCTGTTGTTTGCGTCTGCAGCAATCATCCTGTAGGGGCTACCTAAAGGCTCGATACCCAAGATGTGCTTATTGATGAGCAGCAGGTCAAACGTGGAAACACCATTGAGCGGGTCGTCGTCCTTGAGCGGTGTTACCGTGTATGAGGAGCCTAACGGCAATGCGTTCGGGAAGCTGAACAGCCCGTCGTCGTTCGTCAGTGTGTTCAAGTCAACCGGGGGAAAGCCTCCGGACAGGAAGGCTACCAGCGACACGTCGGCGTAGCCGAGACCATCGTTCTTCTCCGTCTTGAGGGTACCCGCCACGCTGGCATTAGTGCTGGAGCAAGCGCCCATATTATCTTGAACATTCACCGTAGCCAGGCAGAAGTCCGCATTGCCAGCCAAGTCTCGCGACCAAATTTCTACCTCGTTTGGCCCTAACTCTGTGCAAGAGAAAGTCACCGTCTTCTGAGGTTGGCCGTTGGGCAGCATCGGGAAGCCCTGCCCTTGGTTTTTCTTTCGAATGGCCGTGATGAGCCTGTCAGAGGGTGTGCAGTTGTCGTAAGTGGACTGTATGAAATCTGCTACATGTAGGCTAATCATCTTAGTCGGCATGAGGTTGACCGAGATGTTCTTGCACACAACGGTCGGCTTTTTGCAGTCTTTTACTTCGAAGACCCACTCACATGTTTGCTCGTTGCCGCAGCCGTCGTCCACCACCCATTTGATTTTATGCACGCCGTAGGGTAACTCCGGCACTATGTAGGTATTCTGCGCCTGTTGAGTGTTCCAACGGACGGCAGCCGTTTTTTTGTTGCCGCTCGTTGTCACTTGCAAGGCGAAACCGTATTTCTGATTGGCCGGCACCGCGCGGAAGTCGAACTCGCGGGGCTCGCCGCCGGTGTAGTTCGGGTTGAACGCATTGCCAAAATTAACGCGGTTCCAGCCCAAGCCGCCCAAGCCCGTTTGCGTGCTGTTGACAACTGTTTCCATGACGCCGTCGCCATTCAGGTCGAGGAACAGCAGGTAGCGGAAATTGACGTTGGCGCCCGAGCAGAGGTCTGTGGCCGTGATACTCAAGTCGGCAGGTGCTTCGCAAAGGTCGTGGCTGCTCAAGGTTTGGTCCCACCAGTACATGGCATTCCACAGCGCAGCGTCGTTATTGGTCAGGTCGCACACTGTGTCGGGCGAGGCCTTGCAATTTTCAATGATGGGTTTCTGGTTATCAATGATTTTTATAGTTTGCTTGTAAAGGTAGCCATTGGTGTTGGTGCTCCAGTAGAGAGAGTAATTGGTAGGCGGAGCGCCTGGTGTTATAGACACTACGGTGGGTGCCCAGGGTGCTGGCGTGCCTGCCGGTGATACGGTGGGTCCTGGCAGGTTAGAAGGATGGTTAGCCGTAGCGTTAGGTTCAGGGTTGGGCACATTGGTCAGGCCGCCATTGGGGTTGTAGCTACACCAGTTAACAATTGTCCAGGTGCGCTCGATGAGGAAACACGCATCGGGGACAACCGTAAAGATTTCGTCCTGATAAGAGACGGCCAAGGCTTCGCAGTCTTTGCCGAAGAACTGCGGTTGGCCATAGTTGCCCGTGCCATCGCACGCCGTCACTACCACATCGTTCGGAAAGCGGACGAAATAGTCCTGCTCGTAGGTAACGATAATGCGCTGCGTACAGGTTTGGGTGTTGCCGCCACAGTCCACAACACGGAAGGTACGCGTGATGGTACCGCGGTTACACAACGTGTCAAAAAGGGCGAGGTTGCGCGTTTCCGTAATGGTGTCCACACAGCAGTTGTCGGTACCGGTGGCTGAGCCATAGGCCCAAAGCGAAGGGTCAAAGTTTTTGCACGAGACAGTAACGTTGTTGGGTGCATTACAAGAGGGTCTCAGCTTATCCTCTACGGTCACCTGCACCATGCAGTCGTTAGCGTTGTCTTCGCCGAATTCCAAGGAAACCTCTCCATTGGGCACGGGGATGTCGTACACGCGCAGAATAACGGTGATGCTCTTACCTACGTCTTCGCAGCAAAACCGGACCTGATCGTAGAAACGATTGTTGGGCTGGCAGGGGTTGGCATCCATTCGGCGTACCTTGAAACGCACGGGCGAACAGTTGTCGTAGGAACCTTTATCAAAAGTGCTCGCATTGACCAGCGTCGCGCCACTGGAGCCTAACGACACCTTAGTAAACTCCACGCAAGCGACATTAGGCGGCGTCTGATCCTCCACTGTAATGAGGAACGCACACGTGGAGGTATTGCCGCAGTCGTCGCGCGCGACGTAGCGCATCAGGGTATTGCCCAAAGGCAAGCCCTGTGCTATACCAAAGACCGCCAGGGTATCGGGGTGCCAGGGGTTGTTGCCCGGGAAGTTTTGCAGTGAAGCTGTCAGTGTTCTGCCTACGCCATTGACCGTATACTCGGCCACAACCTCCTTGATGCGCGAACAACCATCCTCCAGGATGACATCCGGCAGATCTAAGTCGCGCACGCAATTCCACGGGTTAGTGTTCACTGTGATATTCTGCGGGCAGTCAATGACGGGCCCTTGGTCGTCCTCTACTTTGATAAGTTGAATGTGCTGCCGCGGGTTAGTACCCGGGTTGGTGGGCAGACACCAATCCAACACTGTCCACGTGCGCAAAATCTTATAAGAGCCATCGCACACGGGTAGCGTTTGGTCGCTGTAAGCCACACTCAGCTCACAGAACGTATTTTGTGGATATAGAGAGAATTGACGGCCAAACTCCACCAAGAAAGGTGTCCCCGTGTTGCTTGGATTAGTATTTGGATTTTCGCAAGAGATGGTCACGTTGTCTGGGAACTGCACTTGGTTGACACTGCGGCGCTGGAAGTAAATGAACTGCGTGCAAGAAGCAGAGTTTCCACTCTGGTCCACGGCCGTCCAGGTCCGGCGCACATAAGCGCTGATGTTGTTCAGCCCGTTGACCGTGCCATTGCAAGGCAAGTCAGTGAACTGGTCAAAATATGAGAGCGTGAAGTTGCTGCAGTTTTCCACCACGCTGGGGTAGGCGGCGTTAATGTTGAGCTCGTTTTGCAGATACTGCGGCGTGTAAACTGTGATGCCGCAAGCAAGCGTGATATTGGTACAAGTGATTTGCGGCGCTAGCTTGTCTTGCACCAAAATGTACCCCCAACAGCTGTTGCCGCTGTTGAGCTCGCGTACGCGCACTTGGAGCGTCTGGTTGATGTGGTTGGCATTGACAACGCCCGGCACCCACACGCCATTGACTCGAATTTCTACCACAAAGTTGCCATTAGGGCACCCGTTGCCTTCCAGGATCATATCCGGGTCAATGGTTACCTCGCAGTCGTCGTCCAGAGAGATCTGCACGAAGTTGTTGCACGTCATGGTGCACTGAGCTTGGGCGAGCGTGTTGGTGTGGAAAGCGAGAAAAGCCCCCAGCAGCCAGCCGAAAACGGTCAGAGTAAAACGTCTATCGTTCATGTGATTAAGTAAGAAGGATAAAGCCATAGAAAAAAACTGAGATTATGCGGGAGGGCCAAAGCCCAGGATTAGGTGTTGTTTAATGATTCGAGCCGATGTGCTTTCTTAATTATCAAAAAAAGTGCCTTATCTCACAAAACAGCCCTGCCTTCTCCCGCCATTTTTTTTACGGCCGGAAGAAGGCAGGTTTCGTGCCAATTTTGCAAGGGTACGTCAGACGAGGTGATTTTCCAGGGCAATTTTAACTACACTCGCCGTGTTGTTGACCCTCAATTTGCGCATGATGTTTTTGCGATGTACGCTGACAGTCTGATCGCTGATGTATAGCTGCTGGGCAATCTCCTTATTGCTCATAACCTGCGCGATGTAGCGCATCACCTCTATCTCGCGGCGCGTCAAGCCGTACTTTCGAGCAAGGCGGGTATCGGGCAAAGTAGGGTCCATTCCTAAACCCGCCATTTGCTCGTTGAGCGTAAGCCCCGGGCCTATATGCGTTTTTCCCGCCATAGCGTCCGATACGGCGAGAAAGAGAGCGTCGGCAGTCGCTGATTTAAGCAGAACGCCGTCGGCTCCCCCTCGAAAAGCAGCTTTCAACAGGCGCACATCGTCATTGTAGGTGAAGAGGAGCAGGCGCAGGTGAGCGTACGCCTTGCGCAAGCTGCCAAGGACAGTAGCCATCTCGCCGCCCAACAGCATCATGTCTAACAGAAGCAAGTCGGGGCGCTCTTGCGCCAGCAAAGGCTGCAGGTCAGTGAGGCTAGATACCGTGCCTCGAATATCGAAGCGATACTGGCTGTCGCCCAGAGAAAGCACATGCTGCAAGCCCTCTACAAAAATAGGTTGCGAATCGGCGATGACAACACTGAGCGTTTTCACTGCTGGACTGGTCATAGTGTGTGTAGTGTGTTGTGCTAAAGGGGGCAATTTCCATACCAGGAGGGCAATTTTTAGCATGTCTGACGGCACAAGGTAGGTTTTGCGTGGCCTCCTGTCTGGCAACCGACAAAAACCAGGTGCCCAAGTTGGCAAAATTGTTGCCGCTACGTTTTGAGCAAGGAACGGGCTTTGGCTCGAGCAAACGGCAGCCAAGGCTTCAAGTAGAAATAGTGTTCTTTGCAGTGCCGAATACTTATGAGAAAAGTCGCACACCACCTCCCTCTGATATTGCTGCTCTTCTTCCTGGCCTGCCACCGCGGAGAAGAGCCTTCACGTCCAGCGCATCTGACCTACACCGTGCAGCAGTATGAAGGGCGTTTTTTGAACGAGTGGATAGCCTTTACCTTGACAGTCATTCAGCAACAGCAGTTGAATACTCCTGACGCCGCTCGGGTGTTGGGCTATGTTGGTCTGACGGCGTGGGAAGCCGTGTGCCACGGCGTACCCGAAGGTAAAAGCCTAGGCGGTCAAATTCGCGACTACGAGGCTCCCGAGTTCGACCCAGACAGAGTGTACGATTGGGGCATCGTGCTTTGCTCGGCCATGCGCAATGTCCTGCCAGACTTGTTCGAAGGGCTAAGCAACAACCAGCGTTCTCAGTTGGAAAAACTGGCCGCCATGCAGGAAGATACACTCTTTCGGCGCGGACAGACAGAGCGCGTCCGTCAGGACTCGCGTCTGTTGGGCGGTCGCATCGCTGCAGCCATTAACGCCCGCGCTCGTAACGATGGGCGGCGCGACATCCGACAGATTACCCCCGCTCTGCCTGAGCGCGATGCTGAGCACCCGCAGTACTGGATACCTACTACAACCGGCCAGCAACCCGTAGAACCGCTCTGGGGGCAGGTAAAAACCTTCCTATGGCACAATGACAACCTCCCCTGCCTACCTCCTACACCACCGGCGTACAGCATAACTAGCAATAGCGAATGGTACTTACAAGCGCAAGAACTGGTGAGCATTCCTAAGAATACCTCCACGCGACAAATTGCCTTTCACTGGGAAGATGGGCCTGGGCGCTCCAGCACGGCTGCCGGCCATTGGATTAACATCGCCCGCCAGCTGCTCGAACGCGAAGGCAGTCATATTGGCGATTGTGCCCGCCTATATTGCCTGTTAGGGTTAGCTGTTGCTGACGGATGCTCTTTGAGCTGGTCGGCCAAATATCAGTTCTTCCTTCTTCGGCCGATTTCGTACATTCAGGAAAACATCAATACCCATTGGCAGCCATTAATTTTCACCCCGGCGCATCCGGAATACCTCAACGAACAGGCTGTGCTGGCGTCCACTTGCTCAACCTTGCTGATACGCCTGCTGGGCAATAGTGGCTTAGTAGATCAGACACATTTAGGCTCGTTGTTGTATGCCCCAGAAGGAGGACCTTTCGTACTTCCTGAGCGCGTTTTTCCGTCCTTGACCCAAGCTGGACAAGAGGCGGCGTTTGCCGCTGTGATTGCCGGCACCCATTTCCGGCGCTCCTGCGAGGAAGGCTGGAAGGCTGGGCTTTGCCTGGCTGAGCTAATGTCGCAGCGCATCCGCTTCTCGCGTTAAGCCAAATCCCCTTTTATTTGCCATAGATAAAGTGCAACACACGCTGTTGCAGAGCCATTTGCCTGCCTTGTCCGACATGAGTACACCGTTTCCGCATCTTTTCGCTCCGCTCGATTTGGGTTTTACTACGCTGCCTAACCGCCTGCTCATGGGCTCTATGCATACGGGACTGGAAGACCAACGCGACCTAAGCCGGTTGGCGGCTTATTTTGCCGCGCGCGCTCGCGGTGGCGTCGGGCTGATGGTTACCGGTGGCATTGCGCCCAACCGTCGCGGCTGGTTGGCACCGTTCAGTGCTAAAATGACCACCACAACAGAGGCCCGGCGGCATCGGGTCGTTACCGATGCCGTACATGCCGAGGGGGGCAAAATTGCTATGCAAATCCTGCACGCTGGCCGCTATGCCATGCACCCCATGTTGGTGGCGCCTAGTCCCCTGCGCGCGCCGATTTCGCCTTTTCGGCCCTGGGAAATGTCGCCTCGCCTCATCCGCGAAACCATCCGGGATTTTGGTCGAGCAGCTGCTTTAGCCCGCGAAGCCGGATACGACGGCGTCGAAATCATGGGCAGCGAAGGCTATCTGATCAATCAGTTCATCGTGCCGCGCACCAACAAACGCACCGACGAGTGGGGGGGCTCGCCAGAAAACCGTTTCCGTTTCCCGCTGGAAGTGCTTCGCTCCGTGCGCCAACAAGCCGGCGACGACTTTATTGTCATCTTTCGGCTCTCCATGCTCGACCTTGTGGACGACGGCAGCACCTGGGAGGAGGTGGTCGCCTTGGCTCAAGCCGTCGAGCAAGCGGGCGCTAATCTGCTAAACACAGGTATTGGCTGGCACGAAGCCCGCATCCCCACCATTGCTACCCTGGTGCCGCGCGGCGCTTACGCCTGGGTGACAGCCCGCTTGCGCGGAGCCGTACGCCTGCCGCTTATTGCCACCAACCGCATCAATACGCCGGAAAAAGCCGAGGACATTCTCGCCTCTGGACAAGCCGATATGGTTAGCCTAGCGCGCCCCTTTTTAGCTGACCCGAACTTTGCTCGAAAGGCGCGCGAAGACAGAGCGGCAGAGATTAACACCTGCATTGCTTGCAACCAGGCTTGTTTAGACCGCATTTTTGCCAATAAAGAGGCGAGCTGCTTGGTCAATCCACGTGCCTGCCGCGAAACCTTGTTTCCGCCGTCTTTGCCCAAGCCGCAGCACGCCGGACGTCGCATTGCCGTTGTCGGAGCCGGGCCGGCAGGGCTTTCTTGCGCAGCCGAGTTGGGTGAAATGGGTTTCGAAGTGCACCTCTTCGAGGCGAGCCATGAATTGGGTGGGCAGTTTAATCTGGCCAAACGGATACCCGGCAAGGAGGAATTTGCCGAAACCATTCGCTACTTCGATGTTCGCCTGCAAAAGGCTGGCGTGCAGGTGCACTTTGGGCGCTACATAGATGCGGAAGACTTAATCGCGGGCGCTTTCGAGACTGTAGTACTGGCTACCGGCGTCGTGCCGCGGCGCCCAGCTATTCCCGGCATCGAGCACCCTTGTGTGCTGTCGTACGTGGATGCGCTGCGCGGCACCCATTCAGTAGGTCAGCGGGTAGCCATCGTTGGAGCCGGTGGCATTGGCTTTGATGTGGCGGCCTTTTTGACCGTGCCTCCTTACAGCGATACGATGGACTATTTGCGTGAGTGGGGGGTTGACCCTACTTATGTCGCAAGAGGAGGGTTAGGTACGCCCATGCTAGTCTCCACAGATCGCCAGGTATGGCTGCTGCAGCGAACTAAGGGTAAAATGGGCGCTCGAATGGGCAAGACTACCGGATGGGCACATCGGCTGGCGCTGAAAAACCGCGGCGTGCAATTCTGGAGTGGGGTGGAATATCAACGCATTGACGACGATGGGCTACACTTAATCGTAAATGGCCAGCCACAAACGCTTGCTGTAGATAATGTAATCATTTGCGCCGGTCAAGAGCCCCTGCGCGACTTGCAGCTACCACTGGAGGCCGCAGGCTTACACGTCTATTGCATTGGAGGAGCACACGTAGCGGCCGAACTGGACGCCGAAAGAGCCATAGAAGAAGGCCTTCGCACCGCTATAGCCCTTGGACAGGCTGCCATTTGAAAGGTCGTAAAAACTGCTCTTGATTTCTAAGAATACCTGAATGTTTTATAAAAAACGGGGTGACACCCTATGAAAAAGGGTACCACCCCACTGGCTTCTTTAGCCGTGATTACCTTACGCCTATGGGTTCGGAATAATCGCCTTGTTCGTGGCGCGCTCGCCTGATGGTATAGGCCAGATATATTCAGAAACTGTAGGCGGCACAGCACCTACGGGGCCTTTTGCCGGGAAGGGCTGGAGCAGGCGCTGAATGTCGAAAGCGCGGTGCCCTTCGCCGAGGAACTCAATGCGGCGCTCTGTGAGGACGGCGTTGATGAAATCATTAACCGTAGCAAAATCGCTTGCCGCATAAGCCGGCGCCTTGGAGCGTGTCCGCACAGCGTTGAGAGCTTCTAATGCCCGTTGAGTAACACTATTATTAACACGAGCCTCTGCTTCTGCTACGTGGAGCAACATTTCGGCATAACGCAACACGGGAGCATAGTCGAGATGCTCTGGGCCAAGTGGGAATTTGTTCAAATAGGGCTTATTATTGGTGTGAATCAGGACAAAGTTGACCCGGCGGTCGTCATTGCTCGGAAATGCTGTCGTATTGCCAATAATGCCGTTCGGGTTGAGGGAGAAATCACCAATGCCGCGGGGGCCGGGGTTGTAATAGCTGCCCAGACCGTTCTGCGTGCCGGGAAGGTTGTTCGAAGTAAACGGCATGGAGAAGATGCTCTCCGTCGTGGTAAAGGGCGAAGTAAACACGTTTTTGACATTGGCCTGCAACTCATGGGCTACGCCGCTAGGTGCTTTAAAAGGTGGTGCTGTGGGCACGATCTTATTCAGCTCTGTCAGCGCATCGCTGTATCGCTGCATACCCATGTATACACGCGCTTTAAGCGCAATGGCAGTATTCCGATGGGCACGTGTCACGTTGAGGAGAGCGCTGCCGTTGGTTGCAGCCAACTTAGGTTCAGCGGCATTGAGATCGTCCAAAATCTGCTTATATACTTCCGTCACAGGGCTGCGCGGCAGATCGTTGTTTTCTGGACCAATCTCCGGACGCAAACGCAGCGGCAAACCATATTGGTTGCGGTTGGGATTGGCTACCACATCGGCATACGGTGGGCAATACATGCGAGCAAGGCTGTGATAGCACAAAGCGCGAATAAAACGAGCCTCAGCAAGGTACTGGTCTACTAAAGCATCGTTGCCTACCACGCTGCGATTTTTGTCTGCGCGGTCAAGGTAGATGTTGCAACTATTAATGGTTTGATAAGCCGCATTCCACAGGTTGTTGACCTCGTTAGAAGATTCAAACACTGTGTGGTTCCACGTTTGCAGCGCCGTCACGCCGTTACCTGTTTCGTTGAGGAACTCCTCACCGCGTACATCATTGTAAATTAAGAAACGACCACCATAAAACTGACCACTCTTTAGCTGGGCATAGATGCCGTTGAGATTGCTTAGGAAGCGGTCAGGGGTGGCGAAAGCCGTAGCATCAGCTAACGTATTGATGGGTACCGGATCGAGCAACTCGCGCCGGCAAGAGTGAGGAACGAAGAGCAGGAGTGCAGCCACTAGCAACACTGCTGCTTTTTTCGGTATTTGCGCAATATGTTTCATAGTTGTTCTTGCTTTTTAGAAAATTAAAGGCCGAGGTTAATACCAATGCTAAAGCTTTGAGCCATGGGTACCGAGTTGCGATCCACGCCCGGAGTGGTGTTGCTGTTACCGTTAGAGGACACCTCTGGGTCAGTGCCGGTGTAGCCAGTGAACAGGAAAGCATTGTTCACGTTGGCATACACGCGCAAGCTATTGATACGGACGCGGTCGAGCAGACGGTTAGGCAAACGGTAACCTAAGGTAATGTTGCGGATGCGGAGGAAGTCGCCCTTCTCTACGTTCTCCGAAATAGGCAAGAAGGAGCCATTGGAGATGTTGTCGCCAAATACTACCCGCGGGATTGTCCCATTTTTGTTGTTTTCCGTCCAGCGCTTTTCGTACACTTCCACTGTGTTATTCCAGAAACGCTGGTCGCGTTGGCCAGCCTTGCTACCGTTATACACGAAGTAGCCGCCGGCGTAGTTCATCTGCACATTCAAATCGAAACCGCCATAGGTAAAGGTGTTATCCCAACCGCCAAACCACTTTGGAATTGCTGGCCCATACACCTTGCCATCCGTGGCCAGGGACGGCGCCCGAGAAGTAGAGCCATCGGAAACTTTCGTCCAGCGCTGGCCTTCCGGAGCAGCATGGTCGTATTGCACTTCCGTGCCGTCGCCCAGAACGAAGATGCGGCGGCCGTTGGCTGGGTTGACTCCGCGCGTCTCAACGGCAAAGATGCTACCTACCGACTCGCCAACGCGAGTGATGTTCGTCGTCTCCAGACCAGATGTGGCTGCCAATACATCGCTATTTTCGTACAACGAGGTCACCTCGTTGGTCATGAAAGTGATATTGGCGTTGGACGTCCACGAAAACTTACCCTTGCGGACGATAGTGCCACTTAGGCCAAATTCATGGCCCTTGTTCACCATCGAGCCAATATTGATAGCAATGATGTTGCCCGGGATACCCTTGGAAGGTGCCTGCGGAGCGTTCTGGATCAGACCGTCAATGTTATTCGTAAAGTACGTGTACTCACCCTGGAGCCGGTCGTTGAACAGACCAAAAACAACACCCACGTCCGTTTTCTCACTCGTCTCCCACGACAGCAGTGGGTTACCTGCTTGGCTATATACAAAGGTAGGTGCGGCACCATACAAACCAGAAGCGTACAGACTTTGCGAGGCAAAGTCGCCGATGCCCAGATTGTTACCTACTGTGCCATAACTACCGCGAATCTTAAAGAAGTTGAAGACATTACCCAAGGCGTTTTGCCAGAAACCCAGCTCTGAAACCGTGAAGCCTGCCGATGCCCCCCAGAAGGTGCCGCGTTTGCGGTCTGGAGCAAAGGCGGAGTACTCATCTTGACGCCAGTTAGCCGTCAAATACACCATGCGATTGAACTCATAGTTGACGCGACCAAAATACGACAGCAAGTAGTTCTCGCCTTGGAAGTTGCCCAATGGGTTGATCGTCGTGAAGTTGCCCTGGAAGCTCGTAAAGAAGGGGTCAGCGATCTGCGAGCGGGATGCCCCCCACCCTTCGTCTGTGGTATGTTGCTCTTCATGACCAGCCAACAGCCCTATTTTGTGCTTTTCCGACA
>Ga0073932_1001592_pt1 | contig 41510 bp, 39 predicted proteins | sample DewCreD2012metaG_FD_76967 | JGI IMG/M metagenome (GOLD analysis project Ga0073932, IMG submission 76967) | Hot spring sediment bacterial and archeal communities from British Columbia, Canada, to study Microbial Dark Matter (Phase II) - Dewar... ...
CGAAGAGGCGCGAAGGGACACGAAGGGGCGCGAAGAGGCGCGAAGGGACACGAAGGGGCGCGAAGAGGCACGAAGGGGCGCGAAGAGGCACGAAGGGACACGAAGGGGCACGAAGGGGCGCGAAGGGGCGCGAAGGGACACGAAGGGGCGCGAAGGGGCGCGAAGGGACACGAAGAGGCACGAAGAGCAAAGGCTTAGGGTGAAGGCATGCTGGAAGAAGTGGTCATCAAATTTGGCACGGATGGCTGGCGCGGCGTCATCGCCGAGGATTACACCTTCGCCAACGTGCGCCGCTGCGCGCAGGGTTTTGCGGCCTACCTGCTGCAAAAGGGCTGGGCGGGCCGCGCCGTGGTGGTGGGGCACGACCAGCGTTTTGCCTCCGAGCATTTCGCCGCCGCCACGGCCGAGGTGCTGGCCGCCAACGGCCTGCGCGTCTGGCTGACCGATGGTCCAACGCCCACGCCCGTGATCGCCTACGCCGTGGTGGACAAACAGGCCGTGGGCGCCATCAACATCACGGCCTCCCACAACCCGCCGACCGACAACGGCTTCAAGGTGCGCGACCCGAACGGCGGCGCCATCGACCCGGCCGGCCTGAAGCAGATCGAGGCCCTGATCCCGGGCTCGGAGGGGGTGCGCACGATGCCGCTGGCCCAGGCGGAGGCCCAGGGCCTGGTCCACAAGTTCGATGCGTCGGCGGCCTACATCGAAAACCTGAAGAAGCTCGTGGACCTGGAGGCGATCAAGTCCGCCGGCCTCAAGGTGCTGGTGGACGCCATGTGGGGCAACGGCGGCGGCTGGTTCCCGCGCCTGCTGGCCGGCGGCCGGACCGTGGTCGAGGAGATCCACGCGACGCGCAACCCGGCCTTCCCCGAGATGCGTCGCCCGGAGCCGATCCGGCCCAACGTGGACGTGGGCCTGCGGGCGACCGTGGAACGGGGCGCCGACGTGTTGCTGATCACCGACGGCGACGCGGACCGCATGGGCATCGGCGACGAGAACGGCCGTTTCCTGAACCAGCTCCAGGTCTTCCCGCTGTTGGCCCTGTACCTGCTGGAAATCCGCGGCCAGCGCGGGCCGATCGTCAAGACGCTCAGCGCCGGCGCGATGCTGGAAAAGCTCGGGAAGCTGTACGGCGTGCCCGTGCACGAGACCGGCGTGGGCTTCAAGTACGTGGCCCCGAAGATGGTGGAGACCGACGCCATGATCGGGGGCGAGGAGAGCGGCGGCTATGCCTTCCGCGGCAACGTCCCGGAGCGCGACGGTATCCTGGGCAACCTGATGTTCCTGGACTTCATGGTGAAGACCGGCAAGAAACCCTCGCAGTTGCTGGAGATGCTGCACGCCAAAGTCGGCGCGCACTATTATGACCGGGTGGACACGCTCTTCCCGACCGAGCAGCGCGAGGGTGTGCGCCGGAAGGTGGCGGCGGCCCGGCCCGGCCTGGTCATCGGCGGCTATACGGTGGAGCGCATCGACACGACCGACGGTTTCAAGTTCATCTTTGCCGACGGCGGCGGCTGGATGCTGATCCGGTTCTCGGGCACCGAGCCCATCATCCGCGTCTATTGCGAAATCCTGGATCAGGACCGGGTCCAGGCCGTGCTGGAAGACGGCCTGAAGCTGGCCGGACTGCGCTAGCGCGCAAAAGGCTGAATCCCAATTCCCAGGCTCCAACGCGGCGCTGGCGATTGGGATTTGGAAGTTGGGATTTTGACTCTCGTCGACACCCACTGTCACCTTGACTTCGAGCAGTTCGACCCCGACCGCGAGGCCGTGCTGGAGCGCGCCGCGGCGGCGGGGGTCGGCCGGATCGTCATCCCGGGCGTGGATCTGGCCGCCTGCCGGCGCGCCGTGGCCCTGGCCGAGCGCTATCCCCAGGTCTATGCCCTGGTCGGCCTGCACCCCAATTCGGCGGACGAACTCACCCCGGACGGGCTGGCTGAAATTCGTTCCCTGACAAAGCACCCAAAAGTTGTCGGAATCGGAGAAATTGGGATAGACTTGTATTGGAGAAAATTGTCACTAATGGAGCAGGAGGCCGCCTTCCGGACCCAGCTGGCCCTGGCGGATGAGGCCGGCCTGCCCGTCGTGGTCCATGATCGTGAGGCGCACGCCGAGGTGCTGGCGGTCCTGCGGGAGGCGCGCCCGGCGGCCGGGGTGGCCCTGCACGCGTTTTCCGGTGATCGGGCGATGGCCGAGGCGGCCCTGGAGTTGGGCTGCTGGCTGGGGGTGGATGGGCCGCTGACCTACAAGAAGAACGACGCCCTGCGAGCGTTGTTCGCGGCGGCGCCGCTGGACCGGGTGCTGATCGAGACGGATGCCCCATACCTGACGCCGCAGGCGCGACGGGGCAAACGGAATGAGCCCGCCTACGTGCGGTACGTGGCGGAGAAACTGGCAGAGATTCGGGGTATTGCACTGGAAACGGCAGCCGAGGCCACCACCGGAAACGCGGCCCGTTTCTTCCGATGGGAGTCGTGACCATGACGACCGTAACCATGCCCGTGTTGGCGGCGCGAACGCTGACGGATGTGCTGGCGATGGTGCAGCCGGGTCTGCAGGCCGTGGAAGCCAGGATGCGCGAAGTATCCATTGACCAGCACGAGGCGCTGGCCTACGCCATCGATCAGCTGCTGGCGGCCGGCGGCAAGCGCGTGCGCCCGGCCGTCGCCCTGCTGGCGGCTGAGCTGTTCAAGGCCCCGCACGCCCGTTCGGTGGCCCTGGCCGCCGCCGTGGAGATGCTGCACACCGCCACCCTGGTCCATGATGACCTGGTGGACAACTCCGTGCTGCGCCGCGGCCACCCGACTCTCAACGCCCGGTGGAGCCCGGCGGCCACGGTGCTGGCCGGCGATTTCCTGTTTGCGCGCGCCGCCGAGCTGGCCTCGCAGGCCGAGTCGGTCCCGGTGATGAGCGCCTTCGCGCGCACGCTGATGATCATCGTCAACGGCGAGCTGACCCAGATGTTCAGCGGCCGGCAGCACCCGTCGCGCGAGGACTATCTCAAGCGCATCTATGGCAAGACGGCCTCGCTCTTCGAGGTGGCGGCGCTCTCGCCGGCGGTGCTGGCTGGCGCGCCGGCCGCGCACGTGGAGGCCATGCGCCTGTTCGGGCGCGAAGCCGGCATGGCGTTCCAGATCGTGGACGATGTCCTGGACTTCGTCTCGGACGAGGCGCGCCTGGGCAAGCCCGCCGGCAGCGACCTGCGCCAGGGCCTGATCACGCTGCCGGCCCTGTGTTACCTGGAGCTCCATCCCGGCGACCCGGACCTGGCCGGGCTGCTGAACGGGCACGCCGGCGACCCGGCGGCCGTGGACCGGGTGGTGCGCGCCGTGCGCGAGTCCGGCGCCGCCGCCGCCGCCATGGACGAGGCCCGGGTCTATGTGGCCCGGGCGCAGGCCGCCCTGGCGCTTGTGCCCGACAACGTGCACCGTCAGGCCCTCGGCGATCTGGCGGACCTGTTCGTCAATCGCAACGTCTGAAGCGATTTCGGGCCGGGATACAGGTACAATCGTCGGCGTGCCTGATCCTGATCTGTCCGTCATCCTCCTTTCCTGGAACGTCCGCGATTTGCTGCGGGCCTGCCTGCGCTCACTGCCTCTGGGCGATCCCGCCGTCGAGATCATCGTCGTCGACTCGGCCTCCGCCGACGGCACGCCGGACATGGTGCGGGCCGAGTTCCCGCCGGAGCAGTATCCGGCGCTCTCCCTCATCGCCAGCGCCGAAAACCTGGGCTACAGCCGCGGCAACAACCTCGGCCTGCGCGCGGCGCGCGGCCGCTATCTCTTCATCCTCAACCCGGATACCGAGGTCGCCGCGGACGCGCTGGCGCCGATGCTGACCTACATGGACGCGCACCCGGAGGTCGGCGTGCTGGGACCCGGCCTGGTCTACGCCGACGGCGCGCCGCAAGCCACGCGCCGCCGCTTCCCGACGCTGCTGACCGGTTTCTTCGAGAGCACCTGGCTCCAGGGCTGGGCGCCGCGCGGCCTGCTGGACCGCTACTACGCCCGCGACCTGCCGCCGGATGAGCCGGTTGAAGTGGACTGGCTGGTCGGCGCGGCGCTGCTCGTCCGGCGCGCGGCCTACGAGCAGGTCGGCGGCCTGGACGAGGGTTTCTTCATGTACTCGGAGGAGCTGGATTGGTGCCGCCGGATGAAGGCGGCGGGCTGGCGCGTGGTCCACTTCCCGGCGGCGCGCGTCGTCCACCATGAGGGCCGCTCCAGCGCCCAGGTGCCGGCGGCCACGCACATCCGCTTCAACACCAGCAAGGTGCGTTATTTCCGCAAGTACCACGGCGCCCTGGCGGCCGAGGTCCTGCGGCTTTTCCTGCTGGCAGGCTTCGCCGGCCAGCTGGCGCTGGAGGCGCTCAAGGGCCTGCTGGGCCACAAGCGCGAGCTGCGCGTCGCGCGGGTGCGGGCGTACTGGCAGGTTCTGCAGTCCGGGTTGCATGGTCAACGGTAGGGCCGCTGCCTTCCGGGTTTACGCTCGCCCTGAGCGCGGCTCGCCGAGCCGGGTCGCAGGGCGAACGGCTTAAGGGCTGTCGGACAAGGTCACGGGGTCAGATCGTGCGAATCGGGATCGTCACCGGCGAATTCCCGCCCCTGGCCGGCGGGGTGGGCGATTACAGCCGCGCGCTGGCTGGGGCGTTGACCGGGCAGGGCGCGGAGGTCCACATCCTCACCGATATCCGCTGCGCGGGCCAGCCGGCCGCCGGCTTCCGCCTGCACCCGGTCATCCGGCGCTGGTCATTTCCGGCGCTGTGGCAGATTCGCGCCCTGGCGCGCCGGTTGCGGCTCGATTGGCTCAATGTGCAGTATCAGGCCGCCGCCTTTGGCCTGAGCGCGCCCATCCATTTTTTGCCCGACGTCGCCGGCGCCCCCAGCATCGTGACCTTCCATGACCTGCGCCTGCCGTACCTGTTCCCCAAGGCCGGGCCGTTGCGGCCGTGGGCCGTCACCCATCTGGCCCGGTCGGCGCGCGGGGCCGTGGCCACCGACCCGGCCGACGAGGCCGAGCTGCGCCGGCGCGGCGTGCGGCGCGCGGCTCACATCCCCATCGGCAGCAACATCGCGCCGGCGCCGCCGCCGGGCTACGACCGGGCGCACTGGCGGGCCGCGCACGGCGTCGGCGAGCGCGACTTCCTGCTCGGCTATTTCGGCTTTCTCAACCACTCCAAGGGCGGCGACGTACTGGTGAAGGCGCTGGCAACGCTGGTCGAGCGGCGCGCGCCGGTCCGGCTGGTCCTGATCGGCGGGGCGGCCGGGGCCAGCGACCCGACCGATGCCGCCTTCGCGGCGCAGGTGGAGCGCCTGGTCACGCGCCACGGCCTGGAGAGCCGCCTCCAGCGCACCGGCTTTGTGCCCGCGCCCGAGGTCTCGGCGCACCTGCTGGCCTGTGACGCCGTCGTGCTGCCGTACCGCGACGGCGCCTCGTTGCGGCGCGGCTCGCTCATGGCGGCGCTGGCGCACGGCTGCGCTATCGTCACCACTCACCCGGCCGCGCCCGATCTGCGCGACGGCGAGAATGTGCGCCTGGTGCCGCCCGACTCGCCCGAGGCGCTGGTGCTGGCGATCTCGGCCCTCCTCGGCGCGCCCGATCTGCGCGCGCGGCTGGGGGCGCAGGCCCGGGCGACCGCGGCCCGGTTCGGGTGGGACGCCATCGCGCGGCGGCTGCTGGACTTCATCGGGACGCTCTGAGACCCGGCCCAGGGTACAATCGCTCAGACCTCATGCGCCTCCGCCCGATCCACGCTCTGTTGATGGCCTTCTGCCTGCTGGGCCTCGTCTACGCCGTCGTCACGCCGTTGTTCGAGGTCTCGGACGAGCTGTGGCATTATCCGATGGTCAAGCGCCTGGCCGACGGCCAGGGGCTCCCCGTGCAGGACCCGGCCGCGGTGGGGCCGTGGCGGCAGGAGGGCAGCCAGCCGCCGCTGTATTACTACCTGATGGCGGCGGCTACCTTCTGGATCGACACCGCTGATCTCGACCAGGTGCGCGTGCTGAACCCGCACGCCGACAACGGCCTGATCACGGCCGACCGCAATAACAACCTCGTCGTCCATCCGCCCGGCGAGGCGGCCCGCTGGACGGGCGCGGCGCTGGCCGTGCGCGTGATCCGCCTGCTCTCCGTGCTGTTGGGGGCCGGCAGCGTGTACTTCACCTACCGCCTGGCGCTGGAGCTGCTCCCAACGTCCGGCCAGACCGTGGCGCTGGCCGCCGCCGCCTTCACGGCCTTCACGCCAATGTTCGTGTTCATCAGCGCCTCGGTGAACAACGACAACCTGGCCGTGACCCTCTCGGCGGCGACGCTCTGGCGGTTGGTCCGCTGGGTCCGCCGGCCGCCTGAGCGTCTGAGCTGTGAGCACGCGCTGCTGGGCGTGCTGCTCGGCGCGGGCGCGTTGAGCAAGCAGTCGGCGCTCGGGCTGTGGGGCCTGGCGGGAGGGGTGTTGGTGGTGGTTAACTGGCGGGCTGTGGGGCGCGGACCGATGGCGATCGGGCGCATGGCCTATGACGCAATACGCAAGACGCTGCCCCACGCGCTGGTCGTCTTCGGCCTGGCTGGCCTGATCGCCTTCTGGTGGTACTGGCGCAATTTCCAGCTTTACGGCGACTGGCTGGGCTGGAACACGTTTATCGCCATCGTCGGCGAGCGGCCCCAGCCGGCGACGCTCTTCCAGTTGTGGGGCGAGCGCGTCGGCTTCATACAGGCGTATTGGGGCCTGTTCGGCGGCGTGAGCGTGCCGATGCCGGCCTGGACTTATACGGCCCTCAACGCTGCCGCTGGGCTGGCCCTGCTCGGGCTGGGGGGGAGGGCGGCGCGCGCCCTGTGGGGCTGGCGCGCGCTGGAGGGCCGCGGCTGGCTCACGGCCCTCCAGTGGGCGTTGCCCGTGGCCTGGATCGCGGCGCTGCTCGTCGGCCTGGTGCGCTGGACGAGCCTCACCTGGGCCTCGCAGGGCCGCCTGATCTTCCCCGCCATCTCGGCCATCAGCGTGCTTATGGCCGCCGGCCTGGCTGACCTGGGCCGCCTTATCCCAGTCGCCAGCCTCAAACCTCTGCCGCTGTGGCTTCTCGCCGCGTTCATGGCCGTGTTGTCGTCCGTTGTCCCCTTCGCTGTCATCGCCCCGCACTACGCGCCGCCGCCGGACCTCACGCCCGCGCAGATCGCCTCCATCCCGAGCCGGCTCGACGTGAGCTTCGGCGGCGAGCTGACGCTGCTGGGCTATGACCTCCGGACCTCAGCCGTCGCGCCGGGCGACGCCGTCCACCTGACGTTGTTCTGGCGCGCCGAGATCGCCATGGACCGGGACTGGAGCCTCTTCGTGCACGTCCTCGACCAGGACGCGATCCTGGTGGCGCAACGCGACCGCTACCCCGGCCAGGGGCTGCTGGCGACGACACGGCTGCGGCCCGGACAGACCTGGGCCGACGCTTACGTGATCCCGATCCCGGCCGGCGCGTACGCCCCCGGCCGGCTCCGGCTGGCGGTGGGCGTCTACGACCTGCGGGACGGCGTGCGCCTGCCGTCCGGCGCCGGCGGCGACGCCGCCACCTTCGGCGCGCTGGAACTGCGCGCGCGGCCCGGCGCGGATGTCCCGAATGCGCTGCGCCAGAACCTGGGCGGCCTGATCGAGCTCAGCGGCTACGCCGTCGATCAGCGCGTCCTGCGCCCGGGCGAAACGTTGACGCTCACGCTCTACTGGCGCGCGCTCAAGGCCATCCCACGGAATTACTCGATCTCGGCCCGCGTGCGCGGCGAAGACCTGACGCGCTGGGCGGCGCTGGACGCGTGGCCGCGCGGGGGCGGGGCGCCGACGAGCGTTTGGCGGCCGGGCGAGACCGTGGCCGATCCGTATCCCCTGACGCTCGCCGCCGACACGCCGCCGGGCCAGTACTTCCTCGAGGTCGTCGTCTACGACGCCGAGACTCTCGCGCCGCTGCCGCTGTGGTCGGCCGACGGCTATCCGACCGACGGCCAATCGGTCGTGCTGAGCCGCATCCGGGTGACGCCATGACCGATCGGGGCCGCCTGGCGCTGCTCATCGCCGCGCATGTCCTGATCGGCCTGATGTACCTCTGGGCCACGCCGGTTTTCGAGGCCCCGGATGAGGGCTATCACACGGCCGTTATCCGCTGGATCGCCCAGGGGCGCGGACTGCCCGTGCAGCAGGTGGACGCCGAGCAGGACTACGCCCAGGAGGGCAGCCAGCCGCCCCTCTACTATCTGCTCGGCGCCGGCCTGACGGCCTGGGTGGACACGGCCGATTGGGACCAGGTCTACGTCAAGAACCCGCGCAGCCGCATCGGCATCCCGGGCACAACCCACAATGTCAACGACTACCGCCAGCCCGTGGAGCCGCCGCCGCTGACCGGCACCCGGCTGAAGGTGTACGCGCTGCGCGTCTTCTCGCTGGCGCTCAGCGCCGCCACCCTGGCCCTGGCCTATGTCCTGGTCCGGCGCGTCGTCCCGGCCGACCGTCAGCCGCTGGTGTGGCTGACCCTGGCCCTGGTCGCTTTCAACCCGATGATGCTGTTCATCGGCGCGTCGGTCAACAACGACAACCTGCTGCGGCTGACAAGCACGGGCGGTCTGATATTGATCCTGGACGCCGCCCGCGCGGAACGCCTGGGCATCCGGCAGTTGTCCGGGCTGGGTGTGGTGCTGGGCCTGGCGGCGCTCAGCAAGATCAGCGGCCTGATGCTGTGGCCTGTGGCGGCGCTGGCGCTGGTCTGGGCGCGCTGGCGGGGCCACCGCGGAGGCGGGCCGCCGAAGAAGACCGCCGCGCGCGCCTGCCTGCTCCCGATCGCCTTCGATTTGCTGACGACCTTCCTGTTCGCCGCGCTCGTGTGCGGCTGGTGGTATCTGCGCAACTGGCTACTGTACGGCGATCCGCTGGGCCTGAACGCGATGATCGCCATCGCCGGGCCGCGCGTCATCGGCCTGGGGGAGCTGATCACCAGCGAGTGGTACGGCTTTTATCTTTCCTTCTGGGCGATCTTCGGCGCGTTCACCATCCTGCCTTCGCCCTGGGTCCAGTGGTTTTTTCACGCGCTCTCCGTGTGGGCGCTGGCCGGCCTGGCCGTCGTCGCCTGGCGCTCTCGCCGCCGGCTCACCTTCGACTGCCTTCTGCTGTCCGTCTTCTGTCTTCTGACTCTGCTGGGCGTCATCCGCTGGACCATGCAGACTCCGGCGTCGCAGGGGCGGCTGATGTTTGGCGCCATCGTCCCGCTCAGCCTCGGCCTGGCCGCCGGCCTGCTGGCGTTGGCGCCGGAACGGTGGGGGCGCGGCGTCGCCTGGAGCCTGGGCGGGCTGCTGGCCGGGGTGGCCGCCATCATCCCGGTGGCCGACATCGCGCCCCAATACACGCCGCCGCCCGTGTTGAGCGAGGCCGACCTGCCTGCCGAGCTGCGGCCGGTGCATGCCCGGATCGGCGATGGGATCGAGCTGGTGGGGTACACCGCCGACGACACGCCGCGCCAGCCCGGCGAGGTCCAGGCGGTCACCCTGTACTGGCGCGCGCTGGCGCCGATGGACCAGGACTATGTCCTGGCCCTGGTGCTGCTTGGGCGGGGCGCGCAGGGCGCCGGCCAGATTGATACCTGGCCCGGCGGCGGGCGGCTGCCGACTTCGCAGTGGCGGCCGGGCGCGTTCTACGCCGACCCCTACGACCTGCCGATTGACGAGACGGCGACGACGCCCACACGCCTGCGCCTGAGCGTCTCGGCCTGGGTCGGCGCCCCGGATCAACGTCTGCCCGTCCGGCTGCCGGATGGCTCGCAGTCGTTGGCCGCGGTGTTCCCTGTCGGGCGGGCGGCCGAGACGCAGCCGGCTGCCCCTCAGCCGGCCGTGCGCGATGGGTCCACGTTCGAAGGCGGCCTGCGCCTGCTGGGCTACGACGCGCACTGGGACGGCCGGGCGCTGAACGTGACGTTCTATTGGCAGACGGCTCAGGCGGTCCCGGCGGACTACACGCTTTTCCTGCATGTCCTGAACACGGCCGGGGAACAGGTGGGCCAGGCGGACGGCCCGCCGCTGGACGGCGACTGGCCCACCTCGGCCTGGCTGCCCGGGCAGGCCGTGGCCGACAGGCGCGTGGTCACGCTGCCGGCGGACCTGGCCGGGGAGGGCTGCGTCCTGCGGCTGGGGTGGTATGATCCGGCCACCGGCGCGCGGCTGGCGGCGTTCCAGCCGGACGGGACGCCGTGGCCTGAAGCGGCCGTCATTCTGGAGCGCGGGCTCACGCCATGACGGCGGCGCCGACCGACTATCGTCTCACCCATCCGTGATGAATCCCGTTGTTGATATCGCCTCCATCTCGCCGCGCGCCTACGCCTTCTGGCTGGGGCTGGGGCTGGCCGGCGCGGCGATTGTCCTGGGCGCGCTGCTGGGCTTCGCCGGCCCGGTGATCACGCTGGGCGCGTTGCTCGGCCTGGCCGGCGCGCTGCTGGCCCTGAGCCATGTGGAGGTGGGGCTGTGGGCGACCATCATCGTCATCACCCTGCTGCCCTTCGGCGGTCTGCCGGTGAAGATCGTGTTCACGCCCACTTTTCTGGACCTGACGATGGGGGCCGTGCTCTTCGTCTACGGCGTTGACTGGATGACGGGCCGGCGCCGGCGGTTGACGGTGACGCCGGCCCATGCGCCGATCGTGCTTTTCCTGGCCCTGATGGTCTTCAGTTTTGTGGCCGGCCTGCCCAACGGTCCGCTGACCGCGAACCTGATCCGGCAGTTTGCCGAGATGCTGCTGAGCATCGGCTTCGCCTTTATCCTGGTGGACTATATCGACACGCGGGCCAAGTTGGAGCGCCTGGCGGCCGTGGTCCTGCTGGGAGGGGCGGCGGCGGCGGCGGCGGGCGTGGCGCTGTATCTGGCGCCGGATGATCTGGCCGAGCGGGCGCTCTCGGCCCTGCGCGTCTTCAACTACCCGTCCGGCGGCGTGTTGCGCTACATCGAGGACAACCCGGACAACCCGGAGCGCGCGATCGCCACTTCGGTGGACCCGAACGCGTTGGGCGGCCTGCTGGCTATGATCGGGGGGCTGGCGGCGCCGCAACTGCTGACGCCGCGCACCGTTCTGGGCCGGCGCTGGCTGGCCTTCCTGGTGTTCGGCGCGGTGGCCGTCTGCCTGGTGCTGACGTTCTCGCGCGGCGCGATGGCGGCGCTGGCCGTGGCGCTGGCTTTCATCGCCGTCCTGCGCTACCGTCGAATGCTGGGGGTGCTGGCCGTGGGGGCGGCGATCATCCTGCTCCTGCCGGTCACCCAGGAGTACGTGGCGCACTTCGCGCGCGGCCTGCTCGGGCAGGACCTGGCGACGCAGATGCGCTTCGGCGAGTACAAAGACGCCTTCACCCTGATCGGCCGGTATCCGGTGCTCGGGGTAGGCTTTGCGGGCGCGCCGGAGAAGGACATCTACCTGGGCGTCTCCAACGCCTACCTGCTCATCGCGTCCAAGATGGGGTTGGTGGGGCTGGCGGCTTTCCTGGTGGTCATGGCGGTCGTCTTCGTCTGGGCGCTGGCCCGGCGGCGGGCCGTGTACGCGGATGAGCGGCTGGCCTCAATCTGGCTGGGGGCGCTGGCGGGCCTGGCGGCGGCGCTGGCCGTCGGCGTGGTGGACCACTATTTCTTCAACCTGGCCTTCCAGGCGGCGGGCGCGCTGTTCTGGATGTTCGTCGGCTTCGGCCTGGCGGCCACGCGGCTGGCCGCGCGCTCCCCGCTGGAGCCGTAAGAGCGGGCTGTGCCCGCGACGCCCGCAACCCGCGGAAACCCCTCTCAACTTTCGACCCTGCCCCTTTGGTTGTCCCTGCCGTTATCTTTCGGTATAATCGCCTGGCATTCCGAGCGAGGAGAGCATCAATGCAGATTTCGACTCAAGACAGCGGTGCCATCGCCGTCGTGGCGGTGTCGGGGCGGGTGGACAGCTCCACGGCCCCCGGCCTGGAAGACGCCCTCAAACAGTTGGTGGATGCGGAGAAGACCCAGATCGTGCTGGACCTGCTGGACGTGGAGTACATGTCGTCGGCGGGGTTGCGCGCGATGGTCTCGACCCTGAAATCGGTCAAGCGCGTCAACGGCGACCTGCGCATCGCCAACCCGTCGCCGCGCGTCGAAGAGGTGCTGCGGCTGGCCGGGCTGACGTCGATTTTCGCCATTTATCGCTCGCGCGACGAAGCGGTCGGTAGCTTCTAGCCGGACGGCCGCCCGGTCGCTGGCCGGGGCCCGTTCGAATGCCGGGACATGACGCGCACCCTGACCATCCCTGGGCGCTATGACCGCTTGGCCCAGGCGTGCAAGTTCGTGGCGGCGGCGGCCAGCGCGGCCGGACTGGACGACAGCGAGTCCAATCATTGCCAGCTGGCGGTTGATGAAGCCTGCACCAACATCATCGAGCACGGCTATGGGGGCGAGGACCTGGGCGAAATCCGTCTGACCTGCGACGTGGCGGCGGGCGAACTGACGATCACGATCCAGGACGCCGCCCGCCCCTTTGACCCACAGAGCGTGCCCGAGCCTGACCTGAGCGCGCCGCTGGACGAGATGCGCATCGGCGGGCTGGGGTTGTTTTTTATGCGGCAGGTGATGGACGCGGTGGAATTCCGTCATCAGGGGGGCGGCAACACCCTGACGCTCATCAAGCGGACCAACAACCGGCCGCCGTCCCCCTGAGAACGCGATCCCCGAACGCCAGGGGCCGCTTTTCGAGTTTTGTGTAATTCCTGGGGCGCACGGCTGTGCGCCCCAACGCGTTGACGCCGAGATCGGGATACGGCCCGCCCGGCCGCCGCCCGTCGTGGCCGCCGGGCGCTTTCCTGTTAATCGCCTGCCGGTCGAGCAGGAACGAGACGGTCACGGCTGGACCTGGCCATTGTAGTAATTGTAGATCGCGCGCGCCGTGGCAATCAACAGGCGATTGGCCTCCTCAAACCCGATCGTCTCGGCCCGGTGCGCATAAATCGTCAGCGCATAATCGCCGCCGGGCGTGTACACCAGCGCCGCGTCGCCGACGTTGGTGAGGGGCACAGTGTCCCAGCCGTGCTTATGCGCCACCACGCCTCCCGGCGTGCCGCCGGCGATGAAAATCGGCCCGACCTGGTTCTGCGTGAGCAACTGCACCATCCGCTGGCACTCCTCCGCCGTCACCTCGCCCGGGTAGGCCGCCAGCAGGGCGCCGCCGCCCTGTGAGCACTGATGGATCATCGTCAGCAGCACGCCCATATCCTCGGCCGTGGTCTGGTTGTACGGGTCGGGCCGCAGGTTGAGGTCCGGGCGGCTGTTGGCCGGGGTGGCGAACGGCGTCAGCACCCGGCCCTGCACGTCCAGCAGCCCGCTGATATAGGTGTTGACCAGGCCCAGCCGGCGCATGTCGTCCGTCGCGGCCAGCGTGCCGTCCAGACCGTCGCCGCCGCCGATCGTCTTGAGCAGCAGGTCGGTGGCGGTGTTGCCGGATTCTTCGATGCTGCGCTGGAGCAGCAGCGCCTCGCCCTCGCTCAACGTCCCCGCGTTGCGGGTGAAAAAAGACGCCATGATCGGGATCTTGATCGTGCTCATCCCAGAGAAGGCCACCGGCCCGGTCACGGGCTCGCCGTTGACCAGCGTCAGGCTCAATTCCTCGCCCGTATTCAGATCGTACAGATACAGGCTGAGCACGCCGTCGAACGGGAAGCTGCGCGTGTTCTCGCGCAGCAGGTCGGCCAGGGTGGCGTAGGAGGGCTGAATGCTGGTCTGCTCCTGGACCGGCAGGACCACCGCCCGGTCCTCGGGCCGGGGCTGGTAGAGGGCGGCGTCGATCAATTCCAGGGCGGCGTCCACGTTCAGGGTATGGCCGGGTGCGCCGGGTTTGAAGCCCAGCTGGCTGGCGTCGGGCTGGGGCGGGCTGCCGGGGCGGTCGTAGCGCGCCGCCAGGTCGAGCAGGAAGGCGCGCAGTCTTTCCTGCGAATACGCGGCCCGCAGCGGGACGTCGCGGACCTCCGGCGGCCGGAGCCACAGATAATCCCACAGCCCGTCCCAGAAGGCGGCGTTGCTGCGGGACTGAATGGCCTGCGGCAGCATCACGCCCGTGTTCACCTGGAAGCCGACCACATCCGGCTCGAGCAGGATCAACTCATCCCGGTAGCGCAGCTCGACCGGGGCGTCGTAGGCGGTGACGAGCTGTTGGAGCGCGGCGGCCTCGTCCAGGCCGCCGACGGGCACGCCGCCCAGGGTGAGCCCGGCCGGGAGCCGGGTATAGGTCTGGCTGTAGCGGAAGATCTCGAAGAGGAACAGCGCGGCGGAGGCCAGCAGGCAGAACGCCGCAAAGACCCCCAGCCAGCTGATGCGGTTTCGGCCCGTCATCGGACGTTTCCCTGGCGTGGCAGCCACCGGTCGGGCGCGCCGCCGCGCGCCCCGGCCCTCATGGCGTTGGGACTGCGCCGCCGCCCGGGCCGGACCACACGAAGCTGCGGTCGGGGCTGGAAAGCCCGGCCGAATCGTAGGCCGGCGGCTGGGCCGGGTCGGCGCCGGGGCGCAGCCGAACCACGGTCACGCTCCAGCGGTAGACGTGCGGGCGGCCGTCCTGGGGCTGGAAGGTCGCCGGGATGATGTACTTGGAGTCCGGCACCACGTCGCGCAGGATGCGGGCCGCGTTGGCGGTCACATCCTCGATGGTCACCTGGTAGAACTCACCGGCGCGCAGCGGGGCCACCGCCGCCCATTGGAGCGTCACCGTCTCGGCGCCGACGAAAGCTTCGCCGTCGCGCGGGTTGAGCTGCTGAGGCGCCGGATAGGGCGGCGGCACGGTCTGGGTGGGGGTGGGGCCCTCGGGCAGGACGCGTTCCAGCGGGATCACCAGAATCTGGCCCTCGCGGATGTTGCCCGCGTCGGCCAGGCCGTTCACCTGCATGAGATCCGCGATCTCCAGCCCGTAGAAACGCGCGATCCCCTGGAGCGTATCGCCGGCGCGCACCGTGTAGGTGACGCGCGGTATAGGCGTGTTGAAGCCTTCCGGCAGCGTGGCCGACGGCAGCGGGGTGACCGTCGGCGTGGGCTGCGGGACCTTGATCGTCGCGCCGATCGAGAGGTTGCTGCAATCGGCGTTGATCAACCCGGCGTTGGCCGTGATGATGCTGGCGACCGAGACATTGGCGTTGAGGGCGATCTTGATGCAGGTGTCGCCGGACTGGATGACGTAGTCGAGCGGCGGCAGGGGCGTGACCGTCGGCTCGGGCGTGTCGGTGGGTGTGGGCGTGAAGGTCAACGTGGGCGGCGGGGTCTCGGTGGCGGTGGGCGTGTCCGAGACCTGCACCAACGGGTTGGGGACGGCGCCCGAGGCGATAAACACGAAGGCGCCGCCCGCGATCACCACGAGCGCCAGCACCAGGATGAGCAGAACGGTGACCAGGCGGATGGGCCGACGGCCGAGGGCCGTGCCCTGGCCGGGTTTGGCCGCGGCCTGGCCGGCGGACGCCGTCAGGTCGGCGCCGCAGACCAGGCATTTGGTGGCCGCCGCGCCGACGCGTGTGCCGCAGGTGGGGCACAGCCGATAGCCGGGCGATGAAGAGGTCGCGGATTTGGTCATGGCGCTGGGATTATACCGGAGGAGCCGGCCAGGGAGCGGCCGCATGTTATGGGCAACCTGCACCCGGGTTTGTCCTCCAGCCGGGTGTGCGGCGGCCTCAAACCTGGGCCAGGCGTCCATCCAGGCCCAGCTCCGACGCGATGGCGCGCATGGCCTCGATGGTGAAGGTGATGTGCTCGGTCAGGTCCACGCCCAGGGCCTGGACATTGTGCTCGATCTCGGCCCGGTCCACGCCGGCGGCAAAGGCCCGGTCTTTCCATTTCCCCTTCACGCTCTTCGCGGTCAGGTCGTGCAGGCTTTTGGACGGCCGCACCAGGGCGCAGGCCGTGATCAGGCCGGTGAGTTCATCACAGGCCGCCAGGACTTTGTCCATCAGCTTCTCACGCGGCACGCCGGTGTGGTCGGCGTGGCTCTGGATGCAGCGGATGATGTCCTCCGGGACGCCGCGCGCCCGCAAAATGGGGGCGCCGTCCTGCGGGTGCTGCTCTAGGGTCGGGTGGATCTCCCAATCGAAATCGTGCAACAGGCCGGCCAGGGCCCAATAGTCGGGGTCCTCGCCGTACTTGACGGCGTAGGCGCGCATGGCAGCCTCCACCGACAGCATGTGATTGATCAGGTTGGGGTTCTTGACGAACTCGGTGACGATGGCATAAGCGCTGGCGCGGTCCATACGTAACTGCCTCTTGGAGAGGATGAGAGCGCATGATAACGCGGTTGAGGGATTTCTCCAAAATGGTCAGGTCAACGGCGGACTCGGACGCAGATTGCGCCGATGGATGCAGACCGGCGGGGAAGGGCATCGACTCGCGCTTATCCGCGCCATCCGCGGCCAAAGCATCGGATGAGTCGCAAAACTGCTCTATAATGCGCGCGTGCTCGAGGAGACCCGCGCCGTCCCGAACTGGTTCCCGGCCCGCCTCGCCTGGCCGGGCGTGCTCGCCGCCCTGACGCTGACGCTCGGCGTCTGGCTGGCGTTCACGCCGCCGGGTCTGCTGGGCAAGGCCGACGCCGTCGGCTACGCCATCTGCCACCGCATCGACCTGCGCTCGTTCCACATCGGCGACCGGCCGATGCCCCTGTGCGCGCGCTGCACGGGCATTTATCTCGGCGTGGCGGGCGCCGTGGCCTGCCTGGCACTGCTGGGCCGGACGCGCGCTGGCGGCCTGCCGCGGACGCCGCTGCTGGCCGTGTTGATCGGTTTTGTCGCCGCCATGGGCGTGGACGGCCTGAATTCCTATCTCACGCTTTTCCCCGGCGCCCCGCATCTGTACGAGCCGAACAACGCCGTGCGCCTGGTCACCGGCGCGCTCAACGGCCTGGCGGTCGGGGCGCTGATCTACCCGGTCTTCAACCAGACCGTCTGGCGGGATTGGCAGGACCGGCCGGTGCTGGCCGGCTGGCGCGAACTGGGGGCGCTGGTCCTGACGGTGGCCGGCCTGACGGCGCTGACGCTCACCGAACACCCCGCCGTGCTTTACCCGCTGGCGCTGCTCAGCGCGCTCGGCGTGATCGGGCTGTTGACTATGCTGTACGCGATCGGGATCCTGATCCTGACCCGGCGCCAGAACACGGTCACGACCTGGCGGGCCGCGGCGCTGCCGTTGCTGGCCGGCCTGACGCTGGCCGTCGCGCAGATCGCGTTGATCGATCTGGGGCGCTTCGCGGTCTTCGGCACGTGGGCGGGCTTCCCGATCGGGCGCTGACCGTTGATGAGGGATGGAGGAGAAAAACCATGACAGACTTTTCTGGGACTTCGCCGCAGCCGCAGTCGAACCGCAATCGGAACATCATCATCGGCGTGGTGGTGGGCGTGCTGCTCTGTTGCTGCTGTCTGATCGCTCTGACGGTGGTGGGTTGGGCGTGCGGCGACTGGCTGCTCGGCGCCGCCAGCGGCTGCTCGTTCTGAGGCCGCCCCTTCAGGGCAGACCGCTCTTGTCGCCGCACCGGCTGAGCTTCCGGGGGTGCATTCGGGCTATGGGGCTGACCCGCCCGCCTGGCAGACACCCATCACCCACGTCATGCCGGCGACAGCCGGCATCCAGGAGCAAACGCTCGCAGAAGAGCGGGAGTTTCTGGGCCCCGGCCTTCGCCGGGGCGACGGTGAAAATGGTTGAGCCCAGGCGCGGCGGCCTGGAGATTGACCACCATCGGCGAAGGCACCCCTTGCGGATCGCCGCCTGACAGGCGTAGCCTTGTTTCTGTAGACTTGCGCCGGGGCGCGGCCGTGCGCCCGAACTACGCGCGGGAGGAAACCGGGTGCGAAATCTGTATCTGCTTCTGGCCGGGCTCGGCACAGTCCTCCCGTACGCCGTCTTCATCCCCTTTTTGCTGGAGCATGGTCTGGATGTGCCGCGGCTGGCGGGCGAGATCGCGGCCAGCCGCGTGGCGGCCTTTGGCTGGCTGGACGTGATCATCTCCGCCCTGGTCCTGTGGTTGTTCGTGTTCCGCGAGGGGCGCCGGCTGGGGATGCGCCGGCTGTGGATTTACGTGGCGGCCACACTGACCGTGGGCGTCTCGCTGGCGCTGCCTTTGTTCCTGTACGTGCGCGAAGGGGCGCTGGCCGACGCGCGCCGGGCGGACGTCTCAGCCGGATGAGCCAGCGGCTCGACTAGATCGGGATCCCCAGCGCCTCCAGCAGTTCCGCCGCCTGCCGCCCGAACTCCGGCCAGGCCGTCATCCCCTGGCGGCGCGGGCGCGGCAGGGCCACCGGCAGCGCCTTGACGACGCGGGCGGGCCGCGCGCTGAGCGCCAGCACGCGGTCGCCCAGGTAGAGCGCCTCTTCCACGTCGTGGGTGATGAAGAGGACGGTCTGCCGGAAGCGCGCCCACAGGCCGAGCAGCCAGTCCTGCAACTCGCGGCGCGTCAGCGCATCCAGCGCCCCGAAGGGCTCGTCCAGCAGCAGCAGATCGCGGTCGGTGAGCAGAGTTCGCAGCAGGGCCGCGCGCTGGCGCAGGCCGCCCGAGAGCGCGGCCGGATAGGCGTCGGCGAACGCCTCCAGCCCGAACAGCGGCAACAGTTCCTGCGCCCGGGCCCGCGCCTCGGCGCGCGCGACGCCGCGCACTTCCTGCGCCAGCACGACGTTGTCCAGCACACTGCGCCAGGGCATCAGCAGGTCGCGCTGCGGCATGTAGCCGGCGCAGCCCAGGCGCTGCCCGGCCGGCGCCCCGTCCAGCCGGATTTCGCCCGCATCCGGCTCCAGCAGTCCCACGATCAGGTTGAAGAGCGTGCTCTTGCCGCTGCCGGACGGCCCGATGATGGTCAGAAACTCGCCCGGCGCGACCGCGAACGAGACATCCTCCAGCGCCTGAACGGTGAGGCCATCGCCGTGGAAGGCCTTGCTGACCCGGCGCAGTTCCAGTTTCGGGGTCACGGCAGGAACTGGTTTGTAAACGCCGCCTGCGCGTCAATCGGCGCGGACAGGACGCCGCTGGCGAGCATCCAATCGGCATACCCCTGCCAGATGCTCAGTTGTTGTTCGCCCCAGCGCGGCGCGTCGGCCTGATAGCGCGGCGAGAGCCAGGCCTGGCTCTCGCGCACCAGGGCCTCGTCCAGCTCCGGCGCGGCCCGAAGCAGGAGCGCGGCGGCCTCGTCCGGGTTCTGGACCGCGAACGCATAGCCGCGCGCCACGGCGCCGACGAAGGCCCGCGCCACCTCCGGACGCCCGGCCACCGTCGCCTCGCTCGCGATCAGCACCGGCGTGTAGTAGTCCGGGATGCAGTCGAACCACTCGTCCAGCCTCACCACATCCAGCGCGATCCCCTGCTGCCGGGCCTGCACGCCCTGCCAGCCGAAGAAGATCCAGGCCAGGTCGATCTGGCCCTCGTCCAGCAACGCCAGCGGATCGGCGAAGCCGGTCTCCACGATCTGGAGTTTCTCGAAGTCGCCGCCGGCGCACGTCATCAGCGCGCGCAGGGTGGGGGCTTCAAACGGGCTGCCGAACGACCCGTAGCGCAGGCCCTCCCAGCCCGCCGGCGACGTGGCGCCCAGCCCGGCCCGGGCCGCGAAGCCGGAGGTGTTGTGCTGGATCAGGGCCGCCACGGAGACCAGCGGCACGCCATCGGCGCGCGCCAGCGTCACCTGCTCCTGAAAGCTCACGCCGAAGTCGGCGGCCCCGGAGGCCACGGCCTGCTCGGCGTAGACCTCGCCCGGCTGGATGATCTCCACCTCCAGACCGGCGTCCGTGAAGTAGCCCTTGTCCTGCGCCACGAAGAAGCCGGTGTGGTTGGTGTTCGGCACCCAGTCGAGCATCAGCTTCACCCGCACCGGGGGCGCAGGCGTCGGCGTCGCTGTCGCCGTTGGGCCGGCGGCCGGCGCGCACCCCGCCAGCCCCAGCATCAGCGCCGCCATTGGACCCAGAAGTCGTTTCATCTTTACACCTTCCTTTCCAGTCTCGACCGCCTCACCCCAATCCCCAGCCCCCTAATAAATGCCGCTCTCCTCCCACTGTCGCACGCGCTGGGCCGAGTAATACCAGGGCAGCGCCGCGTGTTCGATCAGCCAGACGAGCGTGAACAGGCCGATGCTGAGGGCCGAGGTGATGACGATGGCGACGAAGACCTGATCGGTGGCCAGGGCGTTCTTCGAGCGCAGCAGGTACAGGCCGAGCCCGGCCGAGCCGCCGACCCACTCGCCGATGGTGGCGCCGACGACGCTGTAGGTGACGGCCACGCGCAGGCCGGAGAAAAAGGCCGGCAGCGCCGAGGGCAGCCGCACCAGGCGCCAGACCTGGCCGCGCGTGGCCCCCATCGCGCGCAGCAGGGCCACCAGGTCCGGGTCGGCCGAGGCCAGCCCGTCGGCGGTGCTTACCGCCAGCGGGAAGAAGCACACCAGCACGACGATGAGGACCTTGGGCAGCAGCCCGAAGCCGAACCAGATGATGAGCAGCGGCGCGATGGCCAGGACCTGGACCGTCTGCGACGCCACCAGGAGCGGATACAGCGCGCGGCGCAGCCAGGCCGAGAAGTCCATGGCCGCGGCCAGCCCGACGCCCAGCGCCAGCGCCACGGCCAGGCCCAGGACCGTCTCCAGCAGGGTCACGGCGATGGCCTCGCCCAGCAGGCCGCGCGTCTCCCAGCCCGCCCGCGCCACCTGGACCGGGCTGGGCAGGATGAAGGCCGAGAGGCCGCTGCGCTCGGCCACGGTCTGCCAGGCCAGCAGCACAAAACCGATCAGCAGCAGCGGCGGCAACGCTTCACGTAGCCAGCGGGGTTGAGAACTCATGGCGGCCCGACGCGGTATTTGGCCGTCTTCGCCTCGATGGTGGTGCCGCCCACGCGGTCGCCGATCTTGATGATCGTCACGACCTGCCCGGCGCCGGCCTCGAAGCAGGCCAGGTGCGCGGCTTTGGCTACGTCGAGCAGACGGTCGAGCGGGCCCTCCAGCACGGTCTCCATCGGGCCGACTTCGTAACGGACGCCGCTGGCGGCAATGACGGCGATGGCGCGGTCCACCACCGGGAAGGCGTCCTCCACCAGCGGCAGCACCTGCACGGCGACGTTGACGGTGCGGTTCGGGTCGGGCGGTGTGGTCATCGCGGCTCCCTGGGTTACGCGCGGCCTGTGGTGAGTGTGGCCAACAATAAGCCGGACTGCAGCTCGACGCGGGCCGGGTCTTCGGTGAGCACATTGCTGACGCCGCGCGCCGGGCCGGCGGCCAGCGTCTCGCCGCGCAGCGGATAGGCCAGCCCGTGGGTGGTGATGCCGGTCGCATCGCCGCCCAGCGGGATCAGGCTGAGCGTGTCGCCGGGCCGGCCGGCGACCTCGGCGCCCGGCGGCCGGATGAGCCAGGCCCGCTCGCCGTCGTTCCACAGCCAGACGCGGACGGCGGCCAGGGCGGGGTGGGTGAGCAGCAGCACGTTGGCGATGGTCATATCCAGCCGGCCTCCCAGCGCGCCCAGCACCGCGATCTCGCGCGCGCCGGCGCGGACGGCCAGCAGCAGCGCCAGCTCCAGGTCGGTCTCGTCCTTGGCGGACGGGTGGCGCTCCAGGCGCGCGCCGGCCCGCTCGAAGTCGGCCAGCGCCTCGGCCGTCAGCGAATCGAAGTCGCCCACGATGATGTTTGGCCGCAGACCCAGCGAGCGGCAGTGCGCGGCGCCGCCGTCGGCCGCGATCAGCAGATCGTCGGGACGGAGAAGGCGGCGCGCCTCGCCCGGCTGGCGCAGCTCGCCGTTGGCAAAGATCACGGCCCGCAGCGAGTCCATTCGAAAAAAAAACACCCTCCGGGGAGGGTGTTCGGTCCTGCGCTATGGGCTCCCTCCGCCGGCATTACCCGTCAGGTTCAAACGGTCGGCGCGTCGCACGCGCCCTCTCAGCCCGGTGTCACCGAGCTCCCGTCTTCAATTCATTTCGATTCTAGCGCGCAAAGAGTCGACTGTCAACGCATCCCTGCCCGGCGCCCCGGCGGCAGGCGCCGCCGGGGCTTCTAGCTCATCTGTTCCGCGCCGGCCGATTCTCTGCTAGAATCCTGGCGCCCGCGAGGGCATACGCCGTTTATGGGAGGAGACCAGTCGTGAGTCGTTTGGTCAAACCGGATGGGGTGGGCAAGCAGCGCGACCGGCTGTTGAAGGGCGTGACGCTGGCGTTGCGGGAGCTGGCCGCCAGGCCGAAGCTGGACGAGGACGCCCGCGACATGGTCGCCTTCATGGCGCTGGCGTTGCGCGAGATCCAGGACACCATTGACGTGACCTGCGCCGCCTGGGAGAAGCGCGACTACTGGGTGAAAGCCGACCAGTTCCGGCGCGAGTGGGACTGGACGCGGACGAGCGCCGACCGGCTGGAAACGGTGGTGCTGGAAGACCGCTGGGCGGAGCTGCCGACGCTGATGGCGAGCCTGTTCCAGCACGTCAGCAAGGTGAACCTGCCCAAGCGCAACACGTTGGGGGAGCCGTGGCTTGGCGCGTACGCGGCGCTGCGCGAGAAGCGCGGCCTGGACAAGGCCTACGCCGTGAAGTGACGTGGTCGGCGTCGTTCGTTGAGATTGGAGACGCGGGCTGCAATAGGAATGCGGCCGGCGTCGTTTTAAACCGGGTCGAGTCCGTTCAAACGCCTGTCGGGCGCGTCGGGGGAGAGCCGCCGCCGTCAGCCCAGGATGTGCGCCAGCCCGGCGTTGATGTCAGCGTGCACCACGTCGGCGGCCTGGGCCAGCGTCGGGCGCTTGGGCGAGCCGGCGGGCGCCACGCCGTGACGGACCAGCGTCAGGCCGAGTCCGTGGGCGTTGAGCAGCGCCACGGCCCGCGCCGCGGCGCGCAGGCTGCTGGCCGAGTCCTCAAAGACATGGACGGCCTCGCCCTGGCAGAGATGATAGAGTTCCGGCAGCGGCCCACCTTGCTCCACGGTGAGGGCGGCCTCCAACGCCGCGCGTTCCCGGCCCGTGCGCGCCGCCGCGATGGCGGCCAGAGCCTGCACCGGCGAGGGCTTCACCACGTCCATGGCCGTCCGGCCGACCTGGCGCGCGGCCCACTCCAGCTTGCCGAAGGCGATGATCGGCAGGTCCGCCGGCAGCCCCACGAGTTGAAGCGCCAGTTCAGCCTCCGGCGTGTAGCCGCGCAGATCGTCGGCCACCTCCACGGGCGGCCGGCTGGGCCGGGCCGTGTACAGGGCGCAGTGCAGGCGGCCGGCGGCGCGCCCGGCGAGCAGGCGGCTGCGCCACTCCGGGCCGAGCAGCGGCGTGTCGGCCGTCTCCAGCAGCGCCGGGCTCGCGAAGTGCGCGGGCAGTCCGTAGCTGGCCTGGTAACCGTGGTGGCCCAGGGCGAAGTTCTGCACGACCTGGTGAGTGGGCGAGGCATCGACGTCATAGCAATCGGCCAGCAAGCGGTGCAGCAGCGGGCGCGCGGCTTCCGCCCAGGGTGTCCCGGCCAGGTCGGCCTGGAACAGTTCCAGCGCCAGGCGCGACGGCTTGGCGCCGTTCGGCGCGGCTAAGGCCAGGTCGCCGACGCGGCGCGCCAGAGCCGCAAAATCCGGCCGGGGGATCACGCACGGCTCGGCCGCCAGCTCATCCAGCGCCTCCCAGAACCCCTCTATCGTCTGAGCGGCCTGTGGCCGCGACGCTTCCCGCCGAGCCTGCAGCCTCTCGATCAACAGCGCGGCCACGCAGATCGCGCTCGACTCCCATTCCACCGTCACGGCCTGGGCCTCGAACAGGTCAATCTCCGCCTGGGTCAACGTGTGTTCCCCGACGCCCATCCGTCGGCTGAAATACGCCACGGTCTGCTGCAGGCCGAGGTGATAAGCGCGGCTGTGGACCAGCACGCCGTCGACGTCGAAGAGGAGGAGCATGGAGGCGAGTGGAAGGCGGAATGCGCCGGATACAATTCACCCTGCGCAAGTGTGCATTCGGCGTTGTGTCATGGGCATAGCCGGTCGCGGCCATTATAATCAACCGGCGCGCTTTTCTCGCCCTCGAAATTCGACTATAGTTCAGGTCGGAGACTTCACTGTGAGCACCCCCAACCTCGATCAACTCTGCATCAACACCCTGCGTTTCCTTTCCGCCGACGCCGTCCAGAACGCCAACTCCGGCCACCCGGGCCTGCCCATGGGCGCCGCGCCGATGGCGTACGTGCTCTGGACGCGCCTCCTCAAGCACAACCCCGCCAACCCGCAGTGGGCCGACCGTGACCGGTTCGTGCTCTCCGCCGGACACGGCTCGATGCTGCTGTACGCGCTGCTGCACCTCACCGGCTATCCGCTGTCGCTCGAGCAGATCAAAGCCTTCCGCCAGTGGGGCAGCCTGACGCCCGGCCACCCGGAAAGCCACCTGACGCCTGGCGTGGAGACCACCACCGGCCCGCTCGGCCAGGGCCTGAGCAACGCCGTCGGCTTCGCCCTGGCCGAGGCGCACCTGGCCGCACGCTACAACCGCCCGGGCCACACCGTCGTGGATCACACCACCTACGTCCTCGCCAGCGACGGCGACCTGATGGAGGGGGTGGCGTCCGAGGCCGCGTCGCTGGCCGGGCACCTCCGGCTGGGCAAACTGATCGTCCTGTATGACGACAACACGATCTCGCTGGCCGGCACCACCTCGCTGACCTTCAGCGAAGACGTCTCGCTGCGCTTCGCGGCGTACGGCTGGCAGACCCTGCGCGTCAGCGACGGCAATGACGTGACCTCGGTCGAGCGCGCCCTGCGCGCCGCCCGCGATGAGACCCAGCGGCCGACGCTGATCCTGGTCCGCACCACGCTCGGCTACGGCGCCCCGCACAAACAGGGCACGTTCGAGGCCCACGGCTCGCCGCTCGGGCCGGACGAGCTGGCCGCCGCCAAGCGCAATCTGGGCTGGCCGACGGAAGCGTTGTTCCACCTGCCGGCGGAGGCGGTGGCGCACTTCCGCAAGTCCCTGGAACGCGGCCAGAAATGGGAGGACGAATGGACGAAGCGCTGGCGCGCCTACGAGAAGGCGCACCCGGACCTGGCCGCTGAGCTGCAGCGGCGCCTGGCCGGCGATCTGCCGGCCGACTGGGAGGCCGCGCTGCCCACCTTCCCGGCCGACGCCAAGGGCCTGGCGACGCGCAAGGCCGGCGAGACCGTGCTCCAGGCGCTGGGCCAGAAACTGCCCGAGCTGGTCGGCGGCTCGGCCGACCTCAATCCGTCCACGTTTACGGTGCTCAAGGGGCAGGGCGATCTGCAGAGCCCGGATTCATCGCCCGAAGGCGCACAGGGGACCTCCGGCGGGCCGTGGGGGTACGAGGGCCGCAATATCCACTTCGGTGTGCGCGAGCACGGCATGGGCGCGGTCGTCAACGGCCTGGGCCGGCACGGCGGCTTCATCCCCTATGGCTCCACTTTCCTGACCTTCCACGACTATATGCGCCCGGCGGTGCGCCTCTCGGCCATCATGCGCCTGGGCAGCCTGTGGGTGTACACGCACGACAGCATCGGCGTGGGCGAGGACGGCCCGACGCATCAGCCGGTGGAGCACTTCGCCGCCCTGCGCGCTATCCCGGACCTGCTCTTTATCCGCCCCGCCGACGCTAACGAGACGGCCTGGGCCTGGCGCGTCGCCATCGCCAACCGCCGCCGCCCCACGGCGCTGGCGCTCACCCGCCAGAACGTGCCCACGCTGGACCGCTCCAGGTATGCCTCGGCCGAGGGCCTGACGCGCGGCGCGTATGTGCTCAATCCGGGTCTTCAGTCCCCCGACCTCATCCTCATCGCAACCGGCTCCGAAGTCGCGCTGATCGTGGAGGCCGAAAAGAGGCTGGCCGAGCTGGGGATCAAAGCGCGCCTGGTCTCGATGCCGTGCTGGGAGCTGTTTGACGAGCAGACCGCCGAGTACCGGGAGAGTGTGCTGCCGGCGGCCGTGGCGGCGCGTCTGGCGGTGGAGGCCGGCGTGTCGCTGGGCTGGCACCGCTGGACGGGCCCGCAGGGCGACACCCTGACCCTGGATCGTTACGGCGCCTCGGCCCCGGCAGCGCGCGTCTTCAAGGAACTGGGCTTCACGGTCGACAATGTCGTGGCGAAGGCCCGGGCGCTGCTGGGCCGGTGAGGCGCCCCATGAAGATCGCCGTCGCCTGTGACCACGCCGGTTTCCCGGCCAAGGCCCAAGTCGTGGAGACCATCCGCGCCGCCGGGCACGATGTCCTGGACTTGGGGACTCACTCGGCCGACGTCCCGGTGGATTATCCCGACGCGGCGCGGGCGCTGGGCGAGGCCCTCCAGCGCGGCGAGGCGGAGCGCGGAGTCCTGCTGTGCGGCAGCGGGGTGGGGGCGAGCGTGGCCGCCAACAAGCTGCGCGGCATCCGCGCCGGCGTGTGCCACGACACGTACTCCGCGCACCAGGGGGTCGAACACGACGACATGAACGTGCTCTGCCTGGGCGCGCGCATCATCGGCCCGGCGCTGGCGTCGGAACTGGTGCGCGCCTTCCTGGACGCCCGCTTCTCCGGCGAAGAGCGCCACGTCCGGCGGCTGAACAAGGTGCGCGCCCTCGAAACCCGGTAGGGGTGCGTCACGACGCGCCCGTTGAAGGAAGCCATCATGCCCCAAAACCCTCTCGTCCAACTCCAGGCCCTCGGCCAGTCACCCTGGCACGACAATATCCGGCGCGATCTGCTGACGACCGGCCGGCTCAAGAAGATGGTGCAGGCCGGCGATATCACCGGCCTGACCTCCAACCCGACCATCTTCGAGCAGGCCATCGGCCAGACCGACATCTACGACGCGGCCCTGGCCGACCTGGCGCGGCAGGGCAAGACGGCGGCCCAGATCTTCGACGCGTTGTCCATCGAGGATATCCAGGCCGCGGCCGACATCTTCCGGCCGGTCTACGCGCGCACCGCGGGCGCCGACGGGTACGTCAGCATCGAAGTCGCGCCGACCTATGCCCGCGACACCGAGGCGACCGTGCGCGAGGCGCGGCGGTTGTGGAAGGCCGTCGGCCGGCCCAACCTGATGGTCAAGATCCCGGCGACTAAAGAGGGCCTGCCCGCCATCGAGCAGGCGTTGTTCGAGGGCCTCAATATCAACGTCACCCTGATCTTCTCGATCGAGCGCTACCGCGAAGTGATGAACGCCTACCTGACGGCGCTGGAACGCCGCGCGGCGGCGCGCAAGCCGCTCGCCTCGATCGCGTCGGTGGCGTCGTTCTTCGTCAGCCGCGTGGATACGCTGGTGGACAAACGCCTGGACGAGAAGATCAAGGCCCTGGGCGCGGACAAGTCCGGGACGTTGCAGGCGTTGAAGGGCAAAGCGGCCATCGCCAACGCCCAGCTGGCCTACGCCGAGTTCCGGCGGGTCTTCGCCGGCGCGCGCTGGGAGGCGCTGGCCGCCAGAGGCGCGCGTTTCCAGCGCCCGTTGTGGGCCAGCACATCCACCAAGAACCCGGCCTATCCCGATGTGTATTACGTGGAGGCCCTGATCGGGCCGGACACGGTGGACACGATGCCGCCGGCCACCCTCACGGCCTACAAGGACCATGGGCGGCCGGAGGCGCGCCTGAGCGAGGACGTGACCGACGCGGAGCGCGTCATCGATCAGCTGGCCGAGGCCGGCCTCCAGATGGATGACGTCACCCGGCAATTGGAAGAGGAGGGCGTGGCGTCGTTCGCCCGGTCCTTCGACACGTTGCTGGCCGTGGTCGAGGCCCGGCGGCAGGCCGTGCTCCTGAACGACCGGCAGACGCTGGCCCTGGGGGCAGCCGAGAAGGCGGCGGCCAAAACGCGGGCGCGCCTGGACGCCGACAAGTTCGGCGCGCGGCTGTGGCAAAAGGACCCCACGCTCTGGAAGCCGGATGACGCCGAGCACCAGAAAGAGATCCAGGTCCGGATGGGCTGGCTGGATGTGGCCGAGACCATGGCCGCCCGCGTCACCGAGCTGACGACCTTCGCGGGCGAGGTCAAGCGGGCCGGGTTCACGCACGCGCTGTTGTGCGGCATGGGCGGCTCGTCGCTGGCCCCGGAGGTGCTGCGCGAGACGTTCGGGGTGGCCAAGGGCTACCTGGACCTGGCCGTGCTGGACTCCACCGACCCGGCCGCGGTGCTGGCCGCGGACGCCCGCAGCGACCATTCCCGGACGCTCTATCTCGTCGCGTCCAAGTCCGGCGGCACGGCCGAGATCAACGCCATGTTCCGGTTCTTCTGGGACCGCGTGGCGCACGTCAAGGGCAGCCGGGCGGGCGAGAACTTCGCCGCCATCACCGATCCGGGCACGTCGCTGGAAGCGCTCGCCAAAGAGCGCGGCTTCCGGCGCACCTTCCTCAACCCGCCTGAGATCGGCGGCCGTTACTCGGCGCTCTCCTACTTCGGCCTGGTCCCGGCCGCCCTGCTCGGCGTGGACGTCGCCAGGTTGCTCGAGCGCGCCCGGCGCATGGCGCAGGCCTGCGGCGCGGGCATCCCGGCTGAGCGCAACCCCGGCCTGCGCCTGGGCGCGGCCCTGGGCGCGCTGGCCCTGGCCCGGCGCGACAAGGTGACCTTCGTAGCTTCGGACCGGATCGCCGCCTTCGGCTATTGGGTGGAGCAGCTCCTGGCCGAGTCGACCGGCAAGGAAGGCAAGGGCCTGTTGCCGGTCGAGGGCGAGGCCCTGGGCAAGCCGCGCGCCTATGGGCCGGACCGCGTCTTCGTGCATCTGCGCCTGGGCCGGGACGCGGCGCGGGGCCGGGCGGTGGCGGCGCTCCGGAAAGCCGGCCAGCCCGTGATCGTCATCGACCTGGCGGACGTGTATGACCTGGGCGGCGAATTCCTGCGCTGGGAGATCGCCACCGCAGCGGCCAGCCGGGTGTTGGGCGTGAACCCCTTCGACCAGCCGGATGTGGAGCTGGCCAAGCGCAACACCAAGGCGCTGCTGGCTGAATTCGCCAGGACCGGCCGCCTGGCGGACGAGGGCGGCGCGCTGCGCCCGGACGACGCGGCCTTCGCCGCGCGGGTGAGACAGCATGTGAAGACCGTGAAGCGCGGCGACTATGTGGCGCTGATGGCCTACGCCCAGCGTACGCCGCGCCGCGAGAAACTGTTGCGCGCGATGCAGGCCGCGCTGCGCGACGCCACCGGCGCGGCCGTCACCGTGGGGTACGGGCCGCGCTTCCTGCACTCCACCGGCCAGCTGCACAAGGGCGGCGCCAACAACGGCGTCTTCTTCCAGCTCATCGCCGGCGACCCGCTCGACGCGCCCATCCACGGCGAGCCGTTCACGTTCTCCACCCTCAAGAACGCGCAGGCCCTGGGCGATTATCAGGCGCTGCTGGCGCGCGGGCGGCGCGTGCTGCGCATCGACCTGGGCGACCAGGTGGAGCGCGGTTTGCAAAAACTGCGGGATGTGTTAAGGTAAGGGCGGACGGCTGTCCGCCCAACAACACGCCCATGCCGCGCCCGCGCTCCCGCGTCCGCTACGACATGCCCGCCCTCCGGCCGCCGGCCCGGCTGGCGCCGCGCGTCATCCCGTCGGTGGACCCGTGGGTGGCGGGCGAGATGTTTGTCTCGCCGCACGTCGAGGAGCGGCGGCGCGGGTTCGCCATCCTGTTCGGCTCCGAGACGGTCCGCCGCTCGACGCTGACGCCGCAGTTGCTGGCGGCGCGCGTCGATGAGCCGGACCTGACGCTGCGCGCGCAGATCGTCCAGGCCCTGGCCGATTACTTCGAGGTGCGCGGCGTGGAGTATCGCTATCCGGCCGACGTGCGCGCGGTGGTGGCCGGGCATCTGCGCAAGTTCGACCGGCTGCAATTCCTGGCGCTGCTGGAAATCCACACCGCCGCCCGCGACGGGCTGGTGCGGCTGGCGCCCGACAGTCTGACCCGTCTGCTGGGCCGCATCCCGAACGCATCGGCGCAGTTGGTGCGGCTGGCCGGGGACCGCGGCCTGGCGCTCAAGCTGCGCCGGGCCGCCATCGAGCTGATCGGGCGCGTCGGGTTCACCGACGCCCGGGAGGCACTGGCCGGCCTGGAGACGCGCATCGCGGGCCGGCGCGCCGGCCAGATGGCCATGGCGTTCGCGCCCTCCGACCACGCCGACGAGCACAGCCTGCTGCCCGCCCTCCAGCAGGCCCTTCAGGCCCTGCACGAGAACGATTGAATGTCGCGTTGGCTTTTCGCCGGCCTCCTGCTGTTGTGCGGGCTGGCCGCGCTGTCCCTGTCCACACCGTCCGCCCAGCCGGCGTCCGCCGCGCCTGCGGCCCAGGCCACCGCCGGCGGCGTCCAGGTGGAGGTCTTTGAGGACGTCAACGTCCGCGCCGGCCCCGGCACGGACTACGACCTGATCGGCAAGCTGGTGCCCGGCCAGACCGAGACGGTGCTGGGCAAGGCGCTCAACGGCCAGTTCCTGTGGCTGAAGGTGGTGTATTTTGGCGGGCCGGACAACACGGGCTGGGTGTTGAGCGGGCTGGTGCGGGTGGTGGGCGACCTGGACGCCGTGCCCGATCTGGCGATCCCACCCACGCCCACCCGGCCGGCGACGGCCACGCTCGCCGTCTTTGTGGAGGTCACGACGACGCCGGGGCCGGAGGCGGGCCGCCTGCCGACGTTCACGCCGCCCGCCCCGCCGATCCGGCCGACGCTCCTGCCCGTGCAGGGGGCGGCCTCGGGCAGCGGCGCCTTCCCGCCCGCGCTGGCGATCATCGTGCTGTTCGTGATGGGGGCTTTTGCCGGCCTGGTAAGCCTGATCCGCAGCCGGGGATAGCGGCCGGCCCTCCCCCTATCTCCGGTCGTCCGTCAACTCCAGCGCGGCCACGGCCGCGGCCTGGCGCCCGGCCTCAGTCAGCCAGAAGGTCGCCGCCGGGAACTTCTTGTTGCTGTCGATCAGGCCGGCCTCGGCCAGGGCCTCGGCCACGCGCCGGTCGACGGGCTCCCCCGGTCCCCCCTCCGCCGGGTGCAGGCGGAACTGCTTGTGGCCGTCGATGTCGCGGTGAGCCTTGAGGGTCTGCCCGGCCGCCAGGGCCAGCAGCAAGCGCCGGCGCGCCGCCGTCAGCGTCACCCCAATTCGCCGACGTAATCGTGCAGTTTGCGCTGGTTGATCTTGATGTACCGGTCCGGCAGGATCTCGGCCATCTCCTCCGGCGTCAGGCGCATGCGCAGGATCTCCAGCGCGTCCTCAGGCGACTCGCCGTAGGCCAGCTTCTTCTTGCCGTTCTTGAGGTCGAACAGATACATGAAATGGGGGTGGCTGAAGCTGCTCATAGGGCCATGCTCAATGTCAAAATGCACCCGGCACAATTCTCCATTGCGCCTTCTCAGGCCTTCGCCAACGCATCCATGTAGTTCTTGCGCTCCTGCCGCACCTGGGCCAGGCCGCGGTTGACCTCGGCGTCGTGCTTGCCGGCCAGCAGGTCGCGGTAGAACTGGTAGTCCACGCCGACCACCTTCTCGTCGTCCGGGAAGCGGTGGTAGTTCTCTTTGGACATCCGGCTCTTGCCCTCGGCGATGAGCTGGTAGCCGAGCGCCGAGCCGGGGTAGGGGGCGTAGAACGAGATCGACGGCAGGATGCGCTTGGTGTACTTGACCATGCGCATGGTCTTGAAGGCGTCCTCGCGCGTCTCGCCCGGGATGCCGAGCATGATGTTGCTCCAGAACACCGGCGGCTTTTTGCCCTGCGCCTCCATCTCGTCGCCGATCCGGGTCAGCAAATCGATGGCGAAGTAGTTGTCTTCCTCGGTGCATTCCTTGTTGAGGAGTTTGAGCACCCGGTCGCTGCCGGACTCGAAGCCGATGGAGACCGTGCTCCAGTTGGTTTCTTTGACCAGCGCCGTGAACAGGTCCGGCCACTGGCGCACGGTGTCGGCGCGGCCGGCCGCCCAGTACGGCCAGAGTTTGCGCGCTTTGCGCGGGTACTTCTCCAGCCACTCCTCCAGCCAGGACGGGTTCTGGAAGAACATCGAGTCGTGAATGACCAGCGAGCCGACGCCGTACTTTTCGTCCAGGTAGTTGAGCTCGTCGATGACCATGTCCACCGGGCGGCGGCCCATGTTGGGGATGTACGAGTTCTCGTTACAGAACACGCACTGCCACGGGCAGACGCGGCTGGTGATGAGGGTCGCCACCGGCGGCGGCCCCCAGCCGCACTCCGGCTCCAGCGGCCAGTGGAACTTGCGCGCCAGTTTCCAGGAGGCCGGCCGGGGCCAGAGCGTGCGGTCGATCATCGGCCAGTCCGCCATGGATTTGGCGCCGACCCCCAGGCTGAGGCGCGGGAAGGCGGCCGGGTCCTTCACCAGTTCCAGGATAGTGTTTTCGCCCGGCCCCTGGACGATCTTGTCGAACTCGGGCACGGCCTGCATCTCGTCCGGCGCGACGGTGGCGTGCATGCCGCCGGCCAGCACCAGCCCCCGCGGGTTGACCTCCTTGAAGAGCCTGGCCGAGCGATAGGCCACCGGGAAAGTGTACGAGCGCACGTTCATGATCAGCAGGTCGTAGCCCTGCATCCGCTTCTTCACCTGGTCCCAGTTCGTGCACTGCCGGGTGGAGAACAGATCGGTCAGCACGCCGTTCTGGTGCAGGATGGTCCGCAGCAGACCCAGGCCGTGGTCCTGCCACTGCTCGTGTGGGCCGGCCGGGTTCACCAGGTCGCCCAGGTCGCCCAGGTCCAGCCACAGGATACGGCTGGTCCGTTTGGGTTGGAAAATTGGCCATGAGAATGCCATGCCGATCACTCCCTCAAAAGCCCGCCCGCATGAAAAGTCCCCGCGGCGACGCCCCGGGTCACGCAAGCCGGAGGTCGGCGGGGACGGACAGGCGGACGCGTCAACGGTTCAGAGCGACTGGCGCCCGGCGAAGCCGGCGTCCAGTTCGTGCCAGTGGGTGACGGCGGACTCGTCGTAGCGCCAGCACAGGTAAATATCGCGATCATCCCGGCGCGAACGAAAATCCACCAGGCCCTGGTCGAGGTCTTTGACCTCGACGCCGAGCTTCTGGATGGCGCGCAGGTTGCGCTGGATCACGTCGAACTGGCCGAGCAGTTCGCCGGCGTGTTTGCTGCCGCCGTTGTGAGCCGCCTTGACCAGCACCGGCCACAGTTCCGGGCGGGCGTCCATGATCTGCTGCCGCGCGTGCAGGATGTCGCGCATCAGCGGGCGCAGCGTGCCCAGCAGCGCGTTGGCTTCGTCCAGCGTGAAGTAACGCGCGGTCACTTAGTGGCAGCCGCAGCCGCCGCCGCCGGAGGCCGGCGCGGCCTGGCCCGCAGTCCGGAACGAGTGACCACAGCCGCAACTCGCGACGGCGTTGGGGTTGTCGATGCGGAAGCCGCCGCCCATCAGGTTGTCCACGTAGTCGATGCTCGCGCCGGCCAGGTACATCATGGACGTCGGGTCGACGATGACCTTGACGCCCTCCTGCTCGAAGACCGCGTCGAACTCACCGGGCTCTTTCTCGATAGCCATGCCGTACTGCATCCCTGAGCAGCCGCCGCCCGAGACGAAGACGCGCAGGCCGTGCGACGTGAGCTGGCGCTCCGCCAGCAGGGCCTTCAGCTTCGCGACCGCCGCCGGGAGGAGCCTGATCTCCGGCTCGGCGGCGACATCGCCGGGGACGGAAGGCATCAGCAGATCCGACATACCATTTTTCTCCTTTGTCGAGTGACTTGATTGTATTGAACTTCACGAGAAGAGTCAAATAAGCAAATCGCGATCTGATTTATTTTGAGCCTGCCCGGCGCCGGCCGGCTCGGAAAACGTCACTCGCGGATCAGATAGGCGCAGCTATGAGCGCCGTCGGCCAGTCGGCTCACACGTTGCGGCACGACGCCGAGCAGGTTGCCGACAAGCACCATGTCCATCTGGCACAACTCGGGATGCCGGTCCGAAAGCGACTCGTACGGGCAATTGTAGGTGTGCAACAGATAACCGTCGGCGGTCGCCTCCCAATGAGCGACGTAGCCGCGATCGTTGAGAAACGCCACCGCCCGATCCAGGCGCGCCGTCAGCGGCTCGCCCGGGGCCGGCGCCGGAGCCTCGGCGCTCAGGCGGGCGGCCACGCCCTCGAAGATCACATTGACCAACTGGCCGTCCGAATGGGTCTTCAGTTCGTCCAGGACCTTGGCCGCCAGCGAGTCGTAATTCTTCGGGAAATAGGCCGAAGCCCGTTCAGTCAGCTTGAACGCATACTGCGGCCGCCCGCGCGAGGTCCGGTGCCGCACAACCGGATCGGCCACCAGCGCCTCGCTGCGCAGGATGTCGAGGTGATGGCGCACGGTCACGGCGGTCAGACCCAGGATGTCGGCCAGTTCGTCCACCGTGGCCTGACCGTGTTTTTTCAGATGCTCGAGGATAGCCTGGCGTGTGCTTTGCAAAGCGACCACCTCATGCGCTTATGACAATAAAACAAAGGCCGCTCTGTTTAATTCTAGGAGCCCTGGCGTGATCTGTCAAATAAAGGCTGATAAACTGGCGTGGCTCTCAGCGAATAAGCAGGAGGCGACGTATGTTGAAGGAGACGCCCTACTGGTGGGATACGGTCACGTTTCCGGCGGCGCACTCGGGCGCCTGGCCGGAGGCCGTGGATGTGGCCGTGATCGGCAGCGGGATCACGGGGCTGGCCGCCGCGCGTGAGCTGGCCCGGCGCGGCGCGCGCGTGGCCGTGCTGGAGGCCAACACCCTGGGCTGGGGCGCCAGTTCGCGCAACGGCGGCATGACGCTCACCGGCCTCAAGCTCGGCGCCGGGACATTGTTCGCGCGCTACGGCCGTGAGCTGACGCGCCGCCTGTTCGCGGCTTCCGTCGCCGCTATTGACCTGGTTGAGACTCTCGTCCGCGAGGAGGGCATTGCCTGCGACTTCACGCGCAGCGGCCATCTGGAGGTGGCCTGCAAGCCGGCCCATTTCCGCGCCTTCGCGCGGTCGGCGGAGGTGATGGCGAAGGAGTTCAACCACCCCGTGCGCCTGGTCGCCAGGGCCGACCTGCCCGCCGAGATCGGCTCGGCCATCTATCACGGCGGGCTGGTGGACGCGGCCAGCGCCGGCCTCAACCCGGCGCGTTTCACCGCCGGGCTGGCGCGCGCCGCGGAGCGGGCCGGCGCCCGGTTGTATGACCGGGCCCGGGTGGAACGCGTCGAGCGCGCGGCCGGCGGCTTCACGCTGACCACGGCGCGCGGGACGCTGACGGCGCGCGATGTGTTCGTGGCGACCGGCGGGTACACCGGGCGTCCCACGCCCGGCCTGCACCGCAAGATCGTGCCGATCGGCTCGTACGTCATCGCCACCGAGCGCCTGCCGGAGGCGCTGGCGCGCGAGCTCAGCCCGCGCAACCGCATGATCTTCGACTCGAAGAATTTCCTGTACTACTACCGCCTGACGCCGGATCAACGCCTGCTGTTCGGCGGGCGCGCGGCGTTCTTTCCAGAGACGCCGGCGACGGTGCGCGAGAGCGCCGGGCTGCTGCGGCGCGGGATGCTGGAGGTCTTCCCGCAGTTGCGCGAGGCGCAGGTGGAATACGCCTGGGGCGGCACGCTGGATTTCGCCTTCGACCTGATGCCGCACGCCGGCCGCCTGGACGGCGTGCATTACGCCCTCGGCTACGCCGGGCACGGCGTGGCCCTGGCGACGTATCTGGGGGTGAGGCTGGGCGAGACGATCGGCGGCGCGCGGGTGGACAACGCCTTCGCCGAGATCCCGTTCGCGGGCGCGCCGCTCGGCCTGTACAACGGCAACCCGTGGTTCCTGCCGCTGGCGGAGGCCTGGTATCGGTTTCTGGATTGGGTCAGTTAAATCCGGTCCACCTGACCGGCGGTGGGCTCTGCTCAACAGAACCAGTTCTCGGTCAGGCGCGGCGGGGCGGGGCGGATGCGGGTGGGCGCGTCATCGTCCGGCGCCGTGCGGCCGGCTGCGGCGTAGGCCAGCGCCCGGATCGACTCGAACACGGCCTCCTCCGCTTCGCCGCGCGCCTCAGCCTCGGCGACGCGAGCCGCCACATGGCGGTAAAGCGCCTCCATGCGCGGGTCCGGGTGCCTCCAGCGATAGGTCAGGTTCTCGGCGTCCAGGTCGCCCAGCCACTCGGCCGCGTCCGGGGCGCGCAGCAGCGGCGAGCCGGGCGGCAGCAGCAGCCGGATGGAGAGCTGCACGGGCGGGATATGGCGTTGCAGGCCGCGAGCGCGGATGAATTCCAGTTGGGCCAGGTAGTCGTCCAGGGTCGTCCACGGCGTGAACGCCACCAGCGTGGGTTGCAACACCAGCCCGGCCGCATCCAGGATATCCAGCGCCGCGTCGATGTCGGCGGCGGTGTGGCCCTTGTTCAGGCGCGCCAGGACAGTGTCGCTGGCGGACTCGATGGCCGAGACCACGAACGTGGCTCCCAGCCGGGCGAATTCGGGGAACAGGCGGTGGTGTTCGAGGATGTGCTCGACCTTGGTGGTAAAGTCGAACGTCATCTCCGGCCAGCGAGCGTGCAGGGCGCGCGCCAGCCGGAGCGCGTGGCCGGGGCCGTTGAGGAAGTCCGGGTCGCCGAAGGTGATGTGGCGGGCGCCCGCCGCCGCCTGCTGGGCGATGTCGGCCAGGACAGTGTCCGCCGGGACGATGAAGAACCGTCCGCCATAGACGGGCGTGATCGGGCAATGGCGGCACGTGTGCCGGCAGCCGCGGCTGGCCTCGACGTAGCCGGCCAGGTGCAGGTCGCCGTTCTGCCGATAGCGCGCGTATTCCGTCAGCGGCGGCAGGCCCGTCCGGTCGGGCAGGGGGAAATCGAGCCGGGCGAGGTGGGGCGCGGCGCGCCGGGCCGGGGTGGTCAGGCCGAGCACGGCCTCCGGGCCGGCCCCGGTCCGCAGGGCGCGGGCCAGCTCCAGCAGCAGCGCCTCCGTCTCACCGGCGGCGACGGAGTCGGCCAGGCCTTCGCGGAACAGCCCGTCGGCGTTCAGGCCGGCATATAATCCATAGAAGCACAGGTGGGCGCGCGGGTTGGCGGACCGCGCGCGGCGCGCGGCCTGGACGCCCAGCCGCAGCGCGGTATGCATGGGGACGGCGATGGCGATCAGGTCGGCGCGGGCGGCCAGTTCGGGCGCGAAAGGCTGGACCGACAGGTCGAGCGCCTCGGCCGCAAACCCGGCCCGGCGCAGAAAAGCCAGCGGCCAGGCCAGGCTCAGCGGCGGGTGGCCGAGCTCATAGCAGGCGATGAGGAGGATCATTTCCTCTGCGGGACGGGCGCGCCCTTGCCGCCGCCCTTGCCCGGGGCGCCGGCCTGATCCTCCGGTATCCAGCCTTCCGGCATTTCCGCGCCCGGCCCGAAGAAGAAGTCCTCCATCTGCTCGAGGAGGAACTGCTGGGCGCGCTTGTCGGCCATGTTCAGGCCGTAGTGGTTGATCAGCAGCGTGGACTGCTGCTGCCACAGGTCCCACGCCTGCTGGGAGACGTTGTCATAGATGCGCTGACCGAGGTCGCCCCGGAAGGGCGGGCGCGGCAGGCCGGGCAGTTCGCGGCCGAGTTTGACACACTTAACCGTGCGGGTGGACATCTTGACCTCTTGGCGACCGGGACGATGAGTTCTGCGCGAATTGCCTTCCTGGGAATGCGCTGCGCGTTCTCGCACGTTCCGTTCGAGGCGTTGCTGGCGGCCGGCTTCCCGATCGTGAGTCTGATTATACCGTCTGCCCGCCGGCCGGTAGCCTTATCCGAGGACGCGGCGGCCATACGGTCCGTGCCGCCGCCGCCTCTGCCCATGACCGCGGACGATATCGTCGGCGCCGCCCACGCGCGCGGCATCCCGGTGCTGGAAGTAGCGCGTCTGAACGATCCGGCCAGCCTGGCGGCGCTGGACGCGTTGCGGCCGGACGTGCTCTGCGTCGCCTGCTTCCCGCGCCTCCTGCCGCCGGCCTGGCTGGCGCGCCCTTCGTTCGGCGCGCTCAACCTGCACCCTTCCTTGTTGCCGGCCTATCGTGGGCCTGAACCGCTGTTCTGGCAGTTTCGTGAAGGCGAGACGCGCACCGGCGTCAGCGTGCACCTGATGGACGCGGGCGCCGACACGGGCGATCTCGTGGCGCAGGCCGAGGCGCCGTTCCCGGACGGGATCACGCTGGCGGAGGCTGAGCGCCTCACGGCCGAGGCCGGGGCGCGCCTGTTAGTGGAGGCTCTCAGGCGGCCAACCCTCATGCGCCATCCTCAGCCCATCGCCGGCGCCAGTTACTTCCCGCGCCCCGGCGCATCCGACCTGGTCGTGCCCACGGCCTGGCCGGCCCGGCGCGCCTTCAACTTCCTGCGCGGCGCGGCGGATTGGGGGCCGTTTGTCGTGGTCGGCCCGCAACGCCGCTGGATCGCCCGAACCGCGCTCCGTTTTGCGCCAGCCGGGTCATCCGCTTCCCTCACCTCGTCGGCGCCCAACGCCCTCTGGGTCGATTTCTCCCCCGGCGCGGTCGAGCTTCAACTCATCCCCGCCGCCTGACAGGCAATACACCGCCCTCTGAGCTTCCTGCACGCCGTCAGAGCAAGATTGTACAAAAACTTAGCAAATGATTAGCAAACATCATACAAAGCGCCGGAGGGTGATATTTTCTCTCTCGTCGGAGCGCGGCGAGCGCTTCGGCAGTGGGCCCAGCACAACACAGTCCTTCAACCCTAGCGCCTGAGGAGTCTCATCATGTCAACTGCCCGTCATCTACTGAATCGTCTGACGAACGTGTTACTGATCGCCGCGCTCCTGCTCGGGGCCGCCGCCTTCACGGCCGCGCCCGTGCGCGCCGAAGGCGAGACGACCTACGTGGTCAGACCCGGCGACAATCTGAGCCGGATCGCGCGCGCCAACGCCGTGACCCTCGATGACCTGCGGGCCGCCAACGGCCTGCGCGGGGACACGATCTTCCCCGGCCAGCGTCTGGTCATCCCGACGCCCGATCTCGTCGGCCGCGCGCTGGGCGCCGGCTCGTTCAAGACCCTGGTCGCGGCCGTCCAGGCGGCCGGTCTGGTGGATGCCCTCAAGGGTCCCGGCCCGCTGACCGTCTTCGCGCCGACCGACGCCGCGTTCGCCAAGCTCCCGGCCGCTACGTTGAATGCGCTCCTGGCCGACCGCGCGACGCTCACCAAGATCCTGACCTATCACGTCGTGCCCGGCCGCGTGCTGGCCGCCGACGTCGTCAATCTGAGCTCCGCCACGTCGCTGCAGGGTGAAGCCATCGCCATCAAGGTCGAAGGCGGCAAGGTGATGGTGAACAACGCCGCTGTGATCGCCACCGATATCCCGGCTTCCAACGGCGTCATCCACGTCATCGACACCGTGATCCTGCCGCCGTCGCTGAGCGCCGCGCCGGCTGCCGCCGCGCCCGCGAACGATGGCCGTTACGTGGTGAAGGCCGGCGACAGCCTGAGCCGGATCGCGCGCGCCAACGCCGTGACGATCGAGGATCTGCGGGCCGCTAACGGTCTGCGCAGCGATACGATTTTCCCCGGCCAGCGTCTGGTCATCCCGACGCCCGACCTCGTCGGCCGCGCCGCAGGCGCGCGCAATTTCAACACCCTGCTGGCCGCCGCTCGCGTCGCCGGGCTGGTGGAGGCCCTCAGGGGCGCCGGCCCGCTGACCGTCTTCGCGCCGACCGACGCCGCGTTCGCCAAGCTCCCGGCCAGCACGCTCAACACGCTCCTGGCCAATCCGGACCTGCTGGCTAAGGTGCTGCTCTACCACGTGGTGCCCGGCAAGGTGATGGCCGCCGACGTCGTCAACCTGACCTCGGCCCAGACCCTGAACGGCGCCAGCGTGAGCATCAAGGTTGAGGGCGGCAAGGTGATGGTGAACAACGCCGCTGTGATCGCCACCGACATCCAGGCCTCCAACGGCGTCATCCACGTCATCGACACCGTGATCCTGCCGCCCTTCGATGTGCTGGATACGGCCATCCTGAACGGCAACTTCAAGACCCTGGTCGCGGCCGTCAAGGCGGCCGGGCTGGAGGGCGCGTTGCGTGGCGCCGGGCCGTTCACGGTCTTCGCGCCGACGGACGCCGCCTTTGCCAGACTGCCGCGCGGCACGGTGGAGGCGCTGCTCAAGGACCCGGCGGCGCTGAGCAACATCCTGCTCTACCACGTCGTCTCCGGGCGCGTCATGGCCGCGGACGTCGTCGGCCTGAGCTCGGCCCAGACGCTGCAGGGCGCGAGCGTCAAGATCACGGTCGCCGGCGGCGGCGTGAAGGTCGACAACGCCAACGTGATCGCGACCGACGTGATGGCCTCGAACGGCGTCATCCACGTGATTGACGCCGTCATCCTGCCGCCGCAGTGACGTGGCGAGCGCTTCCCTGAATAGACGACGAGCCGGGCTTATGCCCGGCTCGTTCGTTATGGGGGCTGGAAGGGCGCAAGGCCGGTTCACGTCCGGCCTCGCGCGGTCTCCGGGTCCTGGGTTAGGGGGGGCGCAGTCAGGATCTAGTACGAAAGACGGGTGATGGTCTTGGTTTTCATCTTGGCCTCGCTTGTTGACCTGAAGGGGGGAACTGCGGCCGGCGCGCCGGCTGACTGGCCGCAATTCAAGATGCGGATACTTTAGCGATTTCGGCGTCGAGGTTCAGCAAAGCTCCGGCGAAGGGAGCGTGAAAAGTCGGTGAAGGCAGACGGCGGATGGGCCGAGACGCAAACGCAGTCTGTACTCGTCGGCCCCGGCCGGCGCGGGAAGTTGGCGGTCGGTTGTCCGGGCCGGCGAGCCGGGAAGTCGAATCGTATCGTGATCCGCCCCGGCTATCCGCTTCGGCCTCGATCAGGTGCATTCGCTGATGGTGGTCAATCTCCAGGCCGCCGTGCCTGGGCCCAAACATTTCCGCCGTCGCCCCGGCGAAGGCCGAGGCCTGGAAGCTCCCGCTCTTCTGCGCGCTTCTGCGCCTGGAGGCCGGCTTTCGCCGGCACGACGTGGGTGATGGGCATCTGACAGGCGGACGGGTCAGCCCCAACGCCCGAAGGCACCCCTTCGATCGGCTGTCTGCCGGCGTGCTACCGGGGGCGGACCTGTCGGCGCGCGAGTCGGAGATTGAAGGCGCCGTGCGCCGCATCTACGCGGAGCGTCTGCCGGATGACCAGGCGCCGTAAAGCTTCAGCGCGCGCGGGCCTCGCTGCGGACCAGCACGGCGTCCACCAGCAGGCGCCGGTCGTAGCGCTCGGTCAGGTAATTCCAGTTCGCGCACGTCACCAACAGCAGATGGTTCCCGTCCCGGCGCTCCAGTTCGTCCACGTCGTCGGCGCGCACTTTTTCCACGGTCTCGACGGCGTAAATGTAGTCGCGTTCGGCTGTGCGGTAGATAACCTCGGCCAGCGGCTGGAGCGTCCACAGGTCGGCGAACGGCCCGCGTTCCATGGCCGTGAGGGTGACGTGGCCGATCAGGCTGATGGCCTGCTCACCGCCGGGCGTCGCGCCGGTGCCCTCCAGCCAGCCCACCTGGGCGGAGAGGCGCGAGATATCCCAGGTGTCGCCGGCCAGGGGCACGCGCCTGATCTCGGTCTCCAGGCCGAGGGCGGGGATCACCAGGCGCGCGCTCAGCGGGTCGTCCGGCGCGGTGGTCGGGGCGGGTCCGCCGGCGGGCGGCGTCGGCGCCGTGGACCACATGGCCCAGGCCAGCGCGCTGCTCAGGCCGACGACGCCGATCAGGGCCAG
>Ga0073932_1001595_pt1 | contig 41483 bp, 35 predicted proteins | sample DewCreD2012metaG_FD_76967 | JGI IMG/M metagenome (GOLD analysis project Ga0073932, IMG submission 76967) | Hot spring sediment bacterial and archeal communities from British Columbia, Canada, to study Microbial Dark Matter (Phase II) - Dewar... ...
GCGGCCCGCAGCATCCTTGGGTCGCAAGCCCTCCCACCCCGACCTGGTTTAACTTCATCGACCGCGCGCCCAGACCGCGCAACAATTTTGATATCGCGGCTCTGGCGGACCCCTATGCCCGGCCCAAGCGCCGCGATCTCCCCCTCCGCGGGTGGTTCGCGGGCAACCTGCCCGACTTCAACCAGGATGATCCGCTCGTGACGGATTACCTCATCCAGAACGCCTTGTGGTGGATCGGCATGACCGGCATCGACGGCATCCGGCAGGATACCTACCCCTACGTGGACCGTCCCTTTTGGGAAGCGTGGCAGTCCGCGATTGACAGGCAATTCCCTGCCCTTACCGTTGTGGGAGAGATCACAGCCCCCTCCCCCGCCGTGCTGTCGTTCTTCGATGGCGGAGTGCGTCGAGCAGGCGCCGATACCCGGCTGTCTTCCATGCTGGACTTCCCGCTCGAGTCCGCCGTGCGCGCCGTGTTTGCCCAGGGGCAGCCGATGAACCGGCTCGCGGAAATCCTCGCCCAGGATTCGCTCTACCGAAACCCTGAAAAGCTGGTCATCTTTCCTGGAAACCACGACCAGCAGCGCTTTCTGAACCTCGCCAAGGGCGACATCCATAAGCTGATCCTTGCCAAGGCATTCGTCTTGACCACACGGCGCACGGTTCACCTCTACTACGGAGATGAGGTCGCCATGCAGGGGGGCAACGATCCGGACAACCGCAGGGATTTCCCCGGAGGCTGGGCGGGCGATCCGGTCAATGCGTTCCTCCCCGAAGGCCGGACGGGAGATGCCGCTGCGGTTTTCAACTTCACTCGTGACCTGCTCCAATTTCGTCTCCGGCATCCGGCTCTCCGGCGCGGCAATCTGGTCCAACTCCTCGTCGGTCAGGACCAGTATGCGTTCCTGCGATCGTCGCCCGAGGAGCATGTGCTTGTCGTCCTGAACCGCGCAGGCTCCGCGAAGCCTCTCGAAATCGAGGTGGACGATCTCCCCCTCCCCGAGGGCGCGCGGTTCACTCCCCTGCTGGCGGGCAGGCCGCCGCTGGCGGTCTCGTCGGGGAAGATCGTCATCGCGCAGCCGGGTGAGGTCGAGATCTACTGGTTGGAACGAACACGATAGGATGAAGTTGCGGAAGGCGCGCGATGCGGATCCCTTGGTATGTGGCTTGGCCGGTGATCCTGCTCGCGGCATATGCCGGGCTGGCTCTCTTCGCCAGGCGCGCCACCTACTACCCCGTCAAGTATCCCCGCGGCCACTGGGACGCGCAACAAGGGCTGGGGGCGGAAGACGTCTGGCTGCGAACAAGCGATAACCTGAAACTCCACGCTTGGCGCCTGGCGGCCGATGGCAGCCCGGTGGTGACGCTCTTCCTGCACGGCAACGGAGGCAATCTTACCCACCGCGTGGGCCACTTGCAGGAGATCCGGCAGGCGGGCTCCTCCGTGTTGATCCTTGACTATCGGGGTTACGGGCGCAGCCAGGGCAGTCCCAGCGAGCGCGGCTTGTACCGCGATGCAGAGGCCGCTTATGACCATTTGCTCAGCGGAGGCTGCACGCCGTCCCAAATCGTATTGCATGGGGAATCGCTCGGAACCGCTGTTGCGGTCGAACTGGCCTCGCGAAGGCCCTGTGGGGGGATGATCCTGGAGGCCCCGTTCACCTCCGCCGCCGCCGTTGCTCATCGTGTCCTGCCCTTCGTCGGGCCGATGATTGCGCGCGGGTTCGATTCGAAAAGAAGGATTGCCGCTTTCACGGGGCCGCTGTTGATCATTCACGGTGACCGCGATGAAGTCATTCCCCTGAGTCTCGGAAGGTCATTGTTCCAGGCCGCCAACGAGCCGAAGCAGTTTTGGGAAGTGCCCGGAGCCGGACACAACGACATTGTTGAGGCCGCCGGAATCCAGTACCGGCAGCGCCTGGCGGAGTTCTACGCGCGCCTGCGCCCGTAGACGGCGGATGCTACCTTAGTTCGTATGGAACTCAAGGGAAAGAGAATCGCCATCCTGGTCGATAACGTTTACCAGGAAATGGAAGTCTGGTATCCGCTGTACCGGTTTCGTGAAGCCGGGGCCGAAGTTGCCGTGGCGGCCGCGAAGGCCGGCGAGACGTACACGAGCAAGTTCGGCTACCCGGTGACCTCCGGCGTCTCCTACGAACAGCTCAACGCGGACGATTTCGACGGCGTCGTAATTCCCGGCGGCTACGCTCCGGATATCATCCGCCGCTATCCGGCCGCCTGCCAGTTCGTCAAGAACATGGACTCGAAGGGAAAGCTGGTCGCCTCCATCTGTCACGGCGGCTGGGTCCTTTGCTCGGCAGGAATGCTCGGGGGACGGCGCGCCACGAGTTTCTTTGCGATCAAAGACGATGTTGTCAACGCCGGCGCTGTCTGGGAGGACGCCGAGGTGGTCGTCGACCGCAACTTGGTCACATCGCGAAAACCGGACGACTTGCCCGCCTTTTGCCGGGCCTCCATCGCCGTGCTCACCGGCGGCCGCTGAAGCGGGATATACTCGTCAAGACCATCCATAGGAGATGACATCATGAGAACCATACTTGCCTTATTGCTGTTTGCGGCTGCTGGCTGGGCCCAGAGCGCCGGCGCGTGGCAATCCGATCCGAAGAATTGGACCGACATCATGCCCGACGCCCAATTCCGCAACTGGACGCGCCAGGCTTTCCTCACCAGCAGCGCCATGCACCCCGAATCGCAGTGGAAAGTGGACAGCGCTCGTAAATTGCTCATCTGCGAAGGCGACAAGGGACACGAGTGCCTGCGGTACGACAAGGAAGTTGCGAATTTCATCTTCCATGTGGAATGGCGGTTTCAACCCATCCCGGATGGCAAGGGCTACAACAGCGGGGTGCTGGTTCGGAACAGCGCGGACGGCACGATCTGGCACCAGGCTCAGTGCGGTGACGTTGGCGCCGGCTGGCTGTTTGGCGACACTCTGCGCAACGGCGTCAAGCAGCGGGTGAATTTCCGCGCGCAGATGAAGGAAAACCGCGTGAAGCCCGTCGGTGAGTGGAACATTTACGAGGTGCGCGGCGAAGGACCGAAATTGTCGCTCTGGGTCAATGGCGGGACGACCAGCGAGATCCCCGATCTCGAAGTTCTCAAAGGCTATGTCGGCCTGGAAGCCGAAGGCTATCGCATCGAGTTCCGGAACCTCATGCTGAAGGAACTGCCCTGACGCGGCATCTGCCCTTTCGCTGCGGCCGCCCTCCCGGGTGCGATGATAAGGGGAGAGGGAGTCCGATGGGGCAGACACGGTTGCGGTTCCTGGCGCTCGCGCTGTGGGTGTCGCTTCAAGGCGCCGCGGCTGAGGCCCTGCGCGGGACAGTCCTCGAGGATCACACCGGACGGCCCCTGTTGCTCGCGGGCCTGCGAATCCGCCCTGCGGAGAGGAGCGCCGTCCCGGCAAGTCAGTTGACCACAGACCTGAATGGACGGTTCCAAAGCGGAGATCTGCCCCCTGGCGCCTACGACATTGAGGTTTACCGCCAGGACTACCTCGAAACCAGGCTCAGGATCAGCGTGCCCGCTCAACCGCTGGCCGTCCGTCTCGTCAAGCTGGGGACCATCTGGGGGCGGGTCCTGGACCTGGACGGCAGGCCGAACCGTGCGGCGCGCGTCGCCGTAATGGTCAAGCCCGCCCAAGGCTTGGTCTTGCAGCCGTTCGGCAGCCCAATCCAGGTGGATCGGAACGGCCAGTTCCGGGCAGCGGGGCTTCCTCCCGGCGAGTACGCCGTGGCGGTCCTGAATGCTCCCCTGGCCGGGCCGGGCGGAGCCGGGCGATACTACTACCCGCGAAACGCCCGCCCGCAGTTCTTTACGTTCTCGGGAGGTGAGGTCTATCGGGACATCGAGTTCAGGCTTCCCCAACTTACCCCCCACCGCATCAGCGGCAGGGTGGCGCTGCCGGAGACTGACGGCCGGTTCGTGCTTTCTCTGTATCTGGCCGGCCAGCCGCTCTTGCCGGTGGCCACTGCGTGGGCCTCCGCCGGCGGCGCTTTCACCATGGCGGATGTCCCGCCGGGGGAGTACGAGCTCATCGCCTTCCGCCCCTCCTACGGCTACGGCGCCCAGGGCGGCCTTCTCAGCCCTGACGACGTTCTGGCGAACCTCAGGTTGACCGTCGCCGAAGACATGCGGGACGTTCAACTGACCCCCGCCGGCCGCAGAGACGTCTCCCTCGCCTTGCGCTCACCGTCCCCTGCCGCGCCCCCGGCCGGTTGCCCCGTCTCCGTTCGAGTCACCATGTCGCAACTGCTCGCGCCGGGCGCGGGCCGGAGGTATCAGGTCGACCTCGGCCCAGGGGAGCCCGTAGCGCTTGACGGCGTTTCGCCGGGTCGTTACCGGATTGTCGCCGACCTCGGCCAGACCTGTTTTCTCGTTTCGCCCTCCGTTCTCGAGATTCCCTGGGATGCCGAAGCGCTGCCGCTGTCCATCGAGGTGGCCTCGGCCGGCTCCGTCCATGGACGGGTTCACCCCCCTCAGCGGACCACCGGCAACTGGGTGGTTGTTCTGCTCTCCTCGCCGGCGGACGGGGACACAGCCAGCCTGAGGATCGCCGAAGCCGGCGAGAATGGGGAGTACTTCTTCACTGGTTTACGTCCTGGGTGGTATCGGATCGCCCTACGTCCTGGCGCCGGCGGCATCTCCGGGCGCTGGCTGCCGGACCTGCTGCGGATGCGGGAGATTCAGGTAGCTTCCGGCCCTTCCCTCCAGTTCGATCTCAGCTCCCCCGAGCTTTCTTACAAATAGTCGCGGTATTGTTCCAGAGCGACCCGCACAAGCTGAGTGCGAGTCCGGACGCCCGTCTTCAGAAACAATTGCTGGAGAGTGGCTTTCACGGAGCTTTCTGACACTTCCAGCTTCACGGCGATCTCCTTGTTGGAAAGTCCTTGAAAGACCCTGCGGAGCACTTCCCGCTCCCGCTCGCTGAACCTTGGCGTTCTCTCCCCGTAGTCGGAAAGCCGGTTCTGCTGAAGCAGCGCCTTTAACAGCCTCTGGTCGAGCCAAACCTCCCCCTGAAACACTTTTCGGATTGCCTTGGCCAGCAGCTCCGGTGAATTGTGCTTCAGGAAGATTCCCGTGGCTCCGTGCCGCAGCAGCGAGGCCGCGTCCGAGTCCTCCAATCCCGCCGTGACGATCAGCACGCGGCCTTGAAAGCCGGCCTCGGCTGCCCGCAGGAGAAACCGCGCGCCCGTCTCAGGGCCGAGATCGTAATCCAGGAGGACCAGGTCCGGCGCCGAGGTGGACAGCGCCAGCAATGCGTCATCCACACTCGCGCAAGCCGCGACGACCTCGAAGTCCGTCTCGGACCCCAGCAGCCGCACCAGGCCCTCTCGAAAGAGAGCATGGTCATCCACCACCATCAGACGTATCCTGTCGTGGGGCGGTTCGTTCATGCGCTGGCCGTGCCTCGGTTCCGGGTGGTCACGGGCAAAGTCACCACAAAACAGGCGCCTTGGGCCTGGGGTTCAAATGTCAGATCGCCTGCATAGGAGCGCGCGATCGCCCTGGAAAGATATAGCCCCAGCCCCGTCCCGCTGCCGGCGTGCTGGAAGGGCTGAAACAAAAGATCCGGGCGGGCGACGCCGCCGCCGCTATCAGTGAATCGGACGGCCACCCGGCCCCGCTCCTCCGCGGCGGCGATCACCAACCGCCTGTCGGCGCGTCCCCGCACGGCTCGCTGACTGTTCCGCGCCAGGTTCATAAAGACGTGCAGCAATCCGTAACGATCCGCCGAAACTCGCGGAAGCCCCTCCGGAATCATCCAGCGCACCACTGCGTCCTCCTCCGCGAACGATGGCTCAATGATAATGCGAAGCTCGTCCAGCACCTCGCTCAAGTCCGCCTCGGCCACGGCTCGCTGGGAATCGGGCCGCAATTCCGAGGAGACCAGCTTGCCCAGTCCCTCCGCCAGCGTGCCCAGCGCCTCGAAATCTTCGTTCCTTTGGAGCCCCGGCAGGCGCCTGAGGTTCGCATGGACCACGCAAATCGCCGCGCAAACGTTGCGGATTTCATGCGAGACCGCCCGCACCAGAATACTCGAACTCTTCATGATCTGCTCGAACCCCATGGCTTCCCGGTCGCGCAGCTCCTCGGATGTGTCGAGGATGATCGCCGCCAGCAGGGAGTCGGAATCCGCCGCGCTGCCGGATAGCCAGACGTGCGCGGGGAAAACTTCGCCATCCTTCCGGCGGCCCTTGCACTCCAGCGTTGTCCGAATGCTTTGGTCCTTCTTGTCGGGCCACGGAAGTCCCGCGAGCAGCGGGAAATACTCTCCGATTGCGTGGCCGGATAGATCGGTATCGTCGAGCCTGAGCATCTCATGGGCGGCTCGATTTGCCAGACGTATCCGATAATCCCGGTCAATCGTCAGAATCGCCGCGGGGCTGGTTTCGGTCAAGATACGAAGCTGCTCCTCGGCCTCCTTGCGCAAGGCGTTTTCCGCCTCCAGCCGGCGCCTCTCATGGCGCACTCGATCCCGCCCGGACACAACCTCCGATACGAACAGACTGGATCCGGCGAACGCAGCCGCGGTCAGAACTGACTCGGAAACCCATTCCTGCTCCCCCGTCCTCGATCCAAGCAACGCGCGAAGAACCACGGACAAAGCGACCAGCGCAAGGAGTTCATTTCGCGGCAAGTACACGGCGGCAAGGAGTAGCGGCGCCAGATACAGCAACGTGATAGACACAGGTCCGCTCGGCCTCATGTAGACTGCGGCCGTCAACGCCGCGATGAAAATCAGCGTCACGGCCCGAACCAGGGCGCGCTTTCGATCCACCAGACACCAGCCAGCCCACCATCATACCTTTGTTCGTTTCCCTGGAGAAGAATCCGCCCCGGCAGCCACATGGAAGAGAGAGGCCGGCGCCAGTTCCTCCCGGCGGCGGCCGCGGAGGTCTGTAGCCGGCCGAAACGAATGCCGATAGACGGCGTGAGGTTTATGGGCGCATGGCTACCTGCTTTCTTCTCCTGACGGCGGCATCAGCCGTATTCGCCGCCTTTCTGGTTCGTGCCGGCATCAGACGCCGCAGGCGCGGCCGGTTTCTTCGCAGTCTCTATGCGGCCTTGAACGAGACCAAACCAGCTTGAGCTCCTTCAGGTCCAAATCGGTTCCCACTCCGGCTGTACAATCGTAGTTCGACTCCACAATCACGCTTTGCACTGCCAGGACATCGCAAGCCGCATTCTGAAGGATTGCCTCGCGGGGCGGCAACCGTCCCCGAGCCAGGTGAAGCTGCTTGCCGGCTTGGCCGCTTCCGCCGCTCCAGGGGACTCCCGGGAAGCAAGCGACGCCCTCTTCCGCATACTCGCCGAGGGCTTGGCGGACCAGTTCGATTCGGCGCTCGCTGACTCCTACGCCCAAATCTTTTCCCAGGCGATCGCGCTCGTCTATCCCGAGTGCGATCCTGCGGAACTGGTCTCTCGCTACCACAGAGTGAGGCGAGTCCGTCCTCTGGGCGAACGGTCCGGGCCCGTAACCAAGGTCTTCGTTCTGTCGCGCATAACCCTTGGCGCGGATGTCGCCGTGACCAGCGTCCTGCTGGACGCCGCCAGGCAACGCTTCCCGGATGCGCGGATCGTCTTCGCCGCCCCGGAGAAGAACTGGCGGCTGTTCGGCCGGGACGCCCGGCTGGAGTGGCTGCGGCTTGACTACGGCAGATCGGGAACGCTCCGGGACCGCCTGTCGGTCTGGGGCCTCATGAAAACTCATTTCTGCGGGACGGGCGCAATCGTGATCGATCCCGACTCGCGCCTGACTCAGCTCGGATTGCTCCCCGTATGCGCCGAGGAGGATTACTTTCTTTTCGACAGCCGCTCTTACGGCAACGATGGTGAGGAACCGCTGGCAGTCCTGGCTCGCCGCTGGTCGAAAGAAGTCCTTGCCGTTCCGGAAGCCTCTTCCTGGGTGGCCCCCGCCGAGGCTCCGGCCGTCCCGGACGAACCCTACGTCACCGTAAACCTGGGAGTGGGGGAGAATCCCGCCAAGCGTCTGCCGGACCCCTTCGAATCCGAATTACTGCGTTCGCTGGCCGGCCTTGGAATGCCGCTGGTCGTCGACTTGGGCGCCGGAGGCGAAGAAGAGCGCCGTGTCCGGACCGCCGCTGCGAAGGCATGTGTGCCCGGAGAGGGGATTCGCCTGTGGCGCGGCTCCTTTGCGGAATTGTCTGCCGTGATCTCCCGGAGCCGCCTCTACGTCGGTTACGATTCCGGCGGACAGCACGTCGCAGCGGCTCTGGGCATCCCCCTCGTCACAGTCTTCGCCGGCTTTGCCTCGGCCCGCATGTTCGCCCGCTGGACGCCGTTCGGGCCGGGACCGAAAGAAGTCATCCGGGTCGATGTCCCGGACCCGGCCTCGGTCCTCGATCAAACCTTGAGAGCGGTTCGACGCCTTATCCCCGGTCCAGGCGCGTGAGACCCGCTTCTCTGGCCCATCGCAAGGCCTGTTGATATTCCGCATTCGTTAGGCGTCGCGACAGCTCCGGGATGCCCTTGGCCTTGTACTCCGGCCGGTACTGCGCCATGATGTTCACGTACGTCGAAGGACCGAGCTTCTCCGCCACGAACTTCACGAACTTGTCCGTTCCTGCAATGTTCGACGGCAGCACCAGGTGGCGGATCATCAGCCCCCTCAGCGCCACTCCTTGCTCGTCCACAACCAGCTCCCCCACCTGCCGGTGCATCTCCTGAATCGCCGCCGCGGCCGCCTCCGGGTAGTCCCGGGCGCCCGACGAGTATTTCTCCGCCATCGCCCCCTCGGCATACTTGAAATCCGGCAGATAGATATCCACAATTCCATCCAGAAGCCGGATGATCTCGGCGGGTTCATAGCCTCCGCAGTTGTAAACGAGTGGCACGGTCAAACCTCGGCGGATCGCCGTCCGCAACCCGGCGACGATATTGGGCAACACGTGGGTGGGCGTGACGAGATTGATGTTGTGACAGCCGCGCTCTTGCAGGTCCGTCATCAGACGCCCGATCTGTTCGTCGCTGGCGTAAGCGCCGTCCCCGCGGTGGTTGATCTCCCAGTTCTGGCAGAAAACGCAAAGCAGGTTGCAATGACTGAAGAAAATCGTCCCGGACCCGCCCCGCCCCACCAGGGGCCGCTCTTCCCCGAAGTGCGGATGAGCGGAGAATACCTTGGCGCGGTCGGTGGAGGAACAGACTCCCTTCTCCCCCTTGGCGCGATTCACGCCGCAGCGTCTGGGACACAGCCGGCAACTGGCGTAAACGGCCTGCAACTCACGCGCCCGGCGCTCCAGCTCTCCGCTGCGCTCCAGCCTCAGGTACGAGGCCTCGAAACTCCTGCGCGGCATCACCGGCGCGGGGACGGCGCCGGCACGGTCTCCGCAGGATTGCAATGCGCTGGAGGAAAGAACTGTCGCGCCGAGAAACTCCCTCCTTGTGGGGTCGTTCATCGTCGGCCCCTCCCGGGCTTGATGTTCCGGAACCTGAGTTCGGTCCCGGCGCTACATGTACATCCCGCCGTTTACATTGATGACATGACCTGTAATGTAGGCGGCTTCAGCACTCACTAAAAAGTTTACCGCGTTGGCGATGTCTTCCGGCTGGCCGAACCGCTTTAGCGCCACGGCGGCCAGCATGCGGTCCTTCACTTCCTGCGGGAGCTTCGCCGTCATGTCCGTCTCGATGAAACCCGGCGCTACGGCGTTTACCGTGATGCTCCGGCTGGCCACCTCCTGCGCCAGCGCCTTCGTCAGCCCGATGAGGCCCGCCTTGGAACTGACATAATTGGCCTGCCCGGCATTGCCCATCTGGCCTACCACGCTGGCGATGTTGACGATCCTCCCCCAGCGCTCGCGCAGCATCCCTGGCAGCACCTGCTGCGTTGTGTAGAAAGCGCCGCTGAGGTTGATTTGCAGCACCAGTTGCCAGTCTTCCGGCTTCATCCTCATCGCCAGCCCGTCGCGGGTGATGCCGGCGTTGTTTACCAGCGCATCGATGCGCCCGAATTCCTTCAGCGCGGCCGCGACGCCCTGCTTGATCGAATCGATCGAACTCACGTCGAAATCCAGCGTCATGGCGCTCCCGCCGGCCGCGCGGATCTCCTCCGCCACCTTCTCGTTGTTCTCCACCTCCGGCGAAGCAACCACGATCCGAAATCCCGCCTTGCTCAATCTCAGCGCCGTCGCCCGGCCGATGCCCCGGCTGGCCCCGGTGATTAGCGCAACACGATTCTCCATGCCTTCTCCTTCTGGAATTTGACTCAATCCTCAATCATAGTAGAAAGGAGGCTCGACTCATGGCTTATTCAGACCTCCGCGAGTTCATGGCCGCCCTGGAACGTGCGGGCGAGCTTAGGCGCATTCCCTTCGAAGTGGACCCCGTCCTGGAGGTCACCGAGTTCGCGGACCGCGCCGTCAAGTCCGGCGGGCCGGCGTTGCTCTTCGAGAAGCCGAAGGGCGCCGCCATGCCTGTTTTCATCAACGGCTTCGCCGGCATGAGAAAGATGGAGATCGCCCTGGAGGTCTCGTCCGTTTCCCAGATCGCGCAGCGAATCTCGGAATACCTCGAAATGCGGATGCCGGAAGGACTCATCGGCAAGCTGAAGATGCTCCCGAAACTTGCCGAAATGGGCGCGTTCTTTCCGAAGATCGTCTCCAGCGGCCCGTGCAAGGAAGTCATCCGCCGCCAGGACTTCTCGCTCTTCGATTACCCCATCCTCAAGTGCTGGCCCGAAGACGGCGGGCGTTTCATCACGCTCCCGCTGGTCTTCACCCGGAACCCCGAAACGGGCAAGCGCAACTGCGGGATGTACCGCATGCAGGTCTACGACGAGCGGACCACCGGCATGCACTGGCAGACGCACAAGCAGGGCGCGGAACATTACCGGCGGCGCCAGGCGGGCGGAGCCCGGCGCATGGATGTGGCGGTCGCGATCGGCAGCGATCCGGCGACGATGTACTCCGCCATCCTGCCCCTCCCCCCCGATCTCGACGAAATGATGATCGCAGGCTTCCTGCGCGGCAAGCCCGTTGAGATGGTGAAGTGCGAAACTTCGGACCTGGAGGTCCCGGCCAACGCCGAGATCGTCCTCGAAGGCTATGTCGAGTTGGGGGAACTCCGCGTCGAAGGGCCTTTCGGCGACCACACGGGCTTCTACTCACTCGAGGATCAGTACCCCGTGTTCCACATCACTTGCGTCACGCAGCGCCGCGATCCGATTTACGCCACCACCATCGTCGGCCGGCCGCCCATGGAGGATTTCTACATGGGAAAGGCGATTGAGCGCATCTTCCTGCCGCTGATGCGGCTTCAGCTGCCGGAGGTGCGCGACATCGCAATGCCGGCCGAAGGCGTCTTCCATAATCTGATCCTCGTGTCGATCCGCAAGTCCTACCCGCTGCACGCGCGCAAGGTGATGCACGCCATCTGGGGACTGGGCCAGGCTATGTTCAGCAAGTGCATCGTTGTTGTCGACGAGGACGTCGACGTGCAAAACGTTAGCGAGGTGGCTTGGCGCGCCCTGAACAACATCGACCCCGAACGCGACATCGAGTTCGTCATGGGCCCCGTCGATTCGTTGGATCACGCCAGCCGGCTCCCCAATTTCGGATCGAAGATGGGCATCGACGCTACCCGTAAGTGGCCCGAGGAAGGCTTCACGCGGCCGTGGCCGGGCGTCATCGAGATGACTCCGGAAGTCAAGCGCCGGGTCGACGAACTGTGGAAACGGGCCGGGCTATAGGCGATGGCGCTTCATCACAAGATTCTGATCGGCATGGCCGCCGGAGCCGTGGCCGGCCTCACCGCCAATCTGGCCGGCGTGAGTTGGTTGAAGTCCCTCCTGGCCAACCTCGATCCTGTCGGCACGGCCTTCATTCGCCTGATCACGATGGTCGTCGTGCCGTTGATCGTGTCCAGCATCGTGGCCGGCGCGGCTTCTCTTGGAGATCTCCGCCGGCTCGGCCGCATCGGAGGAAAAGCGGTCGCTTTTTATCTCCTCACGACGGCCGCCGCTGTCGTTCTCGGCTTGGCGCTCTCCAATCTCATCCAACCGGGCAGCCGCATCGGCCCCGCCGACAGGGATGCGCTGGCCTCCAAACTTTCGGGAGAAGCGACTTCCTTTGTCCGCAAAGCCGAAGGGGCCGCGTCGTTGAAGGATTTCCTCCTCAAGATCATCCCCCGAAACCCCGTGCAGGCCGCCGCCGAGTTCGATCTCTTGCCGCTGATCTTCTTTTCGCTGGTCTTCGGCGCTGCCATCAGCGCTGTCCGCGGCGGCTCCCGCGCAGGATTGCTGAGCTTTTTTGAAGGCGTGAGCGAGGCCTGCACCGTGGTCATTCACTGGATCATGAAGCTGGCCCCGTATGCGGTATTCGCGCTCCTGGCCTCCGTGACCTCCCGTTTCGGCCTCGGCCTGCTGCACAGCCTGCTGATCTATACCTTGGTCGTGCTCGCGGGCCTCTCGGTCCATTGTTTCCTGACCCTGGCCGCGCTCGTGCGTGTTACGGCGCGCCTCAGTCCCCGGCGGTTCTTCCGCCGGATCGCGGCCGTGCAGTTGTTCGCCTTCTCAACCTCGTCTTCGAACGCCACGCTTCCTCTGACCATCGAAACCGCGGAGCGCAAGCTGGGCATTTCCCAAAGCGTCGCCAGTTTCGTTCTGCCGCTGGGCGCCACCATCAACATGAATGGCACCGCGCTGTACCAGGCCGTCGCGGTAATGTTCATTGCGCAGATCTATGGCGTGCCCATGACCCTGGGCCAGCAATTGACCGTGGTGTTGACGGCGACCCTGGCGTCGGTCGGGGCCGCCGGGGTGCCCAGCAGCGGGATCATCACTCTGATTATCGTGTTGCAGTCCGTAGGACTGGGGGCGCAGGCTGAGGCCGGAATTGCCCTGATCCTGGGTGTGGATCGCATCCTCGACATGGCCCGGACCGCGGTGAACGTCACCGGGGATCTGGCCTGCGCGGCCTTTGTGGCGCGTTCCGAAGGAGAGACCGGGTGGGAGCAGCCGGCGCCCGCGGACATGTAAACCAGATCTTCCGCCATGATAAAATGGGTTTTCCCGTGGTGGGTGTAGCTCAGCTGGTAGAGCGCTGGATTGTGGTTCCAGTGGCCGAGGGTTCGAACCCCTCCACCCACCCCAGAATCCTGCGCGCCCGCCTGGCTTGAGAACGGTCCTGCTATGAAACTGAGCTGCATCCCCGTCACCTACTTCGACGCCATCTCAAGCGGCCGTATGCCCCTGGCCCAGTGGATGGACTTCGCCGCGGAATTGGGCCTCGACGGTGTCGAGTGCGGACCTCTCCTGATCCGGCCTCTCGGCCCCGCCACACCGGCCGAGTTCCGCAAACTGGCGGAGTCGCGGCGCCTCGCCGTCAGCAATTACACGGGTTACTCCGATTTCAGCCACCCGGACCCCGAGTTCCGAAATCGCCAGGTGGAGGCCATGCGGGCCGATATCCGCATCGCCCAGGAACTCGGGGCCCCCTCCCTGCGCGTTCTCACCGGCCAGCAGAGGCCGGAGGCCGTCGGCGATGCGGGTCTCGCCTGGGTCGCCGGCTCCATCCGCCGGGTCGCTGACTACGCCGCCCGGGCGGGACTGCGCTTGAACCTGGAGAATCATACCAAAGCCTTTACCTGGACCAGCTTCGATTTCGCCATGCAAAGCGAAGTGTTCCTCCAGGTGATGGAACAACTGAAAGACGCGCCCGTCGGCGTTCAGTTCGACATCGCCAACCCCCTCGTCGCGGGCGAGGACCCGGTCGTCCTTTTCGATAAGGTTCGGTCCCGCATCGGCTACGTGCATGTTAACGATGTGCGCCGTCCCGGCGTCTTCGAATTCGTGCCCGCTGGAACCGGCATCGCTCCCATCCGGGAGATCCTGGCGCGCTTGCAGGCCCAGGCATACGATGGCTGGGTCGGGATCGAAGAGGCCAGCCGTACCGGACAGGACGGCTTCCGCAAAGCGGTGGAGTTCACCCGCGCTGCTTTTCGCGCCAATCCGGCCTGAGTCGAGGATCGCGAGTCTCCGGCCCTTACCAGAGCCTTAACGGTACTTCCCCCGGACTGAAGGCCAGCCCTACCTGAGCGCGCTGGTCGTAGCGCCGCAAGCGCCCCGCGTCCGCCTCCCACCGGCGCGCGCTGTAGCTTGTGGAGAGGTGGAGCCACTCCACAAGCCGGTAGGTGAATCCAGCCCCCGCGTGGTAGGTCTGCATCTTGCCGATATCCCTGGCGATGCTGCTGTACGCGCTATAACCCAGCCAGGTCCCGATGTTCACCCTGCGCCGGGAGGCCCAGCTATAGCTCAACGTCGCATTCTGGCTCTTGGAGGCGAGGTAAAGCCCATTGCCGGGGGAAAGGCCCGTCCCCCCGGTGATTGAGAAGATGGACCGTCCAAACACCCGGCTGAGACGCCCTTCCCCGTTCGGAAGGTATTGCACGTTATGAAAGCTGACCAGGATGCTTTGCTGTCCCGTCAGCCACACCAGAATCGGGTTCAACGCCAGCCGCCGGACCGACAAGGTCTCCGCCCGCCCCACGCCGGCCCGTAGCGCCAGTTCCCAGGATCGTCCCATCTGAAAGGAAGCGTTGAACGCAGCCGTGTGATAGTCCGCCGTCCCAAAGCCCCCCGTAAATCCGTAGTGGTCGTACCCATAGTCCGCGCCGATTGTCGCGCGCCGGCTCACGCGGTAGGCCATATCGCCCCGCGCGCTGTATCCGTCGGACCCGATCAGCGCGCTCGATCGCCTCCGCACAAAGGACCCTCCGCCGCCGATATTGAACGACAGGCGGGCGCTCTTCTGAAATGTCAGATCCGCCATGGGCGAGACGTAGTAGGTCCTCGAGTCGAACAATTCATTGAACGGAATGTTGGCGAACGATGGGTCGATCAGGTCGTAACCGCTCCCGAACGCGTTCCCGCGGGAAAAAGTGCCGGCCGCCTGCCGCAGCGTGAAACTGGTCCGGCGGCTCAGGGCGCGAGTCACCCCCAGGCTCAGTATGTGATCGCTCCCGTCGTAGTACGAACGGCGCCCGTACTTGCGGACATTCCCCCTGTAGTTGATCCCCAGGAATGTGTGCCGCCACCGCCGGGATCCAACCACCCCGAAATCCACTTCGCCGCCATAATCCTTGTGCTCGGGAACGTTTCCGCTGGAATCGATGGAGACCGGCGTAAGAGCGGTGTCGTACACCCCGGTCAGCGACAGGTAGGGGCGAAGCTGCATCAGCGCTTCCGAATCCCCGAACGCCGGCCCTGATCCCCGGCTCAATATCGCCGGGCCTGTGTCCGCTCTCTCCTGGGCCGAAATCACTCCCAAGGCCGCCCAAGTCATCAATAGCACGAAGCGCTTCAGCACCTTGCCCGTCAAACACACCTCCTCGCAAGCCTCGAGATCGCCCTGCCTGCCGATCTTCCGAGTCTCGCTCCCGTTACGGTTCATGTCAAGCGCTGACAACGCCGCCCCGCGTTTCCGCCGCCTCTGCGCCGTGCGCACTGGCCCGGCGGTGTTCCGCCGAAACTGGAACGCGCGCCGCATCGTCAATACAGAAGTGGGTGCTCGCGGCATTTGCCCTCCCGCAACCGGCTCAGTAAAGGAGGTATCTGTGCGAGTATCGGAGATAATATTCGGGGAGGCTCCATGAGACTGCTCCAGTTGCTCCCGGCCGCTCTCTTGTCCCAGGCTTTCGCCGCGGATCTGCCGGTGCGGCAGGCTGTGCTCTACAAACACGGCGTCGGTTACTTCGAGCGCTCGGCCACCTTGGGGCCGGGTGAGACCGTCCGCCTCGACTTCAAGGCCTCGGAGATGGACGACGTGCTGAAGTCCTTGACGGTTCAGAATGCCGGCCCCGGCGGCATCTCGGGCATCCGCTACGACTCCAGCGAGCCCCTCGATCGCAAGCTGGCCGATTTCCCATTCGTTCTCGAACCCGGCGCCCCCCTCAGCGCCCTGCTCGACGCGCTCCGGGGCGCCTGGATCGACCTGAACGTCGGCGGCCAGACTTTGCGCGGCTCCATCGTCAGCGGGCGCCGAACCGCCCCGGGTTCCCAGCAGGCGGAGCGGGAAATGCTGGTCTTGTTGCTTGAAAGCGGCGAACTGCGCAGCATCGATCTGTCCTCCGTCGCCGGTCTTCAACTCCGGGACGCCGCTCTTCAGCAGAAACTTAAGGAGTATCTGTCCCGCATCGATCAATCCCGCTCCAGCGAACGCCGCAGCCTTTTCATCGACGCTCCCTCCGGCGCGGAGCGCAAGGTCCTCGTCAGCTACATTATCCCCATGCCGGTGTGGAAATCGTCCTACCGCCTCCTGCTCGGCGATGCCGGCGCCTCCATCGAAGGTTGGGCCATCGTCGACAACACTACCGGCGAAGACTGGTCCGGCATCCGGCTCTCCGTGGTCTCCGGCCGCCCGGTTTCCTTCATCAGCCAGTTGTACGAACCGCGCTACGTCTCCCGGCCCGTCGCTGAGTTGCCGGAGGAGAGGTCCCAGGCGCCCGCCATCCACGCCGGCGTCGTGGCCGGACTGCCCGAAGAACAGGCCGCGAGAGATGCAGCGGCCGGCAGGCCCATGGCTATGCTGGCCCGTAAAGAGGTCCTGGCCTCCCCGGCCACGGCCCCTATGGCCGCCTTGAGCTCGGTAGTGGCCACGGCTTCGGGCGCGGAACTCGGAGAGCTGTTTGAATACGGGTTTTCCGCTCCGGTGTCCATCCGCAAGGGCGAATCCGCCATGCTCCCGTTCCTTCAGCAGAAGATCAAGGCCCGCAAGCTCTTGATCTACTCGGATCCATCCTCGCAGCACCCCCTCAATGCTGTGGAGTTGCTTAATGACACGGGCAAAGTCCTCGACGGCGGCCCGGTAACGGTCTACGACTCCGGCTCTTACGGGGGCGAAGCCCTCATGGAAACCCTGAAGGCCTCCGACAAGCGGCTGATCAGTTACGCCGTCGATCTGGGCGTTCGCGTATCGACGCGCTTCGGTTCCCGCAAAGATCTGGTGCGCGAGGTGCGCTTCCGCCGCGGCGTCCTCATCTCGCGGCAAGCTCTTCAGGAAACTCGCGCCTACACGGTTCGCAATGCCGACCAAAAGCCGAAAACCTTGGTCATCGAGCACCCGGCGCGCCCCGGCTTCGAACTGGTCGGGCAGAAGCCCGCCGAGAAGACTGCCACGGGCTACCGCTTCGAACTGAAGCTCGCGCCGGGCGGCGAGACCGAATTCCCCGTCACCGAAGAGCGGGTGGTGGAAACCACCTACGCCGTGACGAACATTACCCCCGAACTTGTCTCGACCTTCGTTCAGAATAAGGCGCTCTCGGACGCGGCGCTCAGGCAGTTGCAGTCTTTGCTCGACATCAAGCGCCGCCTCGCCGACACCGACGCCGCCATCGCCCGGGCCGGCCAGGAATTCGAGACTCTCAGCCGCGACCAGGAGCGCCTCCGTCAGAACATCGAGAGCCTGAACAAGGTCAGTGGCCAGCAGGAACTCGTGCAACAGTACGCCAGGCAACTGGCGGCTCAAGAGGCTCAGATCGCCGGCGTCCGTGACCGGCAGGCCGGCCTGCGCGAGAAGCGAGCTGCGCTAGAATCGGAACTCAACTCCTTCGTGGAAAAACTGGACTTTTGAAACTGGCGCTGATCGGATTCGGTAATGTTGGCAAAGCTCTCCTGCGGCTGCTCTGGTCGCAGCGCGCTACCCACCCTTTCAAGGTCACCGGCATTCACACCGCAAGACACGGTACAGCCTGCGCCCCGGAGGGCGTCGGGGAGAGTCCCGTGTTCGGACCTCCGGCCCCCTCCCTCGAGGAGTTTCTGGATCGCGCAGCGGCCGGCGTCGCGGTCGAACTGACGCCCCTCAACCCCGTGAACGGCGAGCCCGCCATCTCCCACATTCGTTCGGCGTTCGCCCGGAGGATGCACGTCGTCACCGCCAACAAGGGCCCCGTGGCGCATGCTTACGCGGCGCTGGATGAGGAGGCGGCCCGGGCCGGCGTCCTGTTCCGCTTCGAATCCGTCGTCATGGACGGGACTCCGGTTTTCAGCCTCGTCAGGCAGACTCTCCCCGCTGTCCGCATCCTGGGCTTCACCGGAGCGCTCAACTCCACCTCCAAGATCGTCATTGAGGCCATGCAGCGCGGCTTGAGCTTGGAAGACGGCATCGGGCAGGCCCGGCGTATGGGAATTACCGAAGCCGATGCCGCCTACGATATCGACGGCTGGGATTCCGCCGCCAAGACCGCCGTGCTCGCCAACGTCCTCATGGGCGCCCGAGTCACTCCTCAACAGGTTTCGGTCCGCGGCATCCGCCGCCTCACTCCCGAGCGTCTGGCGGAGTTGCAGTCCAAACGCAAGACCGTTTGCCTGGTGAGCCGCGCCCGCCGTTTGAACGGCCGGCTCAGCCTCCGCGTGCGCGCCGAGGTCCTTGATGAGTCCGATATCCTGGGTTCCCTGAAAGGCCCCTCCAATCTCCTCCTGCTGCATACGGACCTCATGGGAACCATCGGCATCCTCTCCTCCGCTCCGGCCGTGGACCAGACCGCCTACGGAGTGTTCAGCGACCTGCTGGACATCTGGAAGCGGAGCGGCCTCGCTTCCTGAACGTCTGGTCTCGCGCCGACATGTTACACTGTCGGTGAAGGCAATGGGTTTCATTTGGCGTTCGCTCGGTCGCTTCATCTTGTGGGATTATCCGCGAGCTGGGTGGCAGTACGACGTGATGGTGGCCCTCATCCTCGCCTTCGTCTTCCTGACGCCGCGCGGGTGGTTTCGAGACCAGCCCCGGCCAACCAGCATTGTGAGGATCGAAGGCCACGAGGGCGCCGATATGATGTGGCTGGCGCCGGAGATCCTCCAGGGAATTCCGGATTCTGAAAAGAGTGTTCGCGCAGCGGCTCTCATCGAGCGGCAACTCGGCAGAAACGTGGAGATTGTCCGGCTGGATACCATCCTCGACGCCGAGAAGGAACCAACCGGCTACATGGCCGTGGTCAAACGCTGACGCTCCGGGGGCGATTTGTATGCGGCTTCTCAAAGCAGTGCCTGTCGTTTGGCTTAGCCTGTCGCTGGCCCCGCTCGTGGTTGCGGCCGCCGCTCCCACTCTTCAGGAAATCCTCGCCACGCTGGACAAGACCGGCCCTGCCTTCCGCGATATGACCGCTTCGCTTCAGCGCACCGACTACACCCCCGTCCTCAAGGAAACCGAGACTCAGCGCGGCGCCGTGCGCATGAAGCGCGTCAGCCGCCGCGACATCCGTCTCTACGTGGAGTTCAAGGAGCCGGATCCTCAGATCGTCTTGTTCGACCGCAACGAAGCGCAGAAGTATTACCCGAAGCTCCAGATGGTCGAGATCTACGACCTGGGAAGATACCGCTCCCTGAAGGACCAGTTCCTTCTTCTCGGTTTCGGCGCCACCGGGAAGGAACTGCAAGAGAACTACGTCGTCAAGCTCGCGGGCACGGAGCAGGTCGCTGGTCTGTCCGCCGCCAGACTGGAGTTGGTCCCTCGTTCCCCGAAGACGCAGGAGGTCCTCAAGAAAGCGGAACTCTGGGTGACGCCGGAAGGCAACCTCGTTCAGCAGAAGATCTACACGTCCTCCGTGGAGTACACCTTCACCTACACGGACGTCCGGGTCAACACCGGTCTCCCCGACGAGGCCCTGAAGCTCAGCGTCCCCAAGGACGTCAAGCGCGAGCGCCCGCTCCGGTAAGCTATACTGGAAGTCAGTACCCTTCGGGAATTTCTTTGCCGATGTCAACTGGCAAGTCATCCTCTGCCCGTCTGGCCTTCCTGGACTGGACTCGCGGCCTCGCCGCGATCATCATGCTCAACGGGCATGTGTTTCATTCCTTCACCCACCCCGACCACAGGGCAGGGGCCCTCTTCGTTATGACCCAGTTCGTCGGCGGAATGCCGCCGGCGATTTTCCTCTTTCTCGTTGGCGTCACCTTGGCCTTCCTGATGGAGAGCCGGGAACGCCAGGGCCTTTCGCCGGCTCTTCGAACCAGGGCGGCGGTTCGCCGCGGTGGTTACCTTCTCGGACTGGCATTCTTGTTCCGGCTTCAGCTTTGGCTGTTCGCTTATCCGAAAAGTCATTGGACCGACCTGTTCCGTGTCGACATCCTCAACGCAATGGGTCTGGCGGTCTTGCTCATGTCCGCTCTGGCTGTCCTCACCACCGCCGCCAGGGTGCGAACGGGCGCGATTCTGGGTTTGGGAATCGCCTTCGCTTCGCCGCTGATCTCAGCCCTGAACTGGACCTGGCTTCCCGGCCCTTTGGCGGCCTACTTTACGCCGGATCTCAACTCGTTCTCGTTCTTTCCGTGGGGCGCCTTCGTCGCTTTCGGCATCAGCGCAGGCAGCATTCTTCGCTTGACGAGACGAGACCAGCTCGATCGGATCATGCAATGGGCCGCCCTGCTCGGCGTGCTTCTGGTCGTAGGCGCCCGCTATTTATCCGATCTGCCCTATTCGCTCTACCCGAGCTCGGATTTTTGGCTGAATGGCCCCTGGCTCATTCTGATCAAGCTCGGTGTGATTCTCTTGATCGCCTCCGCCGCCTACCTCTGGACCCAGTACGGCGCGGCCCCAGGTTGGAGTTGGGTGCGTCAGTTCGGCGCTACTTCCTTGCTGGTCTACTGGGTTCACACCGAACTCGTCTACGGCCGCTGGCTCTACTTCTGGAAAGAAAATCTCGGCCCCTCCTCCACCATTCTGGTCTCGCTCTGCGTGATCCTGTCGATGCTCGGTCTTTCCCTCCTGAAGACGCACTGGAAGCGGGTGCGCCTTGCGCTGACCAGCGCGTTGCCCGCCTTCTACGTGCCTAGCCGCGCCCCGGGAGACTGACACCCGCCCCTCCCCGAGACTCCCGGACCCCCCGGGATATGATAATGTCTCAGTTGACATGCGCATCCTTCTGATTGAAGACGAAAAGAGAATCGCCGGCTTCGTCGCGCGAGGCTTGGAGGATTGCGGATACGTGGTCGACTGCGCCGAGACCGGACAGGATGGATTGGCCCGAATGACCGATACGGCCTACGATCTCGTCATCCTCGATCTCATGCTCCCCGACCTGGATGGGCTGGTCATCCTCGAAAAAATCCGAAACCGCAACGCCACTCAGCCGGTCCTGATCCTCAGCGCCAGGGGCAGTCTGGATGACCGCGTAAAGGGGCTGGATTTTGGGGCCGATGATTACCTGGTGAAACCGTTTGCCTTCGTCGAACTGCTGGCCCGGGTCCGCGCGCTGCTGCGCCGCGGCCAGGCGATGCCCGAACGGTTGCAGGTGGGCGACCTCGTCGTCGACTGCCTCCGCCGTAAAGTGAGCCGGAGCGGAGTGAACATCGATCTCGCGCCCAAGGAATTCAGCATCCTCGAATACATGCTCCGCAACAAGGGCCGGGCGCTGAGCCGGACCATGATCGTCGAGCACGTCTGGGAAATGGACTACACCGGTCTCACCAACATTGTGGACGTCTACATCCGGCACCTCAGAAGCAAGATCGACGACGATTGGCCGCAGAAGCTGATCAAGACCGTCCGGGGAATCGGGTACATGATCGGCGCCGCCGAGGAAAACGAACCCGCTGCGGCGCCCCCGGTCGCCCCCTGACCCTTCATGGGCTTTCCGGCTCATTGGCGAAACCTGCGCCGCAGTCTGGGCTTCCGCCTGACCGCTGGATTCTTGGCCTTCTTCACCCTGCTGCTCATCCTCATCGGGGTTCTGTTCCGCAACATGCTGGTCAGCCTTCAGCGAACCCAGATGGAGGAGGTGATGGACGGAGATTGGGCCGCTTTGAGGGGCTACTTGCAGATCGAAAAGGGCGAAGTCGTCTGGCGCTACGAAACAGAAGACCCCGAGGATGCCTTCATCCTCGCCCGCCTTCGCAGAGTCTTTCTGTTGACCGACGAAAGCGGCAAGGTGCTCGATATTTCCGCCGCCTACCGCCTCCTCGGACCTGAATCCCCGGATGAGATTCGGCGCACCCTCGAGGCCAAAGCCTTCGTCTGGCGGATTCGCCAGGACCCGTGGGGGGTCCGTTACATCATTCGATCCGGCGTCTTCGAGGAGGGCAAGCGCCGTTACTATGTCTCGCTGGGTCGTTCGCTGGTTCAGAATGAGATCCTGGTTCAGCGCTTCACCTGGCGCTACTTCACCACCGTTCCGCTTATCCTCGTCGTGGGCAGCCTCCTGGGGTGGCTCCTCACGAAACGTGCCCTGCGTCCCCTGCAAGATGTCGTGCGTGCTTCTGAGTCCATTACCGGTTCCAACCTCAGCCTGCGCATACCCTACCGCGGCGCGGGAGACGAACTCGACCGCTTGATTGAAACCTTCAATCGGATGATCGAGCGCCTGGAGGCGTCTTTTCAGCAAATGCGGCAGTTTACCACCGACGTCTCCCATGAGCTCCGCACGCCCATAACGGCGGTGCGAGGGCAATTGGAAGTGGCCCTGATGTCTTCCCGCAGCGCGGAGGACCTCCGTGAAGCCGTCTCGGCGGCCCTCGAGGAGACGGAGCGGCTGTCCAACGTTGTCCGGGCAATGCTGGCTCTCTCCCACGCCGAATCCGGGCAGTTGGTCTTGCGCCGCGAAGTCTGCGATCTTTCAACCCTGGCCGGCGAAATCCTGGAACAGTTCCGCATCCCGGCCGAAGAGGCCTCCATTCGCCTCACCTCAGACTTCGCCCCGGGCTGCGCGGCCGATGTGGATCGGATCCAGTTCGAGCGCCTGGTCTCGAACCTCCTGTCCAACGCCCTGAAGTATACTCCGCCCGGCGGTGAAGTCCGCTTGCGCCTGAAGCCCGAGCGGACCGTAGTCGTGATGTCCGTCGAGGACACCGGCTGCGGGATTCCTTCGGAACACTTGCCCTACATCTTCGACCGCTTCTATCGCGTCCCGGGGGCCGAGGCGGCCGCCAGGAAAGGGTTGGGACTGGGCTTGAGTTTCGTCGCCTGGATCGTCAAAGCCCATGGCGGTTCCATCGACGTCAGAAGCGAACCGGGCAAAGGCAGTTGCTTCACGGTGACTCTGCCCGCGGCGCCCGCGCCCCCGAGGGGCGAGTTGTAAGATGGTTTAGGAGTCTGCTGAAATCGGGCGGTTGGCTCCGCCGTCCCGCCCCGCCGGGTCGCCGCGCTATTCGCGAACGGGCCGGGAGCGGTCGGGTGGCGGCGCTTGCCGCGGCCGTTCTAATCCGCATTCGGCGGCTGGAACTATGAGCACAGTCATCCACGAGCGGGAAAGAGAAGGCATTGTCATCCTGGATCTCTCCGGCGAACTGACCGTCGGACCACCGGCAACCGCGCTGCGGGAAAAGCTCCGCGAACTGGGGACCGCAGGCCACCAAAGGATCGTCTTGAACCTGGCCGCCGTCGATTACATCGATAGTACCGGCTTGGGCGCGATGGTCGTCTGCTACACAACCCTGCGCAAGGCCGGCGGCCGCCTCGTCCTCGTCAACCTCAACCGGCGCCAGATGGAACTGCTGGTCCTGACCAAACTCTCCACCGTCTTCGAAGTCTTCGACGACGAGCAGGACGCCGTCAACAGTTTCTTCCCCGGACGGCGTATTGAGCGCTTCGATATCCTCCGCTTCGTCGAGGCGCAGCGCGAGAGCGGCGGAGAAGAACCGCCTCCTCGCTGATCGTACGGCGCTTGAACCTGGCCCTGCAATCTCTCAATTGCAGGCCAGGCGGTATAATCGAAGATAAGAGTGCCCGGCCACCGCCATTGGACTATCTGCCCCAGCCTGCGCCCGCGGTCTTCGGCGGAGTAGCGCCAAGGACGCCCCCTCCGGCGGAATGGGGAGGAAACCCTCTGTTCCCTTTAACGGCGCCGCAAGCGGGCCGCGAGGAGGATTTGCCCCGTGCATGAAGCGTCGATCGTCGAAAGCTTGGTGGACTTGGTTCAACAGAACCTTCCCGCCGGGGGCCGCGCCCGGCGGATCGAGGTGAAGATCGGCCTGCTCACCGGAGTAAGCCCGGATGCGATGCGTTTCTATTTCGAGATCATGCGCGAGGATACGCTGGGCGCTCAAGCGGAACTGGATGTGTCCATAGAACCCCTTCGCGCTGAGTGCGGAAACTGCGGCATGGCGCACTCCTTCGAGGAGGCGGCCTGGCTTTGTCCCTCCTGCGGCGCTCAGGCCCTCAGCTTCCGGAATGGAGATGAGCTGCAACTGTGCAATATCGAGGTGCTGGATGGCGAAAGTAGTAACGATTGAACAACGGATCCTCAAGAAAAACACGGAGGTGGCCGCCGAGAACCGGCGGCACTTCGAGGAACAGGGCGCCTACGTCGTGAGCCTGGCGAGCAGCCCCGGTTCCGGCAAGACCAGCCTTCTCGAAGTGGCTTTGACGGAACTGAGAAAGGAAGTCGCCGTCGGCGTCATCGAAGGAGATGTGCAGACCGATAATGACGCCCGGCGCATCGAAGCCCTCGGCATCCCCGCCGTTCAGGTCGTCACCAACGGCACCTGCCACCTCGACGCCCAAATGGTCCAGGGAGCGCTCGAACACGTCCCCTTTGACAAAGTCGAACTCCTCTTTATCGAGAACGTCGGCAACCTGGTCTGCCCGGCCTCCTACGACCTCGGCGAGCACCTCAGGATCGTCGTGGCCAGCGTCACCGAGGGCGAGGACAAACCCCTCAAGTACCCCGCCATGTTCCGCCGCTCCCATGCCCTGGTTCTGAACAAGATAGACTTGCTCCCCTATTTGCGCTATGACATGGCCGCCGCCCGCGCCATGGCCCTCCGCGTCAATAGCAACCTGGAAATCTTCGAAACCTCTTGCCTCACCGGCCAGGGCGTGCTGGAATTCTGCCAGTGGGTTCTGACTCAGATGGCCAAAACCACCGCCGCCTGACTGCGCGCTTCCCCTTGGCGGGAGAGCGCCCGGACAGACCGCCGCCGGACGCTCCCGCCGCCCGGCGACCCTATTTGGGCACCGGCCTCTCGCCGTAGCCCGTGTAAATCTGCCTCGGCCGGGCGATCTTCTGCTCCTTGTCGTTCAGCATCTCCTCCCACTGCGCCAGCCATCCGACCATCCTGCCAATGGCGAATAGCACCGTGAAGATGTCCGGCTTGAATCCCATCGCCTGGTAGATGATGCCGGAGTAGAAGTCGACGTTGGGGTACAGCTTGCGCTTGATGAAGTACTCGTCGCTGAGCGCGATCTTCTCCAGCTCGATGGCGATCTCCAGCTTCGGATTGCGTCCGGTGACCGCAAATACCGCATCCGCCGTCTGTTTGATGATCTTGGCCCGCGGATCGTAATTCTTGTAAACCCGGTGGCCGAACCCCATCAGCTTCCCCTTGCCGGCTTTCACCTGCTCGATGAAGCCCGGAATGTTCTCCACCGTCCCGATCTCGTCCAGCATCTTCAGCACTTCTTCATTCGCGCCCCCATGCAAAGGACCGCTCAGCGCCGCAATGGCGGCCGCGACCGACGAGAACGGATCCGCCTGCGAGCTGCCCACCGAGCGCATCGTGTTCGTGCTGCAATTCTGCTCGTGGTCGGCGTGCAGAATGAACAGCACGTCCAGCGCCCTCGCCAGAACCTTGTTCGGTTTCCAGCCCGGGTCCGCCACCAGCTTCCACAGCATGTTCATGAAATTCTCGGCATAGGTCAGCGTGTGGTCCGGAGCCACGTACGGAAGCCCCAGGCTGTGGCGGTAAACATACGCCGCCAGCGTCGGCGTCTTGGCCAGCAGGCGGAGGATTTGCAGCTTCCGGCACGCCGGATCGTGTATGTTCTTCGCGTCCGGATAGTACGTCGAAAGGGCCGCCACCAGGCTCATCAGCGTCCCCATCGGATGCGCGTCCTTCTGGAACCCCTCCAGCAACTTCTTCACGTCCTCCTGAACCATCGAGTGCCGCGTCACTTCCGCTTCCCACGCCTTCAGTTGGTCCGCATTCGGCAGCTCGCCATGCAGAATCAGGTAGCAGACCTCCAGGTAACTGCACTTCTCGGCAAGCTGGTCGATCGGATATCCGCGGTATCGGAGGATTCCCCGGTCTCCGTCGATGAAAGTAATCGCGCTCTGGCAGGACGCCGTGTTCATAAACGCCGGGTCGTAGCCCATCACGCCGAAATCGTCGTCACTCACTTTGATTTGCCGGAGATCCATCGTCCGGATGCAACCTTTGAAGAAAGGCAGCGTATAGGACTTCCCAGTGCGATGATCCGTTATGGTTAAGGTTTCGTTCTCCATGTAGTTGGCTCCTTTACTGCCCATAAAACTGCGGAGCCCGGCAGGGCGGGCGCAACCGCGGCTTCACGCACGTGCCGCCATGAATGCTTCTTCCCCGGTGCGTGCAATCGCTTCGCGCTCTCCCTCCTCAGACTCTGAGCACTCAAATTCTACACCCCTGCGGGCGTGCGTACAATTCCCACGTCCCCGGCCGCCTTCCGCTGAAACATTTAATGGTCCCCCGCTTCTCACTCTGGAATCACAGTAGACGAGGCCGGAACAGAGTCTTCGGAGCAATCCTGTTCCGCCAAACCAAAGATTTCGGAAAGTTCGGAGGATGCATGAGGATCAATGCCAGTGTTAAATGGGTGGTTTTTCCGGTACTCGCGGTGATGCTTGGCTTCGCCGCCCCGGGCGGAAGGGCCGCTGCGCAGGATATCGTCGACACCGCCGTGAGCGCAGGAGCGTTCAATACCTTGGTCGCGGCCGTTAAGGCAGCGGATCTGGTGTCAACTCTTAAGGGAACAGGGCCTTTCACGGTCTTTGCCCCCACCGATGAGGCTTTCGCCAAGCTCCCGCCCGGTACCGTGGAAAACCTGCTCAAGCCAGAGAACAAGAGTAGGCTGGTTGCAATTCTGACCTACCATGTCGTGCCCGGAAAGGTCATGGCCGGCGACGTCGTCAAGATGAATTCCGCCCGGACCGTGAACGGCCAGCCCCTGTCCATCTCAATCATGGAAGACAAGGTCATGGTCGACAAAGCCCGCGTGGTCAAGACCGATATCGAGACTTCCAACGGAGTGATTCACGTCATCGACAGCGTGATGCTCCCTAAATAGCTCTCCACACATCGTCCGGCGGCTCCTGGGGTGGGAGTCCGCCGGACGCAGTTTTGCCCGGTCACCCCCAGGAGCGTGTGGGCCATGCCGCAAGAACAAACCCGAACGGAATTTCTCAAGCAAACCGCCGATTTGGCGCACCTCCTGGAGAACACTCACACGGAGACGGGTCTTCCCTTGATTCATCTCTGCCGCCAGTCCTCTGTCCTGCTGATCTTCTTGCGCCACTCCGGTTGTCCCTTCTGCCGCCGCGCCCTCGCCGACCTGGCCAAAGCCCTCCCCAAGCTTCAACAACAAGGCATTCTTCCCGTCCTGGTCCACATGGGCTCCCAGGCCCGCCTCCAGTCCTTGCTCTCAACCTGCGGACTCGCCGGTGTCGACCGCATTTCCGATCCCGAGCGCCGCCTCTACCGGGCCTTCGGCCTCAAGCTCTGCTCACCCTTCGCCTTCTTCTCCCCAAACGTCCTATGGCAGGCCTTCAAGGCATCTGTATTGGAACGCCATGCCCCCGGCCGCCCGGACGGAAACGTCACCCAACTCCCCGGCGCATTCCTGATCCATCAATTCCGCATCGCCCGCCGGGTGCGGCACCGCTCCGCCGCCGGACGGACCGATTACCTCTCCTTGTCAGCCTCTCTCCCCCAAGACACTTCCCCCTCTCAGGCGTGATTCTGTCTCCCCCTTCTTCGCTTTACTCCCACTGAAACTCTTTCTTCCTGTTTTCCTGCTACTGAAACTAGTTTCTATAAAACTGAATCACACGGCCCGCCTTTCGGATCTGAAGGATTGAGGTGACAGACATGGCAACGCCGGCGCAAGCAATTCAAGCCCGCTCCATCAATACAATGGCGGAAGAAGAGCTCCTGGATCTGGCCCAGCAAGGGGACCGCGAGGCCTTCGACGAACTCATGCAACGCTCCTCCTCCGCAGCCATGAAGTTGGCCGTCTCGATTCTCCGGGACGTCGCCGATGCCGAGGATGAAGTCCAGAACTCATTTTGGAAAGCCTGGATCAGCTTGCCCCAGTTTCATCGCGATTCCAGATTCGGCACTTGGATCCATAGGATCGTGGTGAATCAATGTCTCATGCGCCTCCGGAGCGGGCGGCGGGCAAGTCTGATGTCCCTCGACGAACCCATCTCGGAGGATGGCCGGGTTTGGGAACCGGTGGATGTCAATCCGAATCCGGAGCAGTCTTTGGGCAGAAGAGAGCTTCACGACGTGGTCCGCAAGGAACTGGCCCGCCTCCCGGCCCTCCTGAGGGAACCTCTTGTCGCGAGCGCCTTGCAGAACCAGCCCCTGACGGAGATCGCGTCGCGTCTGAACATCTCAGTGCCTGCGGTCAAATCCCGCCTCCGGCGCGCGCGAGAGGAGCTGCGGCGGCGGATGGAAAGGAAACAGGGCCGCCTGGGACCGGCCACACTGGCCGTCTGATGGCCGGCCCCGGCCGCCCCTCCGGCTCAATCAACCCTCAGAGCTCGTCTGTCTTGCGGCGCGGTCCCTCGCAATTCACGGTCTGCAAGCTCCCCTGCCGGGCTGGTCCCTGGACCTGGCGGCGGATTGCCGAAGAAGGCAGGCTATTTCCCCGCCTGCACCCCGGCCAGCAGAAACACCAGCGGCGCCTGCCAGTTGATCGCGATCTCATTCGAAGCGTACGACTCCTGATCGTCGACGAACATCTTCGCGGGCGGCGTGCCGGCTTTTAGCTTCTCCTTCATCGCCGGATCCTGCGGCGACCGGTTGGGACCGCCGGAAAGCATCCCGGGCCACGGTTCTTCGTTCGTGTCGGCCCCGCTCGGCCGGTGATGTGGATGTTTGTATGCGTTGCTGCCCGTCTGCGTGACGTAGCTCAGCGAAAACGTGTTTCGGCCCAGCAGATAATGCAGGTTCTCCAACGCCGTGTTGACATACGCCGCATTGGGTTGCAGTGCGTTCGCCACCAGTAGCTGAAGCCCGTAGTTCGCCACCACCCCGTTGGAGCCCCACACATAGTCCGAGGGCGTCATCGTGATCCGGTAGCCGTTCTGAGCCGCCCGCTGCGCGATGGCGTCCGCGGCCGCGATGGAATCCTTGCGGATCGCCTCCAGCGCCTGAGCGTTCTTCCCCTTGCCCAGCGCGTACGTCCACAATCCCATCGTCCCCACGCTGTTCCAGCTCTGCGGCCCTGTGGGACGAATGCTCTTGCGCAACGGCTCGTAGTTCTCGAGGAAGTACTTGTGATAGGTCTCATCCCCCGTCGTCCGGTACAGCTCCGCCGCGGCCCACAAACGTTCGTCCGCAAAGTTGCGGTCCCCGTATCCGCCCGTATTCACGTCGCGCGGATTATTGAACGCCACGTTGGGATACTTCTCCGTCCAGGTGAAAGCCTTCCGCGCCGCGGTCAGGCACTGCGCCGCGAACCCGGCGTCGAACGGCCGGTAGACACGCCCGGCAATCGCCATCACCGCCGCAAAGTTCGCCGTCGCGCCGGTCCCCTTGTATGGCGCGGAGCCCGTTCCGGTCACCACGCTCGGCATCTTGTCCATGTGGGGCATCACAAATCCCGAGAACCGCGCGGTCGTCTGCTTGTGCCATACCCCGCCATCCTCCGGATCCTGCATCGTGAGCATCCACTCCAGGTTCCAGCGAATCTCGTCCAGAATATCCGGCGTCTTGTTCTTCGACTCCGGAATGTTCAGGTTCACTTTGCCGATCCGGTCCCCGAAAAGCTCATAGGCCCACAGCAGGCTGCCCGTCGTGATCCCGGAGTTCACCACGTAGCGCCCGTAGTCCCCCGCGTCGTGCCAACCCTTGATCGACTGGCGTGGCCCGGTCTTGCCGCTGGATGGATGCCACTCGCCCTCCGTGTGACAAGCATCATACTTGTAGCCGGGAAACTCCGGCCCCAGGTCCACCGCCGTCCCGCATCGCTGCCCGTAAAAGGCCCGCATCGCCAGGTAGTAGGCGCGGGCATAGACGTCGGGCCCAATCGAAAAATCCCAGCTTCGGCCAACCCCGGAACGTCGAGGTAATACTTGCCGTCTTGCTTTAGTGCCGAAAAATCGGCGATCTGAACACTGTCGCCGCTGTCGGCGTCCGCCACGGGATCGGAGAGCTTCCCCTTGTACGCGGCCGCTCCGCCCGAAGCGTTGCGCACGGTATATTCCGCGGCAGGCTTGGCGGCAACCACCATGGCGTACTTCGGCGCGGACGGCAGGTAGCCAACCTGATCAACCTTGATTTCGGTCGTGGGACCGGCTGCCGCAGCCAGGCTGGCCGCGCATGTTAGGGCGCAAATGACGAGTCTCATGGATATGTTGTCCTCCAAACTCTGCGATTCCTGCCGGCGGCGGCCGGCGCGTATATAGGCCGCGTCCCGGATCGCCCGATCAGGCCTCCAAATGCCGGCGGCGCACCAACCGGCGCGAGACCCTCTTTGCATGTTACGGCAGAACCCCAAAATGTAGGGACGACGGCGGCTGCCGGGAACGGTACACGCGCTGGGTCGTCTTTTGAGACCCCGCCTCCGTTGCCCGATCGAGCGCCCGGATGCTGTCGGCTATCCACTGACCGCTCTCAGCCCCCCCAATCCTCTGCCAACCTCCACCCTCGGCTAGAATGAAGAGTCTGCGGACTCGTTGGAAGGAGGTTCGGGCAAACTTCCGTTTGCAATCTTGTATGACTCTACGACATCCCCCACGCTTCTTTACCTTTGCGGCCCTGTGCGGGCTCTCCATTTTCACGATGTCCTGCGGTTCTTCGGCTCCCGATTCTGCGGAGCCTTCCGGCGGCGCGCCGTCGGTCTTCGGCGATCCCGCCACGGCGCCGCCCTCAATCGGAGCGGTTACGCCCGCATCCGGGTCAGGCCAATCGGCCGTCTTCCGCCTGCTCGTGTCACACCCCGGAGGCGCCAGCCAGATCAACGACGTGCAGTTTTTGGTCGCTGAGGTCCTGCCCGGTCCCGGCCAGACCGCTTGCTGGGTCGACATCAACTCCGGCAAGTTCGTCTCCGTCAGAAACGAGCAGGGCTCGGCGTTCTTCCCGGCGTCTCCCATCGGATCCAGAACCGGCGTTTCGAACAGCCGGTGCAGCGTGCCCGCCGCGGACGTCAAAGTGGAATCCAGCGGATCGCAGGTGGCGATCACGCTGCCCGTCAGTTTCTCACCCGGCTTCAAAGGCGCCAAGAAGATCTGGGTGATCGCCTCCGGCCCCTCCAAACACAGCGGCTGGCAGGAACGCGGCTCCTGGAAGGTTGAGTAAGAGCGGCCCTCCTCGTATCGGGCTAGGGCTGCCGCTGCTCCTGGTAGACAACTTCGCCGCCCACAACCGTCATCACCACCCGCGTCTTCAGAATTTCGGCCGGTGGAACCTGCATGATGTCCGCCGACAACATCACGAAATCGGCCAGCTTCCCGGGACTGAGCGAACCTTTCGCGTTCTCCTCGAAGGCTGCGTACGCCCCTCCCGCGGTCCAGCTCCGTAGCGCCTCCTCGCGCGTCATCCGCTGCTCCGGGAACCATCCCCCCGGCGGATTTCCGTTCTCATCCTGACGCGTGATTGCGGCGTAGAAGCCGCGAATTGGCCCCGGCGGTTCAACGGGGGAATCTGAGCCGTTGGCCACCGGCACTCCGAGGTTCGTGAACGTGCGCCAGGCGTAAGCGCCTTTCGCTCGCTCCCGCCCGATCCGCGTCTCCACCCATCGCATGTCGCTCGTGGCATGAGTCGCCTGCACGGAGGCGATCACCGAGTACTTTGCGAACAGCGCAAAATCTTCCGGCGCCACCACTTGCGCGTGCTCCACCCGGAACCGGTGTTCGTTCTTCCCTCTCAACACCGCGCCGAAAGCCTCCAGAACGGTCCGGTTGGCGCGGTCTCCAATGGCGTGGACGTTCACCTGAAAGCCGCGCTCCACCGCTCTCCGGGCCACGCTCTCGATCTGTTCCCGGCTCAGCATCAGCAGCCCGGAATTGCCCGGATCGTCGAAGTACGGGGCGAGAAACGCTGCGCCGCGCGATCCCATCGCCCCATCCGCCAGGAGTTTTACGCTGCGCACCGTGAGCCGTTCCCCGGTTTCCGGCCCGCTCTTCAAGTATCGCCTCCATAGCTCGCCCTCGCCCCCGATCATCGCGTACACTCGCACCGGCAGCTTCCCCTGCTCAATCAAGGCCCGGTACGCCGCAAGGGTCTCCCCGTCCACGCCCGCGTCATGCACCGAGGTGATGCCGGCCCTCGCGCATTCCCGCGCCGCCCTCTCCAAATGCAGCAGCGCGTCTGAGGCGCCGGCTTGCGGCATCCTGCGCCGGACCAGCCCTTGCGCCGCGTCGATCAGGACTCCCGTCGGTTCCCCGGATGGCGCCCGCAGGATCTTGCCGCCCGGGGGATCGGGCGTCGCCGCCGTAATGCCCGCCACCTCCAGGGCCTTTCGATTCACCCACGCCGCGTGCCCGTCCACCCGCGTCAAGATCACCGGGTGGTCCGGCGCCGCGCGGGACAGCGGCCCCTCCGTCGGCAACTCGCCTCCCCAGTTGGTCTGGTCCCAGTTCCGGCCGGTAATCCATTCTCCCGGCCTCCGGACCGCGGCTTCTTTCCGCACCGTCTCCGCAATGGCCTCGACCGAACGCGCCGTCCGGAAGTCGGGCAGCGCCAGGGATTGCCCGAGACCGCTCATATGCCCGTGTGAATCGACAAAACCAGGCACAATCGTGGCCCCGCGGGCGTCGATGCGCCGCGTGCCCGGGCCCGTGTGCGCGCTCGCGTCCGCCCCCGCCGCGACAATCCGGCCGTCCTTGATCGCCAGACTCGACACCACGGGACGGGACGCGTCCATCGTGTAGACGCGCGCATTCACCACCACCAGGTCCGCGGGCGGCGCCGCGAAGAACAACCACAGGAGCCAGGGAGTGCACGCCATGCGGAGATTATGGCACACGCCTGGCCCGGAGAGGACGTGTCGCTGCTGCTGGCTCTGCGCTCCGGAATCGGGCAGGGGGCCATTCCGGCGGTGTCCCATCGCCCTCGGGGTATACTGTCTCAACAAGGCCCCACAAAACCGGACCAGAGAGAGGAGAGGAGTACGGCAATGCTGCGCAAAGCTCTCGGCGTCTCGAGAAGAACATTTCTGACCAGGCACACCCCCGCAACCGCGGCCATCGCCGCCGGCAGCCTCATCACTCACGCCGACCTCGAGGCGGTCACCGGCCGGATGAACACCAATTCCCGGCCCTCGGCCCTCAGAATCACCGACATGCGGGTCGCCGTCGCTTCGCCTCCCTATGAGGCCGACTACCGCTGCCTCATCCGTCTCGACACCAACCAGGGCATCTCCGGATACGGCGACGTGCGCGGCCGGGCCAGCAAGACCTACGCCCTGATCCTGAAGAGCCGGATCTTGGGCATGAACCCCTGTAACGTCGCCGAAATCTTCTACAAGATCAAGCAGCACGGCAGCCACGGCGTCATGGGGGGCGGCGTCTCCGCGGTCGAGATGGCCTGCTGGGACCTCGCCGGCAAGGCCTGGGGCGTGCCCGTCTGGCAAATGCTCGGCGGCAGGTTCCGCGACCGGATTCTCCTCTATGCCGACACCTCTTCTTCGCCCAACCCCGACCTGATGGCCAGGCGCCTCCAGGAACGCGTCGCACAGGGCTTCAAGTTCCTCAAAATGGATCTGAGCATCCCGCAGCTCGCCGGACCTGGCAACGTCGTTCGCCCGGCGCCCATGACCACCCCGGGCCGCGCCACGGGTACAGGCGTCATGGGCGCGCAGCGTCCCCGCACCCCCCACCAGTTCACCGGCGGCCACGTCACCGAAAAGGGACTGAGAGCCATCGAGGATTACTGCGCCGCAATCCGGGAACGGGTCGGCTGGAATATCCCCATCGCCACCGACCACTACGGCAGCTTCAACGTCGAAAACATCATCAAGTTCGCCCAGGCCGTCGACAAGTTCAACTTCGCCTGGCTCGAGGACACCGTGCCCTGGCAGTTTGCCGACGATCTGGTGCGCATCAAGAACTCCTGCAAAACGCCCGTCCTCACCGGCGAAGACATCTACCTGGCCGAAGGCTTCAAGGAGTTGTTCGAGAAACGCGCCATTTCCATCGCACACCCCGATCCAGCCGAGTGCGGCGGCATCCTCGAAGCCAAAAAGATCGCCGATCGCGCCGCCGAGTACGGCATCGCCACCGCCTTCCACAACCACAACAACCCCACCACCCTGTTCGCCTCCCTCCATGCCGCTGCCGCTGCCGAGCAGTTCATGGTCCTCGAATATCACAACGCCGACCATTCCGACGAATTCCTCTCCGTCGTCACCGGCGTCCCCAAACCCGTCATCAACGACGGCTTCATTGCCGTGCCCGACGCCCCCGGCCTCGGTTTCGACTACGATCTTGAAGCCCTCAGGAAATGGGTCAAGGAGCCAGGTTTCTTCGAGCCGACCAAGGAGTGGGATAACGAGCGCTCCTTCGACGGACAGTTCCTGTAGCGGCCACTCTGCGGGCGTGTGGAAACCCGCCGTCCGGTTGTCGCCGCTTCGTTGCCGTCCCCGGCAGCTCCTCTAAACCCGCAACCCGGTTCTGCCGATCCTCTTGCTGCCACCCGCCGTTCGCGCGCGGCTGTGCCAAATCACACATGACACGCTTCTTCCAAAACCAAACACTGGCTGTAAAGATGATGGGAGGATTCGCCGTAACGGCGGCCATTACTCTCTTGGTGGGTATCCTGGGAGTGGCCGGCGTGTCCCGGGAAAGCTCCGCCCTGGCGGTAATCTTCCAGCGCCACGTCGCCGGCATCAATGATCTCAAGCAGGCCGAGATCGAGCTCCTCAATGCCCTCAGCGGCCAGAAGAACGCTCTCGTCTCCTACACCCCCGAGCAGCGCGAAACCAATCTCCGCTCCATGCAGCAGGCGCAGGCCGCCTTCACGTCCCTGCTCTCCCGACTGTCGGCCGCCTCCTCCGGCGGGCAGGAGCGGCGGTTGTTCAGCCAGATCGACGAGCGCTTCCGCGCCTTCATGGCCGTGAATTCGGAGATCGCCCAGAAGTTGCGCTCGGACCAGGCCGACCAGGCATTCCAGCTTTCCAACACCACCGGCCTGCAAAGCTTTCAGGATGTCTGGCGGGATCTGGAGCAGTTCGTCGAATCCCGCCGCCGCGAGAGCCAGCGGGAGTACGAAGAGTCCGCCGGCCGCAGCCGGTCCGCGCGCGTCACCCTGATCGGTCTGGCGCTCGTCGGTTGCGGAATCGGAATCGCCGTCGGCTGGTGGGTCGCCAGCACAGTCTCCGGCCCCGTCAGAAAGATCGTGTCCAGTTTCCGCGAACTCGAGGCGGGCTATCTCAACCAGCAGATCGACATTCACTCGCGCGACGAGATCGGCGAACTGGCCGCGGCTTTCAACAGCTTCACCGGTCGTCTGCGTAAGATCCTGGGCGATGTCCAGGCAGCCTCCGTCCGCGTGGGCGAGGCGGTGGCTCAATTGTCCTCCTCCGCCGCGGGCAACCAGCGTTCCGCAAGCGCCGGGCTGAGAACTGGATCTACCCTCACCGTGGAAGAAACGGCCGCGGCCATGAACCAGATCGCCAAGGCCGCCGAGAGCAACGCCAGGCTGGCGGCCCAGGCCGCTTCCGAATTCTCGGAGGCGCAGGCCAGCGCCGCCCATGGCAGCCAGGCCGTCTCAAAAATGGTTCAGTCGGTCTCGGAGATTAACGACAGCAGCAAGCGAATCGCGCAAATCATCCACGTGATGGACGAAATCGCGCTCCAGACCAACCTGCTGGCCCTCAACGCCGCGGTCGAGGCCGCTCACGCCGGTGAGGAGGGCAAAGGCTTCGCCGTAGTGGCGTCGGAGGTCCGGCAACTCGCCCAGCGCAGCGCTGAAGCCGCCAAGGAGATCGCCGGGCTGATCGAGGATTCGGTCGCCAAAGCCGAAGCCGGCCGGGATCTGGCGGGCAACTCGGGCGAAGCCATCCAGGACATGGCCCGGCGCGTCAATCAGATCAGCGAACTTGTCAGCCGCATCTCTCACGCTTCCCGGGAGCAGAAGGAAGCCATGATTGGAGCCACTTCCGCCATCGCCGCCATCGATAAGACCATGCAGCAGAACGCCCAGGAAGTCGCGCGCCTGCGCGAGGCCGTTTCCTACTTCCGAATCTGAGACCGGCAGCGGCGTCCGCGCAGGCGCTGTCCGTGCCCCGCCGTTGCTGCGTCAGCCGCCCGGTTCGTTACAGCCGCGGCCAACCCGCAGCGCGCGCCGCCCGGAGCCCCGCCCGGGGGGCTGCCGCTCCGTCCAGCCCCAATACGCCCGGCGCATTACCGCGATTGCGGCGCGCAGGCTCCGAATCGTACGCTGGACTCATCGCTCCCTATGACCGAGCACCAGCTATTGCGGTTGGTCCAACGGCGGGTCCCCTTCCTGCCCAGGGGCCGTGTCATTGTGGGCCCCGGCGACGATTGCGCCGTCTTCCGCCCCAAAGGCAGTCCCTCGGACTGGCTCATCACCACCGACATGGTCATCGAAAACGTGCACTTCAGACCCAAATCCCACCCGGCCGGCTCGATCGGCCATCGCGCCTTGGCCCGCGGTCTGAGCGACATTGCCGCCATGGGCGGCGCCCCCCGCTTCTGTCTGCTGTCTCTGGCCCTGGCTGACTGGACCGATGGGCGGTGGGTGGACGGCTTTCTGCGCGGGTTCGGAGCGCTGGCGGCCCGCTTCGCCACCATCCTCGCCGGCGGAGACCTGGCGCGAGCCGCCCTGACGGCCTGCGATGTCGTGGTCGTTGGGGAAGTCGCCCGCGGCCAGGCCCTCCGCCGGGACGGCGCGCGGCCCGGTGACGAAATCTATGTCTCCGGCCGGCTGGGCGGCTCCGCCTGCGGCCTCAGGCTGGGGCGCGGTAGGGCTTGGCGCAGGCATCTCCTTCCCGAGCCTAGGCTCGGGCTTGGCCGCCTTCTCGCGGGGAAGTGCGGCGCGACCGCTGCCATGGACTTGAGCGACGGCCTCTCTTTGGACCTGCACCGCCTGGCGCTTGCCTCCGGCCTTGCCGCCTCGTTGGACCGCGAGCCGCCCCGCTTCCCGGGCGCAACCCTGGAGGAAGCCTTCCACGGTGGCGAAGACTATGAGTTGCTGTTCACCGTTCCCGCCGGCGCCCGTGTCCCCGCCCAGTACCAGGGCGTCCCGCTGACGCGCCTGGGCTGTCTCAAAAAAGGCAAGCCTGGCCGGGTGTCGTTCCTGGATTCCCCCCTCGAGGCCGGCGGGTACGACCACTTCCGCGGCACGCTAAGCTAATTCTGAGGTTGATTCTAATCCCGCGGCGGGCGGGTTTGACTATGGGAGGTGGCTGGCAATGGCGGACGATCGCTTCGGCAGGAAACGCGCCACAGCGGCTTGGTGCCTCTACGACTTCGCCAACTCCTCCTACACCACCCTCATCGTTACCGTAGCCTTCGCCGTTTACTTCCGCCAGGTTGTGGTCGATGCCGCCGACAACCGCGCGGACCAGCTCTGGGGCCTGGCGAATTTCGCCGCCATGCTGCTCGTCGCGGTTGCCTCGCCCATTCTGGGCGCGCTGGCGGACTATTCCGGCCGGCGCAAGCTCCTCTTGATCCTGACCACGCTCCTCTCGGTGGCCGCCACAGCCGCTTTGTACACGGCCGGCCCGGGCGACATCGCCTGGGCCATGCTCCTGTTCGTCCTGGCGACTGCCTGCTTTGAGGCCGGATACGTCTTTTACAACGCGTTCCTCCCCGACGTCTCCACGCCGGAAACCGTTGGTCGCGTCTCGGGGTGGGGCTGGGGCATAGGTTATGTTGGAGGACTCCTCTGCATCCTGGTCTGCAAGCCGCTGCTCGATCAGCCCCTTAGTGGGCCGGACGGCGTCGCCGCCTATCAGTCCTCCTTCCTGATCGTGGCCGCCTGGTACTTGGTCTTTTCCCTGCCTGCCTTCCTTTGGTTGCGGGAATCCCCCCCGCAAGGCGCCGTCCGGAGCTGGTTCGAATACGCTTCCGCGGGCTTCCGCCGCGTGCGCCACACGCTCACCCATGTGCGCCGGTATCGCGAAACGGCCAAGTACATTCTCGCCTCCCTCCTCTTCACCGACGGCATCACCACCGTGGTTTCTTTCGCCGGCATCTACGCCACTACGACCATCGGCTTCTCCAACCGGGAGATGGTGTTTCTCTTCCTCCTGCTGAACGTCGTTGCCCTGCCCGGCTCGCTGGCCGCTGGATACCTGGCGGACCGCGCCGGAGCGCGCCGCACCATCATCCTCACCCTCGTGCTCTGGGTCGCTGTCGTGATCGCCGCTGCTTCGGCTACCGGCAAACCCATGTTCTGGGCCATGGCCTGCGGAGCGGCCCTGGGCATGGGGAGCACGCAGGCCGTGGGACGGTCCTTCATGTCTCAGATCTCGCCGGCCTCCCGCCAGTCGGAGTTCTTCGGCTTCTATGTCCTGAGCGGTAAGTTCGCCTCCATGTTCGGCCCGCTCCTGTTCGGTTCGGTTTCGCTTTGGAGCGGCAGCCAGCGGCTGGCCGTGCTCTCAATCCTCCCGCTCTTTCTGGGCGGCTTGGGACTGATGTTTTGGATCGATGATCGCAAAGCGATGGAGGATGCCGGCCGATGACACTGGACTTTTTCGCCCGGTTACGCGAGAACGTGGAGCGCTTCCCGGATCGCATCGCCATTCAGCACCTCGGGACCGCGGGCCGCGAGACCTTCACCTACCGGCAGATCGCCGCCGAAGCCGCTCACATCGGCCGCTGTCTCCAGGAAGCGGGAGCCGTGCCGGGCGATCACGCCGGTGTCTTCATCGAGACCCACCCGCTCTGGGGGATGGCCTTTCTGGGCGCGCAGAGCGCCGGCGCCGTCATCGTCCCCTTGGACCCGCAACACGACGCGGATACTCTCTCCTCTCTGATCGCGCACTCGGAGTGCCGGTTCATTCTGGTTTCGGAACCACTGCTGCCCAGGCTGGAAGAGGCGCTCTCCCGCCTGCCGAATGCGCCAACCCCGCTGCTCATCTCCGCGGGTCGCGCCCCGCGCGAGCACCCTGCTCTGCCCCTTGTTCCCCGGTCCCTGGATGACGACCTGATGATCCTTTACACCAGCGGCACCACGGGAACGCCCAAGGGCGCGGTGCTGACGGGCCGAAACGTCTTCCAGAACGTTGCAGCCGGCATCCGGATGGTTCAACCCACATCGGACGAACACTTCTTGAACGTCCTGCCCCTCTGCCATGTCCTGGCGCTGGTGATCAATTTCATCATCCCGCTGTACCTGGGCGCGCGGGTTACATTCCTCCCCACCGTCGAGGCGCAGCGGGTCTTGCAGGCGTTCCGGGAGGAAGGCATCACCCTGTTCGTCTGCATTCCGCAGTTCTATCACCTCATGCACCGCCGCATCCTCCAGCAGGTGGAACGGCAGGACTGGTGGAAACGATTTCTGTTCCGGCGCTTGCTCTGGGTTTCTCACCTCTCTAATGTTTGGCTTGGCCGGAATCCCGGACGGCGTTTCTTTCCCGCCATCCACGGCCCCTTCGGCCCCCAGTTCCGGCTGTTTGGAGTCGGCGGCGCACGCTTTGACCGCCATGTCGCCGAGTCGCTGCGCGACATGGGCTTCTCCCTCGTGCAGGCCTTCGGCATGACGGAGACCGCCGCCTTGGCGACGATCGCGCTGCCGCGGGGCCGGGCCGTGGGCACCGTCGGTATCCCCTTGCCGCATGTCCGCATCCGCATTGACAACCCCGACGAAACCGGTTGCGGCGAGCTTCTAATCCGTGGCGAAAACGTCATGCGCGGCTACTACCGCAACCCCGAAGCCACCGCTGAAGCGTTGAAGGATGGCTGGCTGCATACCGGCGACCTGGGTTACATCGACCGCTACGGCTTCCTGAACATCACCGGCCGCCGCAAGGAAGTCATCGTGCTCAGCTCGGGCAAGAACGTCCACCCCGAAGAGGTGGAGCGTTACTACCAGGCCGCCAGCTCCCACATCAAGGAGATCTGCGTCATCGGTCTTGCCGGCGATGGCGGGGAGCGGCTCCATGCCGTTGTCGTCCCGGACTTCGACATGCTTAAGCAGGACGGCGTGGCCAACGCCTACGACGCAATCCGCTGGGAGATGGAGAGCATCTCGCAGAAACTGCCCGGCTACAAGCGCGTCCTTAGCATCGAAATTCGCCGCGAGCCTCTGCCTCGCACAACCACCCGCAAGCTGAAGCGCTATGAGGTGGAGCCGCTGGACCGCGAAGGTCGCCCAGACCAGCCGGAACCGCCGGCGGCCTCCGGGCCGCAGAGTCCGGCCGAGACGCTGGTGTTCGCCTTGATCCGCCGCATCAAAGACGTCCGCATCCTCAACGCCTCCATGAATCTGGAGCTTGATCTGGGGCTGAGTTCCCTCGAGCGGGTCGAACTTCTGAGCTCCATTCATGAGTCCACCGGCGTGCGCATTCCGGAACAGGATGCCGCCCGCATCCATAGCGTGGCGGACCTGCTCAGCGCCATCGGGAAGCTGGCGCCGGAGACTTACGATGCCGCCAACGGTGCGCATCTGTCCTGGAAGGAGATTCTTCAGGCGCCCCTCGATCCCGAGGAACACCGCGCCAGTCGCGCTGTCCTCCACCCCGCGCCCGTACGGGAGGCGTGCCGGTGGATGCTCGCGCTGGCCGTGCGGGCGGCCGCGATGCTGCTCCTTCGCTTGCGTTGGGATGGCGCTCGCAACCTGCCCAAGAGTCCCTTCATCCTCTGCCCCAATCACGTCAGCTACGTGGACGTCTTTCTCGTGATGAGCATCCTGCCCTGGAGGGTGTCCCGGCAGGTCTTCTTCCTGGGAGAGATGAAGATCTTCGGCGGGCCTGTTATGGGATGGGTGGCCCGCTGGTTGAAAGTGGTTCCGGTGAGCCAGGACCGCGCCGTCCGTTCCGCGCTGCGCCTGGCGGCCGAGGGGCTTCGCCGCGGTCTCGTGCTCTGCGTGTTTCCCGAGGGAGAGCGCTCCATTGACGGCACGCTGAAGACCTTCCGCAAGGGGCCGGCTATTGTCGCGTCCGAGCTCGGCATTCCCATCGTGCCGGTGGGCATTCAAGGCGCCTGGCGCGTCTGGCCTCGTGGCTCCAACCGTATCCGCCTGCATCCCGTGCGTGTTTCCATCGGGCCGGCCCTAAGCACGCTAGGCAAGACACCGGAGCAGGTCAATCATGAACTGCACGAGGCAGTCCAGCGCTTGTTGTAAAATGAGATTGTTGTCCGCAGGGCCACCCTAGCTCAGTTGGTAGAGCAGCGGTTTCGTAAACCGCAGGTCGTCGGTTCAAGTCCGACGGGTGGCTCCACCGCTTCGTACCCTCCTGTGATTCAATTCCAAACCGGCCCGCCCTCCGGCGACCGCCTCCTCTCCCCCGATCGCACGGCGGACTGCCTCCTCTGCCCCGAGCGCAAGGGGGACTGCCTACTCTGCCTCGAGCGCAAGGGGGACTGCCTACTCTGCCTCGAGCGCAAGGGGGACTGCCTACTCTGCC
>Ga0073932_1001608_pt1 | contig 41122 bp, 36 predicted proteins | sample DewCreD2012metaG_FD_76967 | JGI IMG/M metagenome (GOLD analysis project Ga0073932, IMG submission 76967) | Hot spring sediment bacterial and archeal communities from British Columbia, Canada, to study Microbial Dark Matter (Phase II) - Dewar... ...
ACCGCGGCGATGCTGCTACTGGAGGACGGACGCCTGAGGCTGGATGACCGCGTGGCGGACTTCATCCCCGGCTTCGGCGCCGCAGGAAAGGAGAACGTGACGGTCCTGGACCTGCTGACGCATACATCCGGGCTGAAGGCGTACGAGACCTGGCAGCGGGTGGAGGAAAAACGCCAGCCCGGGGAGTCTCCGGCAGACGCTCTACTGCGCCACTACGCCGGGCTGCCCGTCTCCTACCCGCCGCGGACCCAGATCCGCTACAGCTGCCTGAATATGCAGGTGCTGGCTCGTGTCGTGGAAAGCGCATCGGGCGAGCGAATGGAAGATATGCTAGTCCGGCGGGTCTATTTCCCCCTTGGGATGACCGACACCTGCTATACCCTCAATGCGCAGCAAATGGAGCGCACCGCCCCCACCCTGCGGCTTCCCGACGGGTCGCTTCTGAGAGGGACCGTTCACGATCCCCTGGCGCGATATCACGGCTCCAGTGAGCACTCGCCAGGCAACGCCGGGCTGTTCTCCACAGCCCGGGACCTTTCGCGCTACTGCCGGATGATCCTGCGGGGAGGTGAACTGGACGGCATACGGGTGATGAAGCCCGGCACGGTGCACCGGATGACGTCGAACCTTGCCCCCTCAGCCACCGGCGAGACCAGAGGTCTGGGCTGGGGCATCTACGGGCCGGGGGCATACGCTTCGGATGTGAACGGCAGGGACGAAACGCGGGCAATCGGCCACACCGGATATACCGGGACTTTTCTCTGGCTGGACAAGCGCACCAAGGCCTATGTGGTGCTGTTGACCAACCGGACATTCCCTGAAGAGAAGGACCAGCCGCAGGGAAAACCCAGCTTCTTCACCGTCCGCGAACAGGTGGTGAAGACCGTGCGAGAATATGTGGAGGGCGAGGACACTCCCTGACATCCCTGCTCCCCTCGGGCGGGGCACAGAACAGACAGGCGCTTAAACGTTAGAGGGGGCACTGCCGTGCCCCCTCGGAGACTGGAACCATCAGAACTCCGCGTTCCGCTCAGTAGATATCCCAGAGATAGCGGTTCGGCATCTGAGGATCGCGCGTCGTGCGCTCCTGATCCATCGCCTCGTAGGAGAGGCGCTTCGCGTGCCCGTCCAGATAGGACACGATGGTGCCGTCATAATGGACCTTGGAGCCCAGGTCCGGGACTCCGGCGTAGTCCCAGTCGTAATAGCCGTCGTTGATGGAGTCGCGTGCCTCGTGGATCATCAGAAGCACCTGCGAAAGATCCTTTGACGCCCCGTCCACCTTGAAGAAGTGGAGCTTCTCGTTGACAGCATAGGACAGGCGATACTTGCGCTGGTCCTCCTCCGTCCCCCGGATCTTGGTGGCCTTCTTGTTCTTGTCCGTGGGGCAGAGATAGACCTTATCGCTCTTCACATAGGGCCACAGGCTGCCCTGCTCCAGCTGGGCCGGCTGGAACACGATGGTCCCCGCCCAGTCCGGGGCGCGCTTATCTGTGGTCCAGTTGACGGAAGGCATCCGGCCCTTGTTGTCGTCCATATACTGGCGGAACGAAAGCCAGAGCTGCTTCTGGTTGCTGATGCACATGGTCTGCCGCCCCCGCTCCCGCGCATTGGCGAAGACCGGGAACAGGATGGCCGCCAGAATGGCGATGATGGCGATGACGACCAGGAGCTCGATGAGGGTGAATCCCCGCGCGGCTCCCTTTCGCAGGTGTGAATGATGAGACACGCTGACAGACCTCCTTCGGAAGGACGCGTAACCGGTCACGCACCTATTGTATCACACATGAGTGCTTCCAGCGTGTTTCCCGCAGGTCAAGATCCTGTAAGGTAGACACCTGAACTTGCGTGACAGATTCACGAAGCTGGGACAGAATCTACCCGACAAACGGAGGAGAGAGAACAATGACTATTTCCATATCACCCGATCTGAAAGAGCAACGCGCTCAGTACGACGACCTTGGCTATGCCATCTTCCGGCAGGCCGTTCCCCGCGACCTCATCGAGGAAGCCAGCCGGCACGTCGAGTGGCTGCAGGAGCAGCACCCTGAGCTCCGGCCGGAGCAGCTGAACTATCAACTGGTGATAGACGACCCGTTCTGGGTCCGGCTGGTCAGCGAGCCGGGCCTGCTGGACATCGCGGAGCAGTTCATCGGCCCGGACATAGCCCTCTTTGCGTCGCACTACATCTCCAAGCCCCCGTTCGACGGCCAACCGGTGCTCTGGCATCAGGACGGAAGCTACTGGCCGCTGGAGCCGATGGAGGTGGTGACGCTGTGGCTGGCGGTGGACGAAAGCACGCCGGAGAACGGATGCATGCGGGTCATCCCGCGCTCGCACCGGCTGCCGTTGCAGGAACTTCAGCCGAATACCGAGGTGCCAAGCGTCCTGGGATCGCAGATCGACCCGGCTCTGGTGGACGAATCGTTGGCGGTGGACGTCATTCTCCAGCCGGGAGACGTGTCCGTCCATCATCCCAACGTCATTCACGGATCGAACGCGAACACATCGCCTAAGCGGCGCTGCGGGTTGACCATACGCTATATCCCCACGTCCACCCGTATCGTCTCGGACAAAGCCTATCCCACCTTCCTGCTGCGGGGGAAGGCAAGACCGGGCATAAACGAGTATCTGCCCCGGCCGCGCTACGTGGCGGGGAAGCATTTCCCATTCCGAGGCTGCGAGGAGTGGAGCTGAAGGCGCTTCTCAGGAGGCGTTTTTCCGCGTGAATGGCTTGACAGGGCGGCGGGCCGTCCCGTAGACTGGAATAAGAGGGGGAATCATCCTACCTTTTTGCCTGCGGGAGAAAGGACGCACCTGATGAAAAAGCGCATCGCCGCCCTGATCGCTGCGGTCGCAGCGGCAGCCACGTCGCCTGTCGCGGCTCAGACCGTGGTGACCGTCACGCCTGAGAACATGCAGGGCTGGAGCATCGAGGCCAACGCCGGCGGCTACGGGGCGCTTGCCGCCTTCGGGCCCGCCCTGAACGAGTCGGCGGACGGCTTCAAGACGTCCACAGGCCTGAATCTGGGGAGGGGCGCCTTCTATGCCTCCTGCACCTACGCCGGACAGACGGGCAGTGACTACGACAAGACACCGTCCACTGTCTGGCTGGGACTGGACACGCACAATGGACGCTCGCTGGCCGGCATCACTCTGAACCGGATCACCTCTCTGCGCTACTGGTCCTTTGTCTCTAAGATCCCCACCCGCCACGGCGGCAACTCCAATCTCTGGGACAGCTGGACCTGGTGGCGCTACCCGAAGCAGCCGATCGCGGTCACCCTGACCATTGAGAAGGCGGACGGAACGGACCGCAGGCAGCTGTGGTACCGCCCCTGGGGCACCACGGTGAAGGGCGATGACCTGAACGAAAACGCCATCGGGAAGTGGCAATACTTCAACTGTCTCAACCAGGGCCGGTGGCTGCTGCTCCCGGATTTCGACGGGAACCCCTCGCTCTCATTCGAGAACTGGAGTCAGGTTCTGACGGCATACGGCAATTACCGTCTGGTGGCCACATCCGACGTGCCGTGGAGCCAGGGCGGCTGGAAGAGTCCGGGCTGGAAAGGATCCACCATCCCCACCGGCAATCCGAGATGCACCGGCACCGGCAAGGCGCTGAACTTGATGGTGGGAGCCCGGTTCTATACCTTCCGCTGGCCGGGAGAGTCCACATCAACATCCTGGTGGCCAGAATCCGTAGGATTCCGCGGTCACGTGGATTACTTCAGTCTGGGGATAGACGGGGTGGAGGTCACTTACAACTTCGAGCCCAGCCCGAGTGATCCGGGTCCTGACCTCCTTTACACCAGCCAGAGGACGCTAACCCACCCCATCTTCCAGATGCCTGCCGTCCAGCTGGAGCACCGGTTCAAGATCGCCGGTCGGGTGGTGGAGCGGGCGAACGCTTACTTCAGCATAGACGACGGAACCGGCCTGTCCCTGCCGACCCGCGTCTACTGGATGAACAACACCGCGGCGGTAGGCCAGTACTGGGAGGCCTGGGGATATATCGAGCGCCCGCGCTTCACGGCGGTGAGCGCTCCGTTCATCGTATGGACGGACCCGAGCCATTGCCGCCGTCTGGAATGAGCAGGACAGCTTGCGGCCTCACACCTTGAAGCGGATGTAAAGGCAGTCGCCGTCCTCGATAACGTGTTCTTTACCGACCAGGCGGAGCTTGCCTGCGGCCTTCGCCTGGTCCCACCCCCCGGCGTCGCGGATGTCCGGCCACGAGATGACCTCCGCACGGATGAACCCGCGGGCCAGATCCGAATGGATGCTGTCCGCCGCGTCCAGAGCCGTGCTGCCGGCCGGCAGAGGCCAGGCGTGGACCTCCTTTTCGCTCACCGTGAAGAAGGTGATCAGGCGGCATCGCTCGTACACTGAGCGGATAAGCCGGTCCCGGACCGGCTCCTGAATGCCGTAGCCCGCCAGATACTCGGCCTGCTCCTCCTCGGGAAGCTGCGCCACCTCTTTTTCGATCTCCGCAGAGAGACAAAACGCCGGAGAACCCGCATCCTGCAGCGCGCTCATCGCCGGGCCCAGGAGCTCTGGGGCGTCGGAGATGTGGTCCTCTCCGACATTCACGGCGAAGATGACCGGCTTCGCCGCCAGCAGCTGAAATCCAGCCACGGCCCGTGCCTCGTTTTCCGGCAGATCCAGATCGCTCACTTTGCGGCCAGCCTCCAGCGCCTCGCGGACCTTCTCCAGAGCATCCTGCTCCACTTTCAGAGCGGCGGGGGCCTGCGGTCCGCGGACCTGCTTGGCAATCCGCTCCAGCCGTCCCTCGACGATCATCAGATCCCGGAGAGAGAGCTCCTCCAGGAACTCCATAGCCTCCGCTCGCACGGCCTCGGCGTCGGGGGCGCCCGAATCGAAGGCGTCAATCACGTAGGTGATGGCGTCGGTGGTGCGAAGCTCCCCCATCGCCTCGTCGGAGAACACCCTGCTCCTCTCCGTGCCCAGACGGGCGATATCGTCCACGAAGTCTATGGTGGCGGGGCTGATCTTCTTGGGATTATAGAGACGAACCAGCAGATCGAACCGCTCGTCCGGCACCACCACAACCCCGTGCACCGGCTCTCTGGAATGAGACACCTGCGCCTGTCCCCGGCAAAGAGCCTGAAACAGCGTGGTCTTCCCGGATGCCGGTCTGCCAACGATCCCGATCTTCATATGCTGTGCTGCGCCCCTCGAAACGGCAGAAGGCCCCGCTCCGGAAGGCTCTGTCTTCCGGCGGGGCCCTCCCGGGATCCTGTAATCCCGAGATATTCCCGATGCTACTTAGCGCAAATCCGGGCGAGCCGCCAGAGGCACCCCTGTCAGCGGTAAGTGCCAGCCAGCCCCACTCCCCGGCGCGCCATCTCCTCCAGACGCGCGATGCGCTGAGCCGTCGGAGGATGCGTGCTGAAAAGCGAGAGCAACCCGCCTCCCCGGAGCGGGTTCACGATGAACATATGAGCCGTGGCAGGCTCGGCGTCCATCGGCGCAGCTTCCACGCCGCGCTCCAGCTTGGCCAACGCGCTCGCCAGCGCCCGTGGGTTGCCCGAGATGCGCGCACCCCCCTCGTCAGCCAGGAACTCCCGGCTGCGGGAGATGGCCATCTGCACCAGCATGGCCGCGATGGGCATCACGATGATGGTCAGCAGCATGGCGATGGCGTTCGCCCCGCCATTCTCGCGATCCCGGTTGCCGCCCGCGAAGATCATCCCCCACTGGGCGATGTGCGCCAGATAGCCGATGGCGCCGGCGATAGTGGCCGCGATGGCGGAGATGAGCGTATCACGGTGCTTCACGTGAGCAAGCTCGTGCGCCATGACTGCCGCAAGCTCCTCGCGGGTGAGCAGGCGCATGATGCCTTCCGTGGCGGCAACGGCCGCATGCTGCGGGTCGCGGCCGGTGGCGAAGGCGTTGGGCGTCATTGTGGGGATGACGTAGACCTTCGGCATCGGAAGGCCGGCATTGACGGTGAGATCCCTAACCAGCCGGACCAGCTCCGGATACGTGCTTTCATCCGCCGGCTTCGCACGGTACATCGCCAGCACGATCCGGTCGCTGAACCAGTACGCGCCGATATTCATCACGGCGGCGAACACAAGACCGACAAGCATCCCCTGCTTGCCGCCGACCGCCTGTCCGGCAACCATCAAGAGACCTGTAAGCAACCCGAGCAGCAGGACGGTTTTGACCTGGTTCATCGGGGAATCCTCCTGTGAACGACCTGAGCCGGGGGACGCGCCCCCGGGAATCCTCCCTCAGCATCATTATATCCATACCCCGTCCCGGGCAACCGGAGGTTCCCGGAGGGAGTCTCTTTCATGGTATACAGAGGCGGGGCGCGCGAGGGGGCGCCCGGAACCGGCCGTTGAGACTGCTTATGCGCATCACTGCATTTCTGCTTCTGGCTGTGGCGATCCCCCTGGCGCTGGTCGCCGGGGGGTGCGCGGACGGGATCGCCCGGGGCAAGGCGGAAAAAGAGATCCTGAACGTGCTGCCGGAAATCATTGGTCCGGCGGACAGCTATCAGGTGAAAGTGGACGGCAGCGCGTCGGCCATGCTCAAAGGCGAGCTGCGCGGCGTCCGCATCACGGGTAGCAATGTGCGGCCCGAGGGTCTCCCGAGGCTCGCCCGCCTGGAAGCAAGCGCAAGAGACGTGAAGGTGGACACGCGCACCTACCGCATTCTTTCCGCGCAGCAGGCCACCTGGAAAGGCTGGCTTGACGAAGAGGAGCTCTCGGAGATGCTGCGCGACCGGGTACCGTACCTGCAGGAGGTCAGCGTCCGCGTCACGGCCGACTATCTCGAAGCCAGCGGGCGGGCGGCTTACGGCCGCGTGGGCGCAGATGGATCCGTCCGGGCTGTCCCCGCCGTGCGCAACGGGCGGGAGATCTGGCTGTTGCCGCGCCGCGTCTCAGCCCTTGGCGTTGGAGCGCCCGTGCCGGACTGGGCCGGACAGCGGGTAGCCAGCATTTTGAACCCGGTCTATGTGATACCCACAGAGGGGTTGCCGCTTACGGTGGAAAAGATCGCCACCGAGCCGGGCCTGCTGCGGCTGGAAGGCTCGCTGGACGTCACGAAGCTTGCGGCTCCGCGCAGGTAGTCAGTAGATCCGGTCCGGATCGGAGTCCTCGCCGTCCTCCTCGCCCTCAGGACGGTCCATCTCCTCCAGCAACTCCTCCAGGTCGTCACCTAGATCCTCGTCCATGGACTTGCTCATCTCACGGACCCATTTCTTGAGCTTCTTCGGATCCTCCTCGATATCCCCGTAGCGGTCTATGTCCGCAAGATCGTCCAGGATCTGGTCCTCGCTGCGCGGGGAGCCGAAACGGCTCATCAACCTCTGCAGATTCGCCGATCCGCACCGGGGGCAGGCGGGATCGCGGGAGTCCGCCACCACGCCCACCATCGCCGTAAACCGGCGCGAGCAGTCCTGACAGCGATACTCATACAGCGGCATCCGTCACCTCCAGCGCCCGCAGGCGCACACGCAGTCTGGCAAGATCATCATAGGCAGTCTTGAGCCGGGAATACAGGTCTTCAAACAGGGGGCGCATCGCCTGATACAATGCGGAGTGCGCCGCGACAGGCCGGACGGTATGCGCCGGAGGGACGAGGCGGGCGCTCTCCTGGAAGCCGGCAATAGCGCCCAGGCCAACCGCAGCCGCGGCGTACGCCCCGCGCGAGGTGGCCTCCCCCACTTCGTCCGGAAAGGCGCACGGCCGGGCGAAGCAGTCTGCCAGGATCTGCCTCCACAACCGGACGCGGGCTCCACCGCCGATCAGACGGATCTCATCGGGCGCGCCTTCGGAACAGCGGCAGATATCACAGAGAATGCCGCCCAGCGCCAGCGACACCCCCTCCAGCACCGAGCGCAGCAGATCCCCTACTCCGTGCGAGCTTGAAAGCCCGAACCAGACCCCCCGGGCATTGTCGTTCCAGATGGGCGAGCGCTCCCCAGCGAGATACGGCAGGAACAGAAGGCCGTTGGAACCCGGAGGAGCCGCCGCGGCCAGAGACTCGGCCGTCTCGAAGTGAGCCTCGCAGAGCCGCGTCACCGCCCAGTCCCAGGCAGCTCCGGCACTTTGCACCGTTCCTATGGAGGTAAACCGCTCCGGAACGATGGCCAGGGTGAAAAGGCGTCCCTCGGGATCTATGGCCGGCTCACGCGCAGTCCGGGCCACCCACGCTGTGCTGCCAACGTATGTATAGCAGGAGCCCGGCTCCCAGGCTCCGGCGCCCACCGCCGCGGATGCGCCGTCTCCCAGTCCGATGAACACCGGGACTCCGGCCGGAAGCCCGAGCTCCTTGGCCGCCTCGGGACGCAATTCTCCCGCCTTCTCGCCGGCTCGGGCCACGCGCGGCAGGCGGTCGTGCTCAATGCCGGCCGCTTCGCACAGTTCGTGGCTCCAGTCCATCCGGTGGAAGTCCCAGCATCCGTAAAGGGACGCGTCAGAGTAGTCGGTTACGGGCTCGCTTCCCGTGAGCCAGGAGGTCACGTAGTCTTTGCACTGTACGAAAAGCCGCGCCGCACCATAGCTTTCCGGCTCGCTGTCCCGCAGCCAGGCGATCTTCAGCCAGGGATAATGCACATCCAGCGGGTTTCCCGCGATCCGATGGATCCTTGCCGGGAGATCTCCCCGCCGGAGCCGGCGCGCCTGAGCCGCCGCGCGGATATCGCTGTGAAGGATGGCCGGCCGCACGGGCCGATGATCGCCGTCCAGCGCGACCACCCCCATCATATGGCCCGACAGCGAGATGCCCGCGACGTCGCCGGGGCGCACATGGGCGGCGTGAAGCACCTCCCGGGTGGCGTGAGCCACCGCTGAAAGCCAGTCCGCCGGGTTCTGCTCGAACCCCCCGCCGGGCAACTGACGCGTGGGATATGGTTCCGTATGGGAGGCTATGAGCTCCCCTTTCAGGCTGAACAGCGCCGCCTTGTCGCCTGTGGTCCCCAGATCATGAACCAGGATGCAATCCATCAGAACCCCTCCCCTGCAACGGCGTGAGCCTCTCGAACCGGCTTCGCGTCACCAGAGCCGCCAGGCCGGCCAACCACAACTCTCCAGCAGCTTCGCCAGCAGATGGAGCGGCAGGCCCACCACGTTGAAGTAGCACCCCTCGATCCCCTTTACGAAGACGCTGGCCCGCCCCTGTATGCCGTATGCGCCCGCCTTGTCGAACGGCTCACCGCTGGCCACATAGGCCGCGATCTGCTCCTCCGATATCTCGTCGAACACCACGCGGGTGGTCTCGCAGCCCGTTCGGAGCTTACCTTCCAGGGCAACCGCAACGCCGGTCAGGACCCGGTGCTCCCGCCCTGAGAGCAACCGGAGCATCCGCGCCGCGTCTTCCGCACCGGACGGTTTGCCGAGGAGCTCGCCGTCCACGGCCACAACGGTATCCGCGGCGATGACAAGCTCATCAGGACAGGATGCGGCCACCGCCAGGCATTTCGCGCGCGCCACATCCTGGATTCCCTGCTCCAGCGGCGGGGCAAAATGGGCCTCTTCATCTATACCCGGCTCCACCACCCGGAATTCCCGGACAATGCAGCCCAGCAGCTCCCGTCGGCGAGGGGACGCCGACGCGAGGACCACCCGGGGAGGCGCTCCTTTCACAGCCGGGGGGCCCTCTCGAAAAGAAGTCGCATCACCGCGGACGCCAGCTTGTCCGGGTCGTGACGGGCAACCTCCGTCTCACTGATCAGGGGCGCAACCACCGGGTGATAGCCCATCTGCCGGACGCCCTCCACATCCGGCGGAACCAGGTCTGCGCCTTCCCGGCGGTACCGCTCCAGCAGCTCTCTGGATGGGACGCTGTCGTTCATGAGGACATAATCGAACAGACGGACGGCGGGCGCGTGCCGCTCGATGGCGCGGATGTGATCCACCACGCCGAAGCCGTCGGTCTCTCCCGGCTGGGTCATGACGTTGCAGACGTAGACTTTCAGCGCCTTCGACCGGGAGATCGCCTCGGGAATGCCGCGCACCAGCAGGTTCGGGATGATGCTGGTGAACACGCTCCCCGGACCGATGATAATGGCTTCGGCTTTATGGATCGCATCCAGCGCTTCCGAAAGCGGCTGCACCTCGGGCGGGTTCAGATAAATGCTTTTGATGGCGCCTGGCGCCTTCAGGATGGAGGTCTCGCCCTCCACCACGGTGCCATCTTCCATCTCCGCCATCAGTGAGACGTTCTGAACAGTGGAGGGAAGCACCCGGCCACGGATGGCGAGGACCCGGCTGGTCTCTTTGACCGCCATCTCGAAGTCACCGGTCAGATGGGTCATCGCCGCCAGAAGAAGATTCCCGAACGAATGCCCTTCGAGCGACCCGGGGGTTCCCGGCGGCTGCGGTCTGCCTTCGTCCGGCTGGTGATCCCCCCTGCCGTCAAACCGGTATTGCAGCAGCTCCGTCATCAGGGTCTCCGCATCCGCCAGCGCCACCAGACAGTTGCGGATGTCTCCCGGCGGAAGCATCCCGAACTGACGCTGAAGCGCGCCGCTGGACCCACCGTCGTCCGTCACTGTGACTATAGCAACGATATTGCTGGTGTATTGCTTGAGACCGCGCAGGAGCGTGGAGAGTCCGGTGCCGCCCCCGATGGTCACCACTCTCTGCCCCTGCGCCAGATACCGCTTCTGGAAGACAACATCCGCCAGGCGCCGCTTATCCATGGTGACCAGCGCGGAGGTGATAGAACCGATGGTCTGCTTGATGGAAACGAAGATCAGCAGCAGACCCGCTGCCATAAACGCCAGGCTGACCGGCACATATACGCGCGGTAGGTTGAGCTCCACCCCGAAGCGCAGGAAGACGGTGCGCGCAAGGTCGTCCAGGAGGCGCAGATAGTCGAAGGTCCGGAGATTGGTGATGAGCCCCACCCCGATGATGACCAGACTGATCCCCACGGGGACGAGCAGAAGCCATCGCTTCACCCGCATACCGGGGTAGAGCCATTTCAGCGAGCTCCGCAGCCAGAGGGCGGCTTCGGAGAAGCGCGAGCTCTCAGAGCGGGCCTGTGCCAACGTCCCTGTGCTCCACAATGACGTTGTAGTCCCTGTCCGACAGGAACCGCGCCAGCTCGTTGGCCACCACCACGGAGCGATGCCGTCCACCGGTGCACCCGATGGCGATGGTGAGATACGCCTTCCCTTCGCGGGCATACTGCGGGATGCTGAACTCCACCAGATCGAACAGCCGCTGCAGCAGAGGCTCCGTCAGCGGGTCCGACATAACGTAGTCGCGCACCGGCTCGCAATTGCCGTCATAGGGACGCAGACGAGAGACATAGTGCGGGTTGGCAAGGAAGCGCACGTCGAACACGACGTCGGCCTCCAGCGGAATTCCGTGCTTGAACCCGAAGGACACGACCGTGATGACCAGCGACTCGGCCGGACTCTGGCCCGAGAAATAACGTTCGATGGCCTTGCGTAGTCCCAGCGGCTCCAGCTTGGTGGTGTCAATGATCTTGTCTGCCCGCTCCTTGAGCGGAGAGAGCAGCTCGCGCTCATAGCGGATGCTCTCCATAATGCCCCGCGTATCCGTCACCAGAGGATGGCGGCGGCGGGTCTCCTTGAACCGCTGGACCAGCACCTCATCGCTTGCGTCCAGAAACAGCACCTTGGGGCGCTGGAACCCGTCTACGGGGGACTCCCGCATCCTGTCGAACGTCTCGATGAGATGGTCGAACATCGCGCCGGCGCGCGCATCCACCACCAGAGCCAGGCCCTTCACGTCGGCCCGGTCCTGCGTCAGAAGACGGGCAGCCTCCGGCATCAGCTCCGGGGGCAGGTTGTCTATGCAGTAGAAGTTCAGGTCTTCGAACACGTGAATGGCGAGCGTCTTGCCCGCCCCGGACATGCCCGTGACCACCACAAGCTCGCGGGACACTTCAATCCTCCCTGACCAGCCGCAGGAACCGGTTCACTATTCCTCCCAGGATACTCAGCATCACCGCGCAGAATACCGCCGCGCCCACGGAACCGATCTCGAATCCGGGGACCAGCTCACTGACCACCCACAGCACCAGCACATTCACGGCGAAACCCAGCAACCCCAGGCTCAGGCAGTTCAGAGGCAAAAGCAGGGTCTTCATCACCGGACGCACCACAGTGTTGGCGCAGGCCAGCACGAACACCGTAAGAACCGCGTCCCAGAACCCTCTGAGGCTGATCTGCATGTGCAATGCCTTGCCCGTGGCCACCACAGCCCAGAGGATCAATGCGTGCGCCACCCACCTCAGCAGGATCTCTTTGACTCTGTCACTCATTCCCGGTCTCCCGCGCCCGGACAGGCGCCCGGCGGTAACGCCAGGTCGAACCCTTCCAGAGCAAGCAAGCGCTGTTTCCAGTGCAACCCGGCGGAGTATCCTCCAGCGCCGCCGTTTGCCGCAACCACCCTGTGGCATGGGATAACCACCGGAAAGGGATTACGGGCCATCACCTGACCGCACGCGCGCGCCGCGCCCGGCCGGCCAGCTTCCGCCGCAAGCCAGCCATACGTGCGCACGTCGCCCCAGGGGATGCGCATCGCCGCCCGCAGGACAGCCGCCGAAAACGGCGAAGCGCCGCTCAGGTCCGGCTCCAGATCGAAGCTCCCCCGCTCGCCCCGGAAATACTCCTCCAGCTGACGGCAAGCCCCCGCGCAGGCGTCCCCATCGCCGCCCCGGGCGCTCTCCAGGACGTCCGGCGGCGCGCTTCCGGGTAACCAGATGCGCACCAGCCGCCCGTCCCGGCACGCCACGCGGCCGCTGCCCCAGGGAGTCTGATAGCTGCCCACACAGAGTCCTTCTTCAGGCGGCATGGGCCCCCTCACCATCTTCGCCGGAATGCAGCCGCTCGTAGAGCGCCGCCGCCACAGTGCGGTTCATTCCAGGAGCGCGAGCCAAATCGTCAATGGTGAGCTTTCTCATCTCCTCCACCGACCCGAACTCCCGGACGAGCCGGGCCCGGCGCGCCGGGCCGATACCGGGAACGCCGTCCAAGAGCGAGGCCAGGCTGCCCTTCCCTCTCAGCTTCCGGTGATACGTGACAGCGAAACGGTGGGCCTCGTCACGCACGTGCTGCACCAGCCGCAGAGCGGCCGAGTGCCGCTCCAGTCTCACCGGCTCGGGGCTGCCCGGCAGGAAGATCTCCTCCTCCTTCTTGGCAAGCGAAGCGACTGAGAGTCCTTCTATTCCCGACTCCCGAACCGCCTCCAGCGCGGCATTCAACTGACCGCGGCCTCCGTCTATCAACATCAGGTCCGGGAGCTCCCCGAACCGCCCACTCCCCTCGCGGGCGTTCGCCAGCCTCCGGCTGATGACCTCTCTCATGCTGGCGAAATCATCCTGCCCCTCCACGGTGCGAACACGGAAATGCCGGTACTCCTTGCGCGCCGGCAGACCGTCCTCGAACACAGCCATCGAACCGACTACATAGCCGCCTTGCAGGTTGGAGATATCGAAGCATTCGATGCGGACAGGTGGTGTCTCCAGACCGAGGGCCTCCGCCAGCTCCATGCACGCCTGCTCGGCCCGCGCTCGGTCCGAAACACCGCGCAGCACCCGCTGCTTCAGCTCCAGCTCCGCGTTGCGGGTCACCATCTCCACCAGCTTCCTCTTCTCTCCCCGTATGGGCGCGGTCAGGCGCACACTCCTCCCCCGCCGCTCCGTGAGATAGTTGCGGATCGCTTCCGCATCCCCGGGCTGTACCGGGATGAGTACCTCGGCCGGGATGGTGGCCGCCCCTTCGTAGTACTGCTTAAGGAACTGCTCCACGAGGGAGGCATCCGGTTCAGCGGGGTCAGCCTCCAGCGTGAAGTTTTCCTGCCCGATCAGCCTGCCTGCACGTATGAAGAACACGTGCGCCACCACGTCACCGCCGTCGCGCGCGACTCCGATCACATCCTGGTCCGTGCCCTCCACGGAGAAGACCTTCTGGCGCTCGGCCAGTTGAGAGATAGCGCGTATGCGATCGCGCAGGGCGGCGGCGCGCTCGAAATGCAGGTTCTCCGCAGCCTCCTCCATCTGCGCGGATAGCTGACGGATGACCTCATCGTGCCGGCCCTCGAACAGCTTGCACACCTGACGGATGGCCCGGAGGTACTCGCCGCGGTCAACCTCACCGGTACAGGGCCCCATGCACTGGTTCAGGTGGTAATACAGACAGGGGCGAAGGCGCTCCTGACCCGTGAACCGCGGACGGCAGCTCTGAATACCGAAGATGCGGCGTGCGGTCCGCAGGGTGTCGCGGACGGCGCGCGCGTTGGTGAAGGGACCGAAGTAAAGGTTCCCGTCCCGGGTCAGGCGGTGACGGCGTGTAAAGAAGACGCGCGGATAGGGATCATTGATGGTGACGCAGACGTAAGGGTAGCTCTTGTCGTCCTTCAGCCGCACGTTGAAGTACGGCCGGTGCTTCTTGATGAGAGTGCTTTCCAGGATGAGCGCCTCGACCTCGTTGTCCGTCACCATCCATTCGACATCGGCGGCCGAACGCACCATCTGCGCGGTCCGGGGAGGATGAGACGCTCCTTTCTGGAAGTAGCTTCGCACGCGGCTGCGCAGGTTGACGGCCTTCCCCACGTAGATGACGTTCCCGGCCGCATCCCGGAACAGGTAGCATCCAGGAAGCGCTGGCACGGCGTCCAGTGCTGCGGAGAGCCTGTTGCTGAGGGTGGAGGACCGGTTCTCTGACATCGCGACGGCGCCGGCGGAACCGGCATGACACATTCTACCCTCCCGCACCGGCGCCCGCGAGGCGAGGCCGGACAGTCAGGAGCCCGGGGGATCCTGCCACAGGCGTCCTCCACACTCCGGACATTCGGCGACCATCAAGCGGACCGTCTGGAGAATGTCCGCCGCTGCTCCGCCCGGCTCTTGCCATACTGCATAGACGACGCCGTACCGGTCCACCAGCAACGCAGCCGTACCATCGCCCAACAGAGTAGCTGACTCGTGGCAGCTGACCACATGCCATGCCGGAGGCGCCAGGATACCAGGAGCAGCATCGTCCGGCGCCAGCACCCACACAGACACCTCCAGCCAGTCCAGCTCAGATGCATCGGCGGCGAGCTCCCGCAACAGACTGACAGAGGGCTTTCCCGGGCGCGTTGCCAGCATCAGAAGCGCCCGGCGCTGCCGCAGCTCCCAGCTATCCATCACCCGTCCATCCCGGTCACAGAAGCGCATGCGGGGAAGAACATCTCCGGCGGAAAGTGAAAGAGGCACGTCAAATGTCCTTTCTGGGTCTTCCGGCCTCACCCGGCACAGTTGCCGGGAACAAGCCGCACTGTCTTGCGCGTCCATAAGGCAGATGGTAAGATGGAATCGGGCGGCGAGGAGGCTTGCCGAGTCTCCCAATCCGTATCCGTCATAAGTGACGGACGGACCCGCCGGGTTCTTGCCCTGCGGTATTCGAGGATTGCTCCGAAGGTTTTGAGCCGACACCTAGATCTCTAGGAGCCCGAGTGGACCGGAGGACGAGGAATTCCCGGAGGCGCACGCGTCCGGGAAAAGCTCAGAGGCCGGACCCGGGGCACCCCTCTTGTTTTGAGGGTTCATAAAACCGAGGGGCACACGGTACAGGCGGGGCGCTGAGGAATCGGCGGCGGACAGGTTGCGGATTCTTTCAGATTGCGGTAATCTGTCTGCCGTCCGTGCCCCCGTGGTGTAGCGGTCAACATGCCTGGTTCTCAGCCAGGAGATCGAGGGTTCGAGTCCCTTCGGGGGTACCACTCCTTTTCTTTTCCACCCGCCCTGCAGTCTTCCTGTTGCATCACCTGCGGTTGCTGCTGTCTGCGAAGCCGTGCAACCTGCGCGAATGGCCTGTATAATCCCTTGGCTCATCGAGCAGCCGACCCATCGGCCGCGCGCTTGCATCCCTCGTGCCCTCCCGGGCAGCTTCACGCCAGATCAAGCCGCAGGCCATCCTGAAGGACTTATCTAGAGGAGACCAGTCTCGATGTACAAGATCGCAGTCATCCCGGGAGACGGGACCGGCCCGGAGGTCACAGCAGAGGCGCTGAAAGTGCTGAACGCCGTCGCCGCGAAGGTGGGCTTCAAATATGAGACCCAGGAATACGACTTCGGAGGCGACCGCTACCTGAGGACCGGCGAGGTGCTCCCGGAAAGCGCTCCGGACGAACTGCGCTCCTTCGACGCAATCCTTCTGGGAGCAATCGGTCATCCGGATGTCAAACCCGGCATCCTGGAGCAGGGCATCCTCCTTAAGCTGCGGTTCACGCTGGACCAGTACATCAACCTGCGGCCCGTGAAGCTTTATCCCGGCGTCTGGACGCCCATCAAGGACAAGGGGCCGGAGGACATTGACTTCGTCGTTGTGCGGGAGAACACCGAAGGCGCTTACGTGGGAATGGGCGGGTTCTTCAAGAAGGGCACTCCGGACGAGATCGCCATCCAGGAAGACGTCAACACGCGCAAGGGCGTGGAACGCTGCATCCGGTATGCGTTCGAGTATACCCGCAAGCGCAATAAGGCCAAGCAGCTGACCCTGTGCGCCAAGACCAACGTGCTGACGTACGGGCACGACCTGTGGGATCGCGTGTTCCACGAGGTGGGGCAGGCGGATTATCCCGACATCAAGCGGGAGTATGCTCACGTGGACGCCACCTGCATGTGGATGGTGAAGAACCCCGAGTGGTTCGACGTGATCGTGACGCCGAACATGTTCGGCGACATCATCACGGACCTGGGTGCGATGATCCAGGGCGGAATGGGCATCGCGGCAGGCGGCAACATCAACCCGAACGGAGTCTCGATGTTCGAGCCGATCGGCGGGAGCGCCCCGAAATACACTGGCAAGGGGGTCATCAACCCGCTTGCAGCCATCTGCAGCATGCAGATGATGCTGGAGCATCTGGGCGAGGAGAAGGCCGCCGCGCTGGTGGAGTCCGCCGTGGCCTGGGCGACCAGCGAGAAACTGCAGAGCATGTCCGCCGGCAAGATGGGCTACAGCACATCGGAGGTGGGCGATATGATCGCGCAGCGTGTCGCGGACTCCTGACAGGCGGCCGCCGCTGGCGGCGGCCATAGCCATCCTGGCATCGGTTCTTCTGGGGGCGGCGCTCCTGTCTGCTCCGGGGTGCGCCCCCGGCCGCTCCACCCGCGAGGGAAAGGTGACTGTCCGATGGGTGGTGGACCCGAACCCTGTCCGTCAGGATCAGATCGCCGGGTTCTACCGCACGCACGGGCGGGACATCGAGATCATCCTGGACCCGGACGCGGGGCGGCAGAAGGTGCTGACCCAGCTTGCGGGTGGCATCTACCCGGAGCTGTTCGCCATCTACGATCCGGCCACCGTGCAGGTATTCGCCCGGAAGGGCGTGCTGACGGACCTGCGGCCGATGATGAAGCGTCATGGCATCCGGCTGGAAGACTTCTGGCCGCAGCTGGCTCCCTATATGCTCTATGGCGATCAGGTGGTGGGGCTGCCCGACAACTGCGGCACCTACGTGGTGTTCTATAACAAGCGCCTCTTCCGTGAAGCCGGGATCCCCTACCCCCGCGAAGGCTGGAACTGGAACGATCTGCTGGAGGCCGCGCGCAAGTTGACCAGACGTGACGAACGTGGCCGGACGCTTCAGTTCGGGATCGGCTACATCGAGCCGTGGATCATCTTCTGGCAGTATGGCGCGCGAATGTACTCCGACGACGGCAAACGTTGCCTGCTGGACTCGCCCGAGGCGAAGAAGGCCGCGGAGTTCTGGGCGTCTTTCCGCCTGACGGAGCGGGTGACCCCCACCCCGAGCGAGGAGCAGGGGCTGGCAGCCATGGGCGGCTGGGGCGGCACTGCCAACCTGTTCAAAGCCGAAAAGATCGCCATGCACATCGTGGGGCGTTGGATGAGCGTGGAATACCGCAAGAACAAAGACCTAGAATGGGACGTGGCGCCGGTCCCGCAGACGGGCAAGGTGCGCGCGACACTGCTGGCCAGCAAGGTCTACGCCATCCCCAAGGGGAACAGGAACAAGGAAGCGGCTTTCACGTTCCTGAAATACCTGATGAGCAAGGAGAATCAGCTCATCGTGGCCGCCACCGGCGACGGCATCCCCAGCATCCGTGCCTACGGGCAGAGCCGGGAGTTCCTGTATAACCCGGATTATCCGAACGAACGCAACAATCAGGTCTTCCTGGACGAGATGCGATGGGCCCGGCCGCCCGAGGTGTCGCCCTATATCTCGGAGCTGGACGCCACGGCCATTTTCAATGAGGAGATGGATCTGATGTGGCAGCGCAAACAGACGCCGTCTCAGGCCTGCGAGCGCATCGCCCGGAGGATCAACGCCATCATACGCCGCAACATCGCCAACCCGAATCTGCTGGACTGAAAGCCTGCGATGACCAGAAGACAGAAAGCCGAAAGCCTGGCGGCACTCGCATTTCTTGCGCCCAATGTGGCAGGGTTCCTTGTGTTCACGCTGCTGCCCGTACTGGGAGCGTTTCTGCTGGCGTTCACCAACTGGGACCTCTTCCGGCCGCCCCGGTGGGTGGGATTGTTCAACTTCGTCAGCCTGCTGGGCTGGCACTATGACGAATACGCCGGAAGGACGGTGATGAACGATCCGTTCTTCTGGAAATACGTCTACAACACGGTGTTCCTGATGATGGCTATTCCGGTGGGGATCGCCGGAAGCCTGATCTGCGCATTGCTGATGAACCAGAAGCTGCGCGGAATCACCATGTTCCGCACCATCTATTTCCTGCCGACGGTCTGCAGCGGTGTGGCCATTCTGATCCTGTGGAAATGGCTCTACAACAATGACATCGGGTTGTTCAACACGCTGATCCGTCAGTTCGGAGACTGGATCGGAGTGCCACTGCAGGGCCCGAACTGGCTGGGCAGCACGGAGTGGGCCAAGCCGTCGCTGATGCTGATGGGACTCTGGACCGGTCTGGGCGGGTTCAATATGATCCTGTATCTGGCGGCGCTGCAGGGTGTCCCCCGCGAGCAGTATGAGGCGGCCGCGATGGACGGAGCCAGCGCCTGGCAGACCTTCTGGGCCGTGACGTGGCCGGGAATCAGCCCAACGACGTTTTTCATCCTGATCATGAGCGTCATTGGCGGATTCCAGGGCGGGTTCATGACAGCCAACGTGATGACCGACGGAGGTCCGGCCGGCTCCACCACCACCATCGAGTACTATATTTACAACGTGGCGTTCACCCGGTTCCTGATGGGGTATGCCTCGGCCATCGCCTGGGTGCTCTTCCTGGTGATCCTTGCCATCACGCTGCTGACGTGGCGGTTCGGAGGACGGAAGGTGACCTATGTCTGACAGGACACGTTCCGTGCGGAAGACCGCCCTCTGGAAGGCGGCGCTGACGTATCTGGTGCTGGGTCTGGGAGCGGTGACCATGCTGGTGCCGTTCTACTGGATGGTCCTGACCAGCCTGCAGCCCCCGGAAATGGCATTCTCGATGGGACAGATCCGGTGGATCCCGGAGCGCATCGTCTGGCAGAACTACCCGGAAGCATGGAAGGCGATAGACATTCCCCGGCTCTACTGGAACAGCATCGTTGTGGCCGTACTGGGGACGCTGGGGCAGGTACTGACCAGCAGCCTGGCCGCGTTCGCCTTCGCGCGGCTGGAGTTCCCGGGCCGGGACCGGCTGTTCTTTGCCTATCTAGCGACCATGATGGTCCCGGGATCCGTGACCATGATCCCGAACTTCGTGCTGCTGCGCTGGCTGGGGTGGATAGACACATACCAGGCGCTGATCATCCCGGGAATGTTCAGCGCCTACGGCACCTTCCTGCTGAGGCAGTTCTTCATGGGACTGCCCACAGAGCTGGAGGATGCAGCCAAGATTGACGGTTCGAGCTACGCGGGCATCTGGGCACGGGTGACGCTTCCCCTCTCCCGGCCAGCGCTTGCGACGCTGACGACCTTCACGTTCATGGGCTTCTGGGGAGCGTATATGTGGCCGCTCATCATCGTCCAGAGCCCGGAATTGCGCACACTGCCTATCGGTCTGGCGAGCTTTGTCGGGAGGTATTCCGCCGAATACAGCCTCTGGATGGCGGCATCCGTCATCGCGCTGATCCCCGTCCTGCTGCTGTTCATCTTCAATCAGCGCTACTTCCAGGAAGGGATAAAGATGAGCGGCATCAAAGGTTGATTGGGCCGCCGGCCGCCTCCGCGGAGCCGCGGCGGATGCCGCAGCGGCCTCAGGGTAAGGGGTAAAGGTCGGCGATGGGACTTGAGCTGCAAGACCCGGGAGTTCTGGAGGGATTTGCTCCGCAGATCGTCCGGGTCATTTTTCACAACCCGGCCGCCGCAGCGGGTGAAGGCTTCCTGGTGGATCTGCACTGGCAGAACATCGGGGATGAACCCGCTCAAAAGGACTACTGGATCTTCGTCCAGTTCTGCCCGGAAGGTCAGACGGACGAGCCATCTCCCGGCCGGGGCTTCTCGTGGGAATTCCCCCCTGCGCGGGACACCAGCCGGTGGCAGACCGGGTTCGTGGTGAAGGAGGAGGGGTGCTTCTTCCGCATTCCCCCCGACGTGGAGCCCGGACGCTACACGGTTCTGGTCGGATTGTTTGACCGGGAAGGAACGCGCGAGCGGGTACCCCTGCGCAATCGCAACCGCGACGTTGGAGGCCATCGCTATCGTATCGGCACAGTCCGCGTCACATCTGAGCCGCAGCAACCCGGGCGGGTCCTGGCCTACCGGCTGGTCTGGAGGGTCCGGGAGCCTGCCGCGGAAAGACCGGCACGTCCGCCACGCTTCATAGGGCACGGCCGCCTCAGCGTCGGAGTGGATCCCGAGCGGCCGGTCATCCAGAGCTGGAGACTGGGCGATCAGGAGCTGCCGTTGTGCGGGGATCCCACGGGTCAGGGTGTGGAAGCGGAGTTCGCCGCTCTGGACACAAACCGCGTGCACACATCGCTGGCGCTGGGCTCGGAATGGATGTTCAACTGCCGCATCAGCGCCGACACCGCCGTATACCGTTGCCGCCTTCGATTCCGCCAGCAAGAGGTGGCTCGCTTCGAGTTGCGCTTCAAGGCGACCCGCACCGGCCTGGAGGCGCGGCTGGGTCAGGTGCGGGAAGCTGAGGGTTTCCATCTGCTGTCGGTCACGGTGCCCGCGCTGGCGGGGGTGGCGGAGAAAGAGACCGGCTCTGCGCTGGTGATCCCGGCGATGGGCGGACGGCTGGTGGACATCGCGAAGTCCGGCCGCCATCGGGAGGTGCACCGTCTGTCCGCATCCGATCCCCTGCCCTGCGCGGCCGTTCTGTGCCACCGGGCGCTGGCGGGGATCTGGACCCGGTCGCTTGAGGATCAAGTGGTTACGGAAACGCTGGAAGCCGATGGGCAGCGCTATGCGACCCTCGGGGTCCGTTTCACACACCGGCATCGCGCCGAGCGCCCCGACCTTCAGTTTGCGCCGGGAACAACGGGTGCAGCGGAGGTGACCGTGTCTCCGGCTGCCACGGGAGCCAGGGTGGACTGGACGGACGCGGCGCGATTGTTCGCCCGGAACTACCGGTCCCGTCCCGGCGCATTGCACATCAACGCCTTCACTTACCGCCTCCGCCTGAGTGACGGTGAGGGAAAGGCCGCCAACTCCTGCGATCAGGCAGCGGAGATGATCCGGCAGGTGGCCGCATTGACGAGCGGGCATTCACAGATCGTTTATCTATCCGGCTGGGAAGGCCTGAGCAAGACAGACGAAGGACGGGCGCAGCTGCAGGCGCTCCGGGAAGACGCGCGCGCCTCAGGAGCGCTGGTGAGCTATCAGGTGGATCTGGACACCGTCTGCGAGGCATCCCCGGAATCAGCAGAGATCGCTGCAGTGGACGGGCGGGGTTGCCCGGCGCGAAGCGGGGATCTCTACATCGTGAGCCCCGCCTCGTGCGTCCGGTCGGGGCGCGCCGCCGCCCGCATCGAGGAACTCCTGCAACGGACCGGGCTGGAGAAAACCGTTATGCTCAGCCGGATGACGGGAGATGTCTGCCGCGTGGACTACAACCCCGTGCAGCCTGCGGGAGCGGAGGAAAATCACAACGCCCGCCGCGAACTGCTGACCCTTCTTCGCCGCGCCGGGCTGGAGATCAGCGGCGAATCGCTGACCGGCCCCTTCGCCGGCGCCATCACCCACTTCCACTCCGCGGACTTCCGTCAGGAGGGAGGGCCGTATTCGGCCTACACGCCCGTGCCGCTGGTTCCCATGGTGCTGCACGGCAAGGTCACCTATGCGGCAGATGTGGACCGGCGCTACGGAGAGTGTCTGTCCATCCTCTACGGGTGCACATGCAGTGAGGAGTGGACGGCAACGACCCCGCTCAGGCATATTACCGACAGGTTTTACCTGGTAGCGCTGCCGTGGTCGCGGCTGGCAGCTAAGCCGATGCTGGCGTGGCGGCGAAGCGACACCACCCAGACCATCATCTTCGGCGAGTCCGATTACGTGCAGGCCGACCTGGAGCGGGAATCCTACCGGGTTGTGGTGGGCGGCTATACCATCGCGCGTGACTGCGTGACCACCTGCCCGCTGGGCCGGAGGCGAATGGCGGTCTATTCGAAATATGGAGCACCCCTGCGGCTGAAGCTGCCGCCCAGCTGGCCGGAGACGGGCGAGATCCGCGCGCTGTTGCTGCGCGAGGACGGACAACACGACGAGCAGCGCCTCAGAAGCCGCGACGGACATCTGGAGATGGAAGCGCCCGAGGGCAGACCCATCATTCTGTCTGCCTGACGGCCGGCAATCGCGTGAGGCTGGCCGCCCTCAGCGGCGGCGGAGGAGCAATGGAGAGACGAATCGGCATCATCATGAACGGCGTGACGGGCCGGATGGGGACCAACCAGCATCTGGTGCGCTCCATTCTGGCCATCCGGGAGCAGGGCGGAGTGCGAGTAGGCGACGACACCCTGATGCCCGATCCCATACTGGTGGGGCGCAACGAGCATAAGTTGCAGACTCTGGCGGAGAGGCACGGAGTGGCGCGCTGGAGCACCGATCTGGACGCCTGCCTGGCCAACCCGGAGGACACGGTCTACTTCGATGCGCTTGCCACCACGCAGCGCGCGGCGGCTGTAAGGAAGGCACTGGAGGCCGGCAAGCACGTCTACTGCGAAAAGCCCCTCGCCATGAATCTTCAAGACGCGATGGAGCTGGTCCGTCTGGCCAAGAAGGCAGGGGTCAAGACGGGAGTGGTTCAGGACAAGCTGTTCCTGCCGGGATTCCTGAAGCTGAAGCGCCTGATAGACAGCGGCTTCTTCGGGCAGATCCTCTCTGTTCGGGGCGAGTTCGGCTACTGGGTGTTCGAAGGGGACTGGCAGCCCGCGCAGCGTCCCTCCTGGAACTACCGGGCCGAAGATGGCGGGGGCATCATCTCGGACATGCTGCCGCACTGGCGTTATCTGCTGGACAATCTCTTCGGACCGGTGCGCTCCGTCTGCTGTCTGGGAGCGACGCACATCCCGGAGCGGGTGGACGAGAACGGCCTACGCTATACCTGCACGGCGGAGGATGCGGCCTACGCTTCCTTCCTCCTGGACGGCGGCATTGTGGCGCAGATCAACTCGCTCTGGTCCGTAAGGGTCTACAGGGATGAACTCTTCGTCCTGCAGGTGGATGGCACGCACGGCAGCGCTGTTGCCGGCCTGAGGGAATGCAAGAGCCAGTCCCGCGTGAACACCCCGCGGGCGGTCTGGAACCCGGACATCCCGAACCCCATCAATTTCCGCGAAGGATGGTCTGACGTGCCCGCGAACGCGGAGTTCGACAACGCGTTCAAGGCGCAGTGGGAGCTGTTCCTGAAACACGTGGCCTGCGACGCGCCCTTCCCGTGGGACTTTCTGGAAGGAGCACGGGGAGTCCAGATGGCCGAGGCTGGAATGCAGTCCTGGCGAGAAAGGCGATGGGTGGACCTGGAGGATCTGACAGCTTGAACAGTGCGCCAGAGATCTCCCGCCTTAGCCTGAACCAGATCACCACCAACAACTGGTCCCTGAAAGAGGCCGTGGAAGGCTGCGTACGCGCCGGCCTGGAGTGGATCGGGATCTGGAGGCATAAGATCGAGCCGCTGGAGGAAAGCGTCCGTATCGTAAAGGACAGCGGTCTCGGAGTCTCGGGGCTCTGCCGTGGGGGAATGTTCCCCGCCGCGACTGTCGAGGAGCGGCGCAGGCGGATCGAGGACAACCTGCACGCCATTGACGAGGCCGCCGCGCTGGGGACGGACGTTCTGGTGCTGGTGAACGGCCCCGCTCCGGACCGGGACATCGCCGGCGCGCGCTCGATGGTGGCGGACGGGATTGCGAGCATCATCCCCCACGCGCGGGAGCGCGGCGTCAAACTGGCCATTGAGCCGCTGCACCCTATGTTCGCCGCCGAGCGGTCCGTCATCTGCACGCTGAGAGAGGCAAACCGGCTGGCTGAGCGCCTGGACTCGCCCGATGTGGGCATCATCGTGGACGTGTATCACGTCTGGTGGGATCCTGACCTCTATGAGGAGATCGAGAAGGCCAGCGGGCGCATACTGGGCTTCCACGTCTCTGACTGGATCGTCCCGACCCCGGACATGTTGATGGGCCGCGGGATGATGGGGGACGGGGTCATCGAGATCCGCAAGATCCGGCAGGCCGTGGAGCGGGCCGGATACACGGGGCCCATTGAGGTGGAGATCTTCAATCAGGAGATCTGGGACGCTCCGGGCGACGAAGTGCTGGCGCGGATGAAGGATGCCTATCTGGCTCACGTCTGAGAACTTCCTTCCCTGAGACAGACCTTGAAGATTCCTGAAGGACAGCAGCAGACGCAACGTCCCCGCCTGGCCGCGGCGGGCATTGCCGTGGGCATTGTGCTGGCAGTTGCGCTCTTTGCGGCAATCTATGCCCTGAGACAGACCGCGCAACCCGACGAGCCTCCGGCCGTCGCTTTGCTGGAAGGGGACACCGGCCCTGCACCGGATGTCTCATACCTGTGGACCGCGGGCATCGTACTGTCCGTCAGACAGCAGGAACGTCTGCGGGAGCTGGAGGGGCGCCAGCAAAAGGAGCTCGGGCCGCTGCTGCAACGGCTGGAAAAGGCGGCGGATGCGCTGGATGCCGCGTTGAATCGCCGCACGGATGCTCCGGATGAGAACAAAGAAGACCGCCCGGCAGACAACGAGGCTGCGAGCTTGAAAGAGCTTTCGGCCAAGGTCAACAAAGTCCGCGAGAAATACTGGAAGGAGGCGCTGAGCCTGCTGACCGAGGAGCAGCGGGCCACCGTCGAAGCAAAGCGGCGGCAGGAGTGGGCCGAGATGCTCAAGCGTCTGGGGATCCCGGCGGCTCCGGCCGGCAACCCGAACGAACCATCCCGTCCCTGATTCAGATCCTCGCTGACGGCGGAGACAGCTGAGCGGTGGCTCCCCCGTCCACCACCAGAGTATGTCCTGTGATGTAGGAAGACTGTCCGCTCGCCAGAAACGCCACGGCGGCGGCCATCTCTGCGCAGGTTCCGTGCCGTCCCATTGGCACATGCGGCTGGCGGAACGCTGACGCCGACGTGGGAGTCTCGAACCCCAGTTCCAGAAGGGCGCGGAGGACGGGATCCTTTACAGATTCGTCCACCGGCCGAAGGCGCGTGGAGCCGGGAGCCAGGCTGTTCACCCTGATGCCGTGCGGAGCCAGCTCCAGAGCAGCAGCGCGCGTAAAGGACTCTAACGCGCCCTTGCTGGCGTCATACGCCACCAGATAATGATGCGCCCGGAGCGCGCCGATGGTGGACACCAGAATGATGCTTCCGGAAGCGCGAGGGACCATCAGGTCCGCGGCGCGGCGCACCAGCAAAAAGGCCGCCTCCGTGTTGATGGCGAAGATCTGGCGCCAGTGCTCCAGGTCTGTTGCCATCAAGGGGTGGCTGTGAAGCTGCGCAGCGTTGTGCACCAGGATATCCAGAGAGCCGGATCCGTCTTCGACAGCTTCAAAGACCAAGTCCACTCCGGCCACATCCGAGAGGTCCGCCCGAATGGCGCGGCAATCGCCGTCTTCCCGTTCTATGATGCGCGCCGTCTCATCCAGCGTCTCCTGTGTGCGGCCGCAGAATAGCACGCGCGCTCCTTCGCGGGCCAGGCGCACGCAGATGGCCCGGCCGATGCCGGACCCTCCGCCGGTGACCAGGGCCACCTTGCCTCTGAGATCTTCGTAGCACGTGCAAGCAGGCGCTTCACTCAGGATATCCAAACCTCTGTTTCCTCCTCATCCATCGGCCCGCATCGCGCGGCGGGCCAACCCAGGCGATGCCGCAGGCAGAGCATTTTGCAATAGGGACGCCCAGGCGTCCAGCGTGGAAAACGGCTAAGAACCGGTGTCTCAAACAGGCGCGGAAATCCGCTATAATCCCTGTGGTGCAGGGGGCAGACCCGCCTTTTGAAGCCCGTCTCCGCCTGCGCTGAAGAACGTCTCGCAGGATTTCACCTATGAAACTGCGCAATCTTGTCTCCAAGGTCTCCGGCTCCGACAGGAAGCCCGCCCCTGCCGGCCTGCTGTCCGGATCGGCCACGGTCCCCATGAGCCGCGAGTTCGCTGTTGTGGGACTTGGCCGCTTCGGCGTCAGCCTTGCCCGCACGCTGCTGGAGCGCGGATTCCACGTTCTGGGCATAGACAAAGATCAGCACCTGGTGGACTACTATGCTCAGGAGCTGACCCAGACCATCGCCCTGGACGCCACGGACGAGCACGCTCTGCGGGAGATTGACATCGGGTCTTTCGACACTGTGGTTGTGGCTATTGGCGACCACCTGGAAGACAACGTTCTAGCAACCGCCACACTCAAGGATCTGGGCGTTCGTCAGGTGGTGTGCAAGGCGGCATCCCGCCGGCAGAAAGAGATCCTGCTCCGGGTCGGCGCTGACCGCGTGGTGCAGCCCGAGTATGACGCAGGTAAGCACCTAGGCCAGCAGCTTGCAAAGCCCAACGTTATCGAGCAGATCGTCATCGGCCCGGTCCAGAGATGCTCGCTGGTAAAAGTCACCGAGACTTTCATAGGAAAGACCCTGGAAGAAGCCGATCTGGAAAAGCGCTTCAACGTGAAGGTGATCGCCGTCGTGCGTAACGATGAGGCCGACGTGAATCCGCCGGGCAACCACCTCTTTCAGGAGGGCGATATGATCGTTGTGTTCGGGCACCGCAACGACATCGCCAAGCTGGCGCGCTGATGCCGGATCCCCCCGGCCTGAGTCAGGCACAAATCAGACTGCAGGAAAAGGCCCGCCGGCAGGCGGCGCAGGCGGCGGTCCGTGTGCCGGTCCGTCTGGTGAGTGGGCTGGCTTTCCTGGTGTTGCTGGGCACATTCCTGCTGATGCTCCCTCCCATGGGCAGGGAGGATCCCCTCAAACTGAACGAGGCGCTCTTCACAGCCGTATCGGCCCTTACCGTCACCGGACTTTCGATCATTACGCCCTACCAGGATCTGACCGGGCCGGGTAAGATCGTCCTCCTGCTGCTGATCCAGCTCGGCGGCGTGGGCTATATGGCACTGGCCATCACCGTGTTCCGCATCCTGGGGCGGCAGGTCACCCATACCGACCGGCTGGCGCTCTGCGACTCGCTGGGGCTCGTCAGCACAGGCGGCATCATGCGGCTCTTCTGGAACATCCTGCTGACGGTCACGTGCATCGAGATGGTGGGAGCAGTGCTCCTGTGGTGGCACTGGCGAAGCATCCTGCCGCCACACGACGCGGCGTTCTATGGCCTCTTCCACGCAGTCTCTGCATTCTGCAACTGCGGGTTTGACCTTTTCGCCGGGCGGGCGGGGTTCGAGACTGGCATCCCCACTGACACGTTCACCCTGGTGGTCCTCGCGGTGCTTATCTTTCTCGGAAGCGTGGGGTTCCCGGTGCTCTACGACCTCATAAACTGGCCGGCCCGCCGCAGCTTCACTCTGCACACGAGGATCACGCTTCCCCTTGTTCTGTTTCTGGTATTCGGAGGAGGATTGATACTTTTCTTCTCCGAGGGCCCTTCGGGCGGCACTCTCAACTCCGAGCCTCTGTCTCGCCGGTTGATCATTTCAGTCTTTCAGTCGGTCTCAGCACGGACGGCGGGATTCACGGCGATACCGGATCTCTCTCAAATCGCGCCCGCCAGCAAGCTTGTGCTGATGATGCTGATGTTCATCGGAGCATCTCCTGCATCCATGGGCGGCGGAATCACAACGGGAACCTTCGCAACCTTGATTCTTGCGCTGTGGGCACACGTGAAAGGACTGGACACGCCCATCGTTGGTGGCCGAGCTCTTCCAGGCGAGCAGATCCGCCGTGCTGGCGCGGTTTTAACGGTCTGTCTCTCCCTTGTTCTGCTGAGCAGCTGGGCGATACTTGTTACACACAACCTATCGCTGGACAAGGCGGTCTTTGAAGTCATCTCGGCTTTCGCGACCTGTGGACTCTCCCTGGGCGCCACGCCTCGGATGAACATCTTCGGGCAGGTTGTCCTGATGGTGGTGATGTTCTGGGGACGCCTGGGCGCGCTGACCATCGTCGTGGCACTGGCGCGGCCGCGGCCCAAGCGTCTGGTGACCTATCCCGAGGAGCGGATCCTCATCGGTTAGGCCGGAAAAATAGCCGGATCTAACGGGCGGAGTAGAACTCCTTCAGGAACCGGACACCGTTCGCGGTGGCCGCCTCCATGATGATCCGGCCGGTCTCAGCGGTAGCGCCGGTGGGGTCGCCGTAGACGCCGGTCTTGCTCTGCTGAAGATACCAGGTGGACCAGACCACGCGCTGGCGCCCGAGGAAGTTGTCGCCCGCGACAAAGTCGGAGTGATATCGCATCGCATCCACATCCGAAGCACGGGACATGTCCACCACTTCCGGGCTGATGTGCAGCACCAGGCTGGTCTCCCACTCTCCGGCGTGGATGGCCCCACCCTGACCTGAGACGCGGACCGCGTTGAATTCGTCCCGCGACAGCACGGCCGGGCTGATGATGGCAATAGCGGTATCCGTGGCGTCGCAGAGTTCGCGGCTCACCACGCTGAGCGCCCCGCCGTGATGCCCGTGGCAGTCCAATAGGACGAGCTTGCGGAAGCCCATCTGCAGGATGCTGGAGCAGATATCGAATACCATGTCCATAAAAACCCGGCTCCGGACGATCAGCGTGCCCGGCCACTGGCGCATGATCTTCATGGAATAGCCGTAGCGGATGCCGTCCATTAGCAGAACAGGCAGCTCGCCCTCCAGCGCGCGGGCCAGGCTGAGCCCGTAGGCATCAGCGATACGGGCGTCTGTGTCCACCGGCAGATGCGGTCCATGCTCCTCCGTGGTGCCCACGGGCAGGATGACCAGCGAGTCCCGGTCAAGGTGCTCCTGCAGAGTGGCTGTATTCTGGTCGCGGAAGAACAATGTCATTGCTTGTTTTTCTCCTCACCAAGGTCCGGGCGTACTTGCCGCCTGCGTGCAGCCGTAGAAGCGTTCGTAAAGCTCCCGGAAGCGTCCATATACCTCGTCCATAGCCTCCGCCGTCCGCGAATCCGGCTCGAAGACACGGTCCGGACGATACCAGCTATCCGCAGCCTCCTCCAGCGTCCCGAATCGGCCCGTCGCTTTCGCGGCCATCATCCCCGCTCCCAGCGAGGCTGCCTCGGAGCACGCCGGGCGCTCCACAGGTATTCCCAGCATATCCGCTTTCATCCGCAGCCACAGGCCGCTTCGCGCAGCGCCTCCCAGCGAGCGGACCAGACGGACCGGTCCCGAAACACTGGACGCGGCCTCGACACACTGCCGGAGCAGGCAGGCGCAGGACTCCATCGCCGCCCGCGCCAGGTGCTCCCGCCCGTGCGACAGGGTCAGGCCGGCGATCATCCCCCGTGCATCCGGCCGGAAATCCGGGGAGGCTGCGCCCGAGAAGTGCGGCAGAACCGTCAACCCGTCGCAGCCGGGCGGTACCCTGGCAACATCACGCAGGAAGCTGTTGTAATCCTCTCCGGGGCTGATGAGATCCCGCAGCCACTTCAGGACCGCCGCGGCGGTGTTCGCGAACGGCATGGCGAAAAAGAGGCCGGGAACGGCGTGACGTCCCGCCATCATTCGGCAGTCCGAGTGCAGTTCGGTCGTACTTGTCACCACAGCCAGGGCGGTGCCGGTGGTCTCCGTGGTGTCTCCGTGACGGCAGTTGCCTGCCCCCAGAGCTCCCGCGATCTGGTCGTTGGCCCCGAGACACACGGGAATGCCCGTCCGTAGCCCCAGATCCCGTGCGGGGCCTTCCCGCAGCCGCCCGGCTATCGCGCCCGGTTCCCCGACCGCCGCAAGCTGGTCCTCGCGCAGCCCGGCGGCTTCGAGAAAAGAGACATTCCATCGGCCGGTCCCGAGATCATACAGACCCGAAAACTGAGCCGTTACCCGGTCTGTGAGCACCTCGCCTGTCATCCAGTGAACCAGGAACTCCGGCAGACAGAAGAGCCTCCAGGTATCGCCGAAGCAGGGGGCATTGCGCGCCAGCCAGGCTGCTTTGAAGACGGTCAACTCCGGCAGGAGCCAGGGGTAGCCAGTACTCCTGAAGAACGACTGGCGTGAGATGAATCCCTCTTCCCATTCGCGCGCGATGTCAGCAGCCCGCCGGTCCAGCCAGACGATTGCGGGTCCCATGGGTTTTCCCCCGCGGTCGAGACAGACGAAGGTCTGTCCCTGAGACGAGAGGCCGATGGCATCCACTGAGTCTGCGCCCACGCCGGCGCGTTCCAGCACGTTCCGGCAACCGGCCGCGCAGGCGCGGATATAAGCCTCGGGATCCATTTCCGAACGGTCCGGAAGTGGTGTGGAGGGAGTGTACTCAACCGTATGGAGCGCCGCGATCCGCCCATCGTCGGCGATGAGGGCCGTCTTCAACGCGCTGGTGCCAATGTCAAAGGTGAGGATCATCGGTCCTGGAGGAGAGTATCGCACGCGGGGCCGTACGCCGTCCACCCAGCCGGGGGATTATAACCCTCTGAACTTTTCCGGGGAAATTGGTGGATTTTCAACGGATTATTGACGGCGACAGGACAGGATGTTACACTTATCCTCAGTAAGGAGGGATGCCTGCGATGAAAGCCCTGCGCTCTCGTGGATTCACACTCATCGAGCTGCTGGTGGTGATTGCCATCATAGCCATTCTGGCAGCCATCCTGTTCCCAGTCTTCGCCCGTGTGCGTGAGTCGGGAAGGGCTACAGCCTGCGCCCAGAATATGCGGCAGATCACCATGGCGTTCTTGATGTACGCCGACGACAACGACGGGCGCTTGCCGGGGACTCAGGCCTATCGCCGGACAGCCGAGATCTACGGGCAGATCGCTTACGGCGATTTCAGCACCGGAGCGCTCTCCAAGTACCTGACCACCAAAGTGCTCCTTCTCTGTCCGTCCGTAAGCGCAAAGGACAAGCAGTGGTTCCGGGATAATTTCCGCCAGGATCTGCTCTTCAACTATTCCGTAAACGGCTACACCACCTATGCCGGGTGCTCGGGCGAGAATGGGGACCGCTACAAAGCTCACATCATGGGCTTGAAGCTCTCCATCTTCCCGGAGCCGTCCCGCACCATCCATCTGGTGGATGAGAACGTCCGCCCGAACATTGACAGCACGCTCAGTCAGTACATCGTGAACAACGAACTGTTCTTCCTGGACGACGTCACTTCGGACAAACATTCAGGGAAGGCGAATGTGACGTATCTGGATGGGCATGTCGGGCAGGTGCCCGGCATGTCTCAGTGGCGGACCGCCAGGTGGCCGGACGGCTCGTATATGTTTCACGGTGAGCCGCTCAACCCCTGACGGGTAAGGAGGGGCAAAGTCCCTCAGTAGAAAACCAGATCCACTTCCTTGCCGCGCTCCCGGAGCTGCGCGGCAAGCTCCTCTGCCACGACCCGTCGCAGGAAGATGGACTCCGGCAGTCCCGTGTTTTGATGGGCTGGGTTGCGGGCCGTGCCCACAAGAAACGTGATGCCGTCAGCGTCCATCAGGTGATCCAGCAGACAGGTGGCCGCGTCGCTTCGCCCTGCAGGAATGCCGCGTCTGAGGTACTCCCCGGCCCGCGTCAGCGTGAGGATGCCCTCCGTCACCAGGTCCATCCCCTGGATCTTGCCACCGGGAGGCAGGTCGGAATCCAGGAAGCGGTCATCCACTTCCAGCGGGACATCCAGATGCCGTGCCAACAGATGGGCAGTAGTCCCCCCGCACACCAGCCGCGTTCCCTCCCTTCCCAGGAAGTCCTGCAGCATCGCGGGCAGCCTGTCCGGTGAGGACGGCGGGCCGGTGAGAAGAACCGCATGCCGCGCCTTCCGGTAGCGCGCGCAGACCACTGTGCCATCGTCCCCGGGAGCGCCCTCCCAGTACTCCAGTGCCTGCTCCGCAAGGCGGTTTGCCTGCGCGGCGCAATCACCACGCAGCGCAGGCGCTGTGGCGGACAGGAACTGGAAGATGCCGTCCTCCTGCCAGCCCATCGGGAGCTTCTGTCCCACTCCCGCCCACACGATGCCGTCCGTGTACTGCACCAGAACATCGCCCGGCTGCATCTGGAAATAGGCCACCCGGATGTTGCGGTCCATCACCGTGCGCTCGAACGTCTCCACGAACTCCGGCCGGATGCCCCCCGCAAGCTTCAGGGTGGGCGGGCAATCATACTCAGCCAGCGTAACCCGGCCGGTATCGTAAATCCGGACGACAGAGAACGTGGAATATGCGATGTTCCGCCACTTGCAGACCGGCAGCGTGGCGATCAGGGTTTCGACGATATCCTGAAGCGACAGGTCACCCTGAGAAAGACCACAGGCAACCTCCACAGTGAGGGTGGCCAGGACGTTCGCCTTGACCCCGCTCCCCAGACCGTCCGACACGCTGATGATGGTGGAATCCGGCGTCTGGGCCACGCGAACAGCATCCCCGGCGATGTCCTCGCCGTGTTTCTGGAACTGCCGGGTCGCAATGTCCAGAGCGTAGCGCTTCAAGGGACCTTCTCCGCTGCGGCCTCGTCGGGGATGTCCTCGCTCATCAGGCGGGTAAGCCGGCGCAGAAGCACGCGCGTCTCGCTGGTGGTCTCGCCCAGGATGCTCGCGATCTCCTGGGCCATCAGCATCTGCTTGCGGATGACCTGCTCCGCGCTCGCCAGGGTCTCCTCCCGGATGCGGTCCAGCTGAGTAAGCTCGCGGCTGCCTTTCACGGCATTGGAAAGGATGCCCACCACCCGGTCTTCCCCTTCGAGGCGATAGACATTTAGCCTGCCGGTGACGTGATAGGCCGGGTAGGACACGGGCTTGTTGGTGATGCGCTCCTGCCTGCCGGTGAGCACCTGCTCGAAATCCGTCGGATCCATCAGCGACGACAGCGGCCGTCCAATGAGCGCCGGGGTGCAGGCGAACAGCGAAGCAAGCGCCCGGTTGAACTCCACGATCCTCAGCTGGGAGTCCACGATGATGATGCCGTTCGGGCTCTCATCTATGATCTTGTCCGCCCGGCGTTCCGCAACCTGGCGCATCCACGGGATGCACATGGAGCGCTCGGCCATGCCCGAAAGCACGGCTCGGGCGTTGTCACGGCAGGTCTCGTACCCGCAGGCCCCGCAGTTCAGCTCGTCTTCCGGGGCGTTCTTCCCCATCCTTGCCAGGATCTCTCGAAGGGCCTCCTCCGATGTCTCCTCGGCCGGAAGCGGCCTCTCCGGCACGTCGCGGCCAAGGTCCGTATCCCGGAGCGCCGCCTGGATCTCTTCTTCCTCAGGCCGGTGCACGGCGCGCCTCTCGTGCTGCAGCAGCCGGTTCTTGCGCTGGAACAGGTCGCGCCCGTCTCCGAAGCAAGCACCGTTGATGCACCCACCGCTGCAGAACAGCGCCTCGAACAAGCGGACCGCGCCGCCCTCGCGGACGTTCGCCAGCATGTCCCGGACCTCCGTCCAGCCTGATACGGCGGCGAAGTCTGGCCGCAGGAGATCCGCCGGCATCGCGGCCGCCCGAGCCAGCCCGCCCTCCAGCGGAAACAGACGCGCGGTTCCTGCCGGAAGATCATCGAAATCAGCGGGCTTTGCCTGCACAGCCGTCCCGCAATCCGCCAGCCATTGCCGGAGCTCTTCGAAGGTCAGGACGGCGTCCACGGCTCCGGCGCACTCCGGCAGCTCGGCTTCGCTCTTCTTAGCCGGACATGGTCCGATGAACACCACCTTCAGGTCAGTGCCATAGACCCTTTTCAGATGACGCGCGTGCGCCACCATCGGGGATGCCAGTGGCGTCACACGGCCGGCGGCCCAGGGTTCGTATTTCTCGATGTAGTTTACGACGGCTGGACAGGCCGACGTAATGAAGGCCCCGTCCTCCTGCCGCAGCATCTCGGCCGTCTTGCGCGCCACCATCTCGGCCCCTGCGGCGGTCTCAGTCACCAGGGTAAATCCGAGTGACTTGAGCACTCCCGGGAACAGGCTTCCACCATACTCCGGAAATGCCGCCACCCAGGAAGGCGCAACGGATGCTGCGACGCGCGGGTGAAGTTCCACCATCCGGCGGACGCGCTCCAGGTCGCTGCGGACCTGTTTGGCGTGCTGCGGGCACTCGCGCACGCAGCTTCCGCAGACGATGCACCGCTCCGGATCAACCTGCGCCTGTCCGTCGCGGATGCGGATAGCCTTCACCGGACACACCCGCACGCAACGGTAGCAGTCGCGGCAGCGCGCCTTGTTAGTCGAGACGATCCCCTGCGCCGACACCGTTTCTCACCTTCGGAAGGATGCGCTCACGGAAGAAATCCTCGGCGCGGTCGGGCGTGACCCCGCCGAACGGCTCGCCGTCCACCAGCACATTGGGAGCTCCCAGACAGGAGGCCAGACAGAGATCGGCCCTCAGCGAGACCTGTCCCTGAACCCCCGCGTCATTGATGAGCGTGTGAAGCAGCTTCAGGGTCTTTGCCCCGCCGCGCAGATGACACGAGCTTCCGACACAGACCCGGACATCCACCATCGGCGTTACTCCCTTGCCGCCGCACAGCTCCGGCCATCCGCAAGCGGCAGCAGCTGCGAGCGGAAGAACTCGTCCGCTTCCTCGGGCGTCACTCCGCCGTGGATCTCCTCACCCACCCGGACGTTCGGGCTGGCCTTGCAGTTCTCGAAGCAGAAGGTGGCCTGGAAGTCGAAGGCCTCCTCCAGACCTTCCCGGCGGGCCGCTTCCATCAGCCGCTTGAGCGTGTCGTACGAACCCCTGAGATAGCAGTTCGTGCCGATGCACACCGAGACAGGCACCCGGGCGGCCGCCGGTTTCTCATCCAGTTCGATGACCTGGCCATCTATCCGCCGCCGCGGGCGATAGCCCGTGTGCAGCAGGTTGTGGGCAGCGTGTCCGTCCGAGCCGCCAATGCGCTCCAGGCACTCCGAGACGAACGGATTGTCCGCAGCGTTGTGCAACGGCTGAACGGCATCGCAGTCATAGAGCATCTCCGCTCTTTCGCGGCGCGTACCGGTGTCCGCCGGCCACGGCTGCCCCGCGCCGCCCACACATCCTCCGGGACAGGCCATCACCTCCACAAGGTCAAAGGTTTTCAGCCCGGCGCGGATCTCTTCCAGAAGAGCCCTCGCGTTGCCGAGTCCGCTCACCACTCCCACCCGGACCGGACGGCCGTCCAGCTCCAGTTCGGCCTCCTTCAGGCCGTTCAGCCCGCGGACCTCGCGGAATTCCACGCGGCCTTTGCCTCCGGCCAGCAGCCGGAGCACAGCCTCCGCCACTCCGCCGCTGGCGCCGAACAGGACACCCGCGCCCGTCTTGAACCCGAATGGGAGATCCAGCGACCCGGCCGGGAGTTCGGTGGGCTTCAGTCCGGCCTGATCTATCATCCGGATCAGCTCCTGCGTCGTCAACACGGCGTCCACATCGGGGCGTCCGTCCTGCGCGAACTCAGGCCGCGCCGCCTCGAACTTCTTGGCGCTGCAGGGCATCACGCTGACGACATACAGATCCTCCGGGCGGATCCCCATATCCACCGGCAGATGCTTCCGGGCGAGCGCCCCGAACATCTGCTGCGGGCTGCGGCAGGTGGAGAGCTGCCCCAGGAGGTCCGGCTGGAACTGCTCGGCGTACTTGACCCACGCCGGACAACAGCTGGTGAACATCGGAAAAGGCCCTCCGCTGGCACGGCGGCGGAGGAACTCTGCTCCCTCCTCCACGGTGGTCAGGTCCGCCGCGAAGCTGGTATCGAACACCCGGTCGAAGCCTATGCGGCGCAGGGCGGTCACGGTCTTGCCAAGGGCGTGCTCGCCGCCGGCGATGCCGTAGTGCTGCGCCAGCGCCGCCCGCACTGCAGGAGCGATCTGGACCACCACAGTCCTGGCCGGGTCGTGGATGGCCTTCCACACGTCGTCAATGGCGCTACGGACCGTGATAGCCCCGGTGGGACAAATGGCGGCGCACTGTCCGCAGTAGACGCACTCCACCTCGTCAATGGACCGTCCGAAGGCCGGAGTCACACGGACATTGCTGCCGCGGCCGGCGAAGTCTAGCACTCCGATGCCCTGCACCTCGCTGCACATCCGGACGCAGTCCCCGCACAGGATGCATTTTGCCGGATCGCGGACCAGCGCCACGCCCTCATCCAGCTGCGTCTCCCGGTCTGCCGGCGCCTCAAAGCGCACGCGGCGCACCCCCAACCGGTCGGCAAGCGCCTGCAGGCGGCACCGCATATTCCGGTCGCAGGTCTGGCACTGCCCCTGGTGATTGGCCAGCAGCAGCTCCAGCGCCATCTTCCGGATGCGCTGCGTCGCCTCGGTGGTGGTGCGCACCACCATCCCGTCTTCGGGAGGTGTGGAGCAAGCCGTCTGCAACCCTCTGCCTTCGACCTCCACGACGCACATGCGGCACGCGCCGTAGACCGACAGGTCCGAGCAGTAGCAGAATGTGGGAAGCTCCACGCCGGAGGACCGGATCAGCTCCAGCAGGTTGCGGTGCCCGTTGACCGGCACTGGCGTGCCATCAATGATGACTGTGGGTGTCATGTCGCTTGCCTCCTTCACGCCACTACCGCCCCCAGGCGGCAGACGTCCAGGCAGACCCCGCAGCGGACGCAGGTCTGCGGATCAATGGTATGCGGCTGCTTCAGCTCTCCACTGATAGCCCCCACCGGGCACTTTTTCGCGCACAGCGTGCAGCCTTTGCACTTCTCCGGGTCTATGCTGTAGTGGCGGAACGCCTGGCACGCGCCGGCCGGGCAAACACCATCCACCACATGCGCAAGGTACTCGTCCCGGAAGTAGCGCAGCGTGGAAAGAACCGGATTGGGAGCGGTCTTCCCCAGACCGCACAGCGACCCGTCGCGGACGGCGATGGCCACCTCCTCCAGCAGGCCGACATCGTCCACCGTCCCCCTGCCGGAGGTGATCTTCTCCAGGATCTCCAGCATCCTGCGGGTGCCCTCTCGGCAAAGAACGCACTTGCCGCAGGACTCGCTCTGGGTGAACTGCATGAAGAAGCGCGCAACCTCCACCATGCAGGTGGAATCGTCCATTACTACGAGGCCGCCGCTGCCGACCATCGCCCCCACGCTCCGGAGCGAATCGTAATCCAGCGGAAGGTCCAGGTGTTCCTCGGTCAGGCATCCTCCCGACGGGCCGCCGATCTGGACGGTCTTGAACTTACGGCCGTTGCGGATGCCGCCCCCGATCTTGAAGACGACGTCTTTCAGTGTGGCGCCCATCGGAACCTCGATAAGCCCGGTGTTCACAACATCACCGGTCAGCGCGAAGACCTTGGTGCCGGGCGAGGACGGGACGCCCACGCTTCGGAACCAGCCGGCGCCGTTCAGGATGATGCGGGGAACGTTGGCCAGGGTCTCCACATTGTTCACCACCGTGGGCATGCCAAACAGCCCCGATTGCGCCGGGAACGGCGGCTTGGGAGACGGCATTCCGCGCCGGCCCTCGATGGAGCTGATGAGGGCAGTCTCCTCTCCGCAAACGAACGCGCCGGCACCCTCCTTGATGTGGACGCGGAAATCGAACGAGCTGCCAAGGATCCGCTCGCCAAGGAGGCGCGCCTCTTCCGCCTGACGGATGGCTACCCGCAGCCGCTGCACCGCCAAGGGATACTCCGCACGGCAGTAGATGTAGCCCTCGTCCGCGCCGACGGCATATCCTGCGATGGCCATCCCCTCCAGAACGGCGTGCGGGTTGCCTTCCAGGATGCTGCGGTCCATGAAAGCGCCAGGGTCGCCTTCGTCAGCGTTGCAGATGATGTATTTCTTGGAACCCTCCGAGCGGCGGGTGAGCTCCCATTTGCGGCCCGTGGGGAATCCTCCGCCTCCCCTGCCCCGCAGTCCGGCATCCGTCACCTCGCGGACGACGTCCTCCGGAGTCATGCCGAACAGGCAGGAGGCCAGCGCGCGGTATCCCTCGTGCGCGATATACTGGCGTATGTCCTCCGGCTCGATGACTCCGCAGTCCGCCAGAACCACCCCGGCCTGCTCCCGGTAGAAGGGGATCTCATCGCGCGTGGCGAAACGCTCGCCGGTCGCTTCGTCACGGAATAGCAGATGCTCGACCGGCTCCCCCTTCAACACCGTGCGCTCCACGATGGCAGCGGCATCCTCCGGCCGGACCCGCACATAGAAGAAGTTGGCCGGAAAGACGCGGACGATGGGTCCGACCTCGCAGAACCCTGAACATCCGCCGAACCCGGCGCGCACCGCGCCATCCGGGTGCTCCTCCAGCAAGTCCGCCACAAGGGGCACACCACGCGCCGCGAGCTCCGCATTGAGGGCGTCCAGCACCTGCCGGGACCCGTTCGAGGTGCATCCCGTGCCACCGCACACGACGAGGCGGGTGCAACCCGTTTCGAGAGCCTGAAGCGCCTTCTTCTTCAAAGCGATCAGATCGGCCGGCGAGCTGAGAGCCGCTCCGAGAACCGTTGTGGTCATCACCGCTCCTCCTTTCCGTCACCGGCAGCCGCCGCCTCAGCGCGCTCGATCTCATCCAGCACGGCCTTCATCTTGTCGGCGGTCATCTGCCCGTAGACGCGGTCATTGATGACCACCGCAGGGGCGAGCGCGCAGGCGCCGATGCAGCTGACGATCTCCAGGGTGTAGCGCATATCGGGAGTGGTCTTCTGCCCCTCCTTCAGCCCCAGCCGGCTCCGCAGGCTGGAGATGAGCGCCTGGTTCTTGCGCACGTGGCACGCGGTCCCGTCACAGACCTTGATAACGTATTTTCCCACCGGCTCCAGGGAGAACTGAGCGTAGAACGTCGCCACGCCGAACACCGTGGAGGGGGGAAGATCCAGAGCGGTGGCGATGAAGGTCAGGATCTCCTCGGGAAGATAGCGGTATTCCTCCTGCACCTTCTGCAGGATCGGGATCAGGGCGCTTCGTGAGGCTCCGTACTCCTCGACGAGCTGCTGGATCCTCTCGAATCGCCGGCCGGCGGCATCCTGCGCCGGCTCTCGTACTGCCACAGCCTGAGTCATTGAGCGACCTCCATATCAGGGCGATGCGCGCCGTCTGGCGGCGTCTGCTCCTACGGCTTGCCGGGAGCGGAGCCAGCTCCCGCGGAGCTTTGTGCAAAACCTCACAATCTTATATTAGGCAGAGTGAAGGCCAATGTCAAGGGGTATTGTGATATTTCTCACAGATATTTTTCGCCCACCGCAGCCACCAAGCACGAACGCAGGAAGGCGCGCAGAATGCGGCGAACGCAAGGGGCAGGAGCTTGGACCGATGAGTAACCGTTCCCACCGGTGGGCCAGACCGCGATGCAACCTGGCTGTGGTATGCGCAGCCATTATGTGGATGATGGCCGTGACCCTGGCCGAGGCTGCCCCTGCCCCTTTCCGCCTGACGCTGGAGCCGGACTTCGTGACCCTTTTTGAGGGTGAGTATCCCGTTTTCCGGTATGTCCGGGGGGAGATCCTGGCACCGGGGGCGCCGGAAGACAGGCGCAGGAGCACTTACATCCATCCCCTCTACTCCGTGGACGACCTGCCCCTGACGGACGACTTCCCCACCGACCATCTCCACCACCGGGGCGTAAGCTGGATGTGGTACAGGGTGGCCTGCGACGGCATTACGACTGACCTCTGGACCCTGAAAGGGGTACGCCAACGCTTCGAGAGGATGCTGACGCCGGCCCTCTATGAGGACCGGGCTGTCCTGCGATTCCGCAACGGGTGGTATCAGGACGCCGACGGCAAGCGCATCCTGGAGGAGCGGGTGACGCTGACCGCCCACCGGGCTGAAGGCGGAGGACGCATCATTGATGTGGAGTTGCTCTTTTCAGCACCGGGATCTCCGGTGACGCTGGGAGTCTCGAACACGGGATACAGCGGGTTTGGCGTGCGCTTCGGCCCGTGCGACAGCAAGACCATTCTGACCTCCACCGGGCCCATCACGGCGGACGAGAACCGCAACCCGCACCGCTGGGCGGACTTCACGGCGCGGTTCACGGATACGCTGCGGCTGGACGGCATCACGGTCTTCGACCATCCCTCCAACCCGAACAGTCCGCCGGGATGGACTCTGCGGTTCTACGGATACCTGAATCCCGCGTTCACTTCTCGCACGGACGACTACACCATCCGGGCGGGAGAGCCGCTGCGGCTGCGGTATCGCCTGTGGGTGCATCGAGGGCGGCCGTCAGCGGAACGGTTGGAGCAGATCTATCAGGATTTCGCCCGCCGGAAGTAACGCGGCGGGTCCGGCGCAACACACTTGAAAAACAGGAGGCGCAATGTCAGGGCAGCACATGACTCGCAGGGAGTTTCTGGGACGCGGCGCGGCCGGGGCGGCGGTCGCGCTGGCAGGGGCGGCGTTTGTGCCGGCAAGGGCCTTCGGGGCGAATGACCGGATCCGTATCGGGCTCATCGGAGCGGGCGGACGTGGATACAGCCTGGCTGGAGAGATGCACGGCTTCGACAAAGAGGTCAATGCGGAGTTCACGGCCGTCTGCGACACCTGGCACGCCCGCCGCGAGCAGGTCGCCGAGACCATGAAGGAGTGGTACGGCGGGGAAGTCCGCCAGTTCGTGGACTACCGCGGGTTGTTGGAGTGGGACGGGGTGGACGCTGTGATCATCGCGCCCCCGGACTTCGCCCACGCCATCATCCTGCGCGACGCCGTGCGCGCCGGCAAGGACGCCTACGTGGAAAAACCGTTCGCGACGGAGATGGACGAGGCGAACGAGGCGCTGGATGCGGTCCGTGCGA
>Ga0073932_1001614_pt1 | contig 41008 bp, 28 predicted proteins | sample DewCreD2012metaG_FD_76967 | JGI IMG/M metagenome (GOLD analysis project Ga0073932, IMG submission 76967) | Hot spring sediment bacterial and archeal communities from British Columbia, Canada, to study Microbial Dark Matter (Phase II) - Dewar... ...
CGATCGTGCGCTTCCTCCGCGCCCACGAGGTCGCCCAACTCATGGACCGCAGCGTCGCCGCCGCCCAAAAGGCCGCCGAGATTGTCGGCCGCCAGTACAAAGAGGGCGACGTGGACTTCAACCGGGTCGCCTTGATTCAACAGACGCTGGTCGAGCAGCAGGACCGCCAGGCCCTGGCCCACGGCGAAATCGCCCAGGGCTTGATTCTGGTCTATCGCGCTGCCGGCGGCGGGTGGGAGGTTCCCATCCCCGAACGGTCGTTCGACGAAATCCCCAAGGCGGAGCCCGTTGCCTGGACCGGGCCCCAACGGACCCCGAACGCCCCCATGCCCCGGTAGGGACGCGGCCTGGGGTTGGCCGCCGCGAACGTGGAATCCTGACCGCGTGATCCCCAACGTTTTCCACTTCTGCTACGGTTTCCTTCCCGAACCGCAGTTCGGCTTCCTGGAGTATCTGGCCATCAAGTCGGCCCACGCGCTGAATCGGCCCGAGCGGATCTACTTCCACTATCAGCACGAGTGCACGGGACCGTGGTGGGAGAAGGCCGCGGAGCTGGTGACGTTGAACCGGGTCGAGCCCCCGCGCGAGATCTTTGGCCGGAGGTTGATCCATTTCGCCCACCGCAGCGACGTGCTGCGTTTGCGCTTGCTCCTGGAATACGGGGGCATCTACATGGACATCGACACCCTTTGCCTGCGCCCGTTCACGCCGCTGTTGAGCCACTCTTGCGTGATGGCGTGGCAAAGCAGCCGGGGGTTGTGCAACGCGGTGATCCTGAGCGAGCCGGACAACGAGTTTCTTCGCGTCTGGCTCGACACCTACCGGACCTTCCGCTCCACGGGAAAAGATCCGTTCTGGGACGAACACTCGGTGGTCGTGCCCGGCCGGCTGGCGCGGCAGCGTCGGATGCGGCCTCACGTGACGCTGCTGAGCCATCGGGCCTTCTTCTTCCCGCTTTGCGACGAGATGGACAAGCTGTTCGAGTCCAGCGATCCGTCGGGGTTCGAGGAGTCGTACTGCGTCCATTATTGCGAGTCGGTCACGCGAACGCGGTGGCTGAGCCGGATTACTCCGGAGAACGCGACGCAAGGCGATACGAACTTTTCCCGCTTCGTCCGCCGCGTGCTCGAGAGGGACCTCGCGGCGGCCGACGACGAGGCCGGGCTTTCCGCGTCCAGCCTGCGCCGCCGACCGCTCGCCCGGCTCGGCGCGACGCTGGCCAAAGTCCGGGCAGTCGATTCCATGCGGCACAAAACCCGATGGATCCTCCGCCGCGCCCGCGAGATCGTTTGGCTCCCACGCCTGGTGTCCAGTCTGGGATTCGTTCCGGCCTTGGTCTACGCCGCCAACTGGCTGCGCCTCGCGGCGGCCTGCCCGACCAAGGAGCCGTTCCTGATGTTGCGGAGCAAGCGGGCCGCGCATCCGTTGCGCTGCCGGGGCTTCGCCGACCTGGCCGCCTTCGACCGCGTGTTCGTTCAACGGCGATACGCCTGCGTCGACGAGGCCCGCGACGTGAGACGGATCGTGGACTGCGGGGCCCATGCCGGATACGCATCGGCCTACTTCCTCAGCCGCTTTCCGAACGCCTCGCTGCTCGCCGTGGAACCGGACCCCGACCACTTCGCCGTGCTTCAGGCCAACCTCGCCCCGTTCGGCGACCGCGCGCAGGCGATGCGCGCTGCGATCTGGTCCCATGCCGGGGAGCTGGTGCTGACGGAGCCAGGTTCGAGCGAAGGGCAACCAGTCAAGGCCCGCGTCCGGCCCCCGCTTGCCGGCGAGACCCCTTCCGTGCCCGCCAGGGACCTCGCCACGCTCCTGGCGCAAAGCGCGTGCGAGCGGATTTCCCTGTTGCGGATGAACATCGGCGGGGCCGAAGCGGCGGTGTTCAGGTCCGGCTGCCAGGCGTGGATCGATCGCGTCGATCGCCTGATCGTCGAACTGCACGGCGAGGAGAGCCTCGCGGCGTTCGAGGAAGCGATGGCGCAAGCAGGGCTCGAGGTGGCCGCGTTCGGCCCGGTCCACATGGCCGTGCGCCGGACGTAGCCGCCGAAGGAGTCGCCGCGCCGCCCGCGGCGGAAGACCGCTTTCCTCCGTCGTAGCCGTTCACGGGGACGCTCCCGCTGGCCGGTAAGGCGACGGGCACATGTTTCGGCGGGAAAAGGCACGAAAAACGGGCTGGTTCCCGGCGTGGGAAGGGTTGCCCTGCGTCAAATCCCGTACTCTGCCCGGAACTTCTCGATGTCGCTTGCCCGTCCGATGACCACGGCGGTGTCCCCGGGTTGGAAATCGGTGGAAGCGGCGGGACTGAGCACCAATTGGCCGTCGGCGCGTCGCAGGGCGACGATCAGCAGGCCGTGATGGCTTCGGGCCTGGGAGTCGCGGATGCTCTTGCCCAACAGCGGCGAACCGGCCGCGATCGCCAGCTCCTCGATGGCCATTTCGGCGATCTGCGCGCCCGAGGCCAGCTCGACCAGTTCGATCACCGAAGGGCGGGTAATCATGGCGGCCATGCGGAGCGCGCCGGTCATGGCGGGCAGGACGACCCGATTGGCCCCCGCCTGGAGGAGCTTCTTTTCCGTCGAGCGATGCTCGGCGCGGGCGATGATCTGCAATCGCGGGTTGAGTTCCCGGGCGGTGAGCGTGATGAACACGTTGTCGGCGTCGCTGGGGAGGGTGGTGATGAGGGCCTCGGCCTCGGGGACCCTCGCGGCTTGAAGCGTTGCGTCGTCCGTGGCGTCGTCCTGCAAGGCCAGATGCCCTTGGGCGATCGCCTCCCGGATCCGTTCCTCGTTGGAGTCGATCACCACGAAAGCCCGCTTGCGCTGGGCGAGTTCGCCGGCGACCACCTCGCCCATCCGGCCGAAGCCGCAAATCACCACGTGGCCCGAAAGCCGTTCGATCTCGCGGCCCAAGCGGCGCATTCCCAGAGCCCGGTTGATTTCTCCCTCGAGAACCATGCGGACTAAGCCTCCCAGGATGTAAAAGCTGGTGGAGACGCCGAAGAGGATCACCAGCATGGTGAAGACCTTCAGGGCGGGCGTCATGGGGCCCATTTCGCGATAGCCGACCGTGGACATGGTGGTCGCGACCATGTAGATCGCGTCGAGCCAGTCCCAGCCGGCCAGCCGATAGCCGGCCACGGCCACGCAGAAAATCACCCCCAGCGCCGCCAGGCCGACTCGAAGTCTCGCCAACGAAGAAGTCATGTATGGTAGTCGGCGTTGAGCCGGACGTACTCGACGGTCAGATCGGTGGTCCAGAACCGACCCTTGGCGTTGCCTTCGCTGAGCTGGAGCTGGATGTAGGTGTCGCGGCTGTTGCGGATCGAATCGCTGACCGCCTTGGCGTCGAATTCGGCCGGGGCCCCGGCCTGATAGAGGAGATGGCCGTTCAGATACAGGGTGATCTTGTTGGGATCGAAGGCCACGCCCGCATAGCCGGCGGCGGAGACGATCCGCCCCCAATTGGGGTCAGCGCCGTAGATCGCCGTTTTGACGAGGGGGCTGTTGGCGATGGTGCGGGCGATCTGGAGGGCGTCCTCGCGCGAGGCGCAGCCGCCGACCTCGATGGTGATCAGGTGGCTGGCGCCTTCGCCGTCAGCGGGAATCGCCCTGGCCAATTCAGCGCAGACCTCGTTGAGCTGCTGGCCGAAGGCCACCAGGTCGTCGCCGCCCAGGGGCCCGCCCCCCGCCTCGCCGTTGGCCAAGAGCAAAACCGTGTCGTTGGTGCTCATGTGGCCGTCGACGTTGATGCAGTTGAAGCTGTCGGCCACGGCGGTCCTCAAGGCGGCGTCGGCCGAGGGAATGTCGAGGACCGCGTCGGTCAGGATCACCCCCAACATGGTGGCCAGGTTCGGGCCCATCATCGCCGCGCCTTTGACCATCCCGGTGATCTGAATCTCGCGGCGCTTGAGCGAAAAGGTGCGGCCCGCCAGCTTGTGGACCGTATCGGTGGTCATCATGCCCCGCGCCGCGGAGATGAGGGCCTCCTCGTCCGACCCGAGCTGGGCCTTGGCGGCCTCGATCCCCCGCGCAATCCGGTCCATCGGCATGTAATGGCCGATCACGCCGGTGGAGAGCACGAGGGCCTGGTCCTCCTGCGCGCCGCAGGCCTCGGCGGCGAGCCGGGCCATTTCGTGGGCGTCGCGCAATCCGCGCTCGCCCGTACAGGCGTTGGCGTTCCCCGAGTTGACCACCACCACGCGCATCCGATCGCTGGGCGTTCGCGCGCGGTCCAAGGCTACCGGCGCGGCGTAGACGAGGTTTTGCGTATACACGCCCACCGCCACCGCCGGGCCCTCGGACACGATCAACGTCAAGTCTTGCTTTCGCAAGTCCCGCTTCAGCCCACAGTGGACGCCGGCCAACAAGTACCCCTTGGGAACGCGAATTGCCATCGGTGTTGAGTTCTCCTCAGTGTCCCGCGCGAAACCGAAGGAGGGACGTTGCAAGATCGGAATTCACGGGGGAGGGACCAGCCCATCCCGCGACGTTCGCCGCTTCGGCGCCGTCCCTCGTCCCTCGTCGTTCCTCGCTCACAGCGCCATCGTCTCGGGATATCCGTACATCAGATTGAAGTTCTGCACGGCGGCCCCGGACGCTCCCTTGATCAAGTTGTCGATGCAACTAATGGTGATGATTCTTCCGCGGACCACGCGGGCGGTCACGTCGCAGAAGTTCGTGCCCGCGCTGTCCTTCGTGCCGGGAAGGTGCTCGATCACCCGCACGAAAGGCTCGTCGGCGTAAAAGTCCCGGAATGTTTGCAAGACCTTTTCTTCCGAAACCTCGGCGGTCGGCACGCTGTAGGTCGTGGTGAGGATGCCGCGGTCCATCGGGATCAAGTGGGGGGTGAAAATCACCTCGACCTTCGTGCCCGCAACCCGGCTGAGCACCTGATCGATTTCGGGCGTGTGTCGATGCCGACCCACGTTGTAGGCCGAGACGCTTTCGTTGCACTCCGGGTAATGGGTTGTCAGTTTCAGCGTGCGTCCGGCCCCCGACACCCCGCTTTTCGAATCCACCACAATCCCCGTAGGCTCGATCAGGCCGGCCTTCAACAAGGGGGCCAACGCCAGGATCGCCGACGTCGGATAGCAGCCCGGATTGGCCACCAGGTTGGCGCCGACGATCTGCTCGCGAAACAGTTCCGGCAAGCCGTACACAACCTTGCCAAGCCGGCCCGGATCCGGATGCTTCTCGCCGTACCACGCGGAAAACGATTCCGCGCTCTGGAGCCGATAATCCGCGCTGAAATCGACCACCCGGCGACCTGCCTCCAAGAGCGGCGGGATCGCCGTCGCGCTAGCCCCATGGGGCAGGCAACTAAACACGCACTCGGCCCTGGAGACAACTTCGCTCGGGCCCAGGTTCTCGAGATTCAAATCCAGACGACCGTGCAGCGAGGGATGGATCATCCCCACCGGAGGATTGCCCTCTTGCCGACTGGTCAGCGCCGTAATCTCCGCGTGCGGATGGCGCAGGAGAATCTTGATTAACTCCAATGCGGTATATCCAGTTGCCCCAAGGATGGCAATTCGAGTCATGTGCAAAGACGGTGGCTCTGAGTAATGAGGCGGAACATCGGGCAATGCGGCTCGGCGCGGGCGCCAACAACGCAGACCGGCAACCCGTTCGGCGATCTCGACCGTATTGGAAGAGTATACTGGCGGTCCGATCTATTCGCCAAGGGGGGGACGCCCCGGCGGCTCCGCCACCATCTTCCTTCTGCCGGCTCACAAGACGGTCGCCGTTCACGGGGGCCTCCTCTTTGTCGGTAAGAGGACAGACCCACTTTTCGGTCCGATACGGCCCGGGAAGTCAGCCAGTCCCCGGCCTGAGGACGGGTGCCGCGGCGCGGGCTTCATGCACTCAACCGGACTGCGGTCGCGCAGCGCCCGGTGCGACGCAGGCGACTGATGGCCTTCAGCTCACCGTCGCCTCGGCGGAGCGTAGGATGTCGGCAATGGATTGCAGAAACTTGGGCCGGTCAATCGGTTTGGTCAGGTAGCCGTCGCACCCGGCCGCTCGGCACCTGGCGTCGTCGCCTTCCATGGCGTGGGCCGTCAGGGCGACGATCGGGCCGGTGTAGCCGGCCTCGCGGAGTTTGGCGGTCGCCGTATAGCCATCCATCACCGGCATCTGCATGTCCATGAGGATCAGGTCGTATGGTTCGCCACGGTCTTGCGCACCGAGGGCCTCCACCATGGCCAGGTATCCGTTTTCCGCCACGGTGACCTGGGCGCCGGCTTTCTTGAGCACGAACGCAATGAGCCGCTGATTGTCTGGGCCGTCCTCGGCCAGCAGGATTCGGCGGTCGAGGCGTGGGGCCAAGGCCGTGCTGTCGGCCGGCGCCCTCTTGGCCGAGATCGCCGCTTCGAGGGGCGATTCGATCAGCCTCACCCCCTCCAGATCGCCCGTCTCCACGGTGACGCTGAAGGTGCTGCCTTTGCCGGGCGTGCTGTGCAGCGTGATGTCGCCCCCCAGCATTTCCGCGAGTCGCTTGCTGATCGTCAAACCCAGCCCGGTCCCGCCGAACTTCCGCGTCGTGGACGGGTCGGCCTGGCTGAACGGTTGGAACAAGCGCGACGCCTGCTCCTCGGTCAACCCGATTCCCGTGTCGACCACGTCGATCTGGAGCAAAGGGGGCTTGCCGAGCGTCCGGGCGAGATGCGCCACGACGCGCACTTCGCCGACCTCGGTGAACTTGATGGCGTTGCCGATCAGGTTGATGAGGATTTGACGCAAGCGGATGGGATCGGTGTGGATCGTTTCCGGAATCCCGCCGACACACTGCAAGGCGAGAGAAAGATTCTTGGCGTTTGCCCGCACGCGCATCAGCGAGACGACGTCGCTGAGAATCTGGGCCGGCGAGCAGGCGATGCGTTCGACGTCCAGTCTTCCCGCTTCAATTTTGGAAAGGTCGAGGATGTCGTTGATCAGTTCAAGGAGGTAGTTGCCGTTCCTCTGAATGGTGCGAATCGCCTCGAGACGCTCCGGGGGCGCTTGCTCGATTCCCGGCTCGCCAAGAAGCACTTCGGCGAATCCGAGAATGGCGGTCAGAGGCGTGCGTATCTCGTGGCTCATGTTGGCCAAGAACGCGCTCTTGGCCCGGGTGGCGGACTCGGCGATCCGGTTGAACTCTCCGAGAGTCCGGTTGGCGGTTTCCAAGGCCTCGATCGTGCCCTTGAGTTCTTCCTGGGCCCGCTTCTGCTCGGTGATGTCCTGGAGTTGCTCGACCACCATGGCGGCGCGGCCCGATTCGTCGAATATGGGAATGCTCGTTGCGCGAATCCATCGCCGCCATTCGGGGATATATCGTTCGCGCGAAACCACTTGCCTGGCGGCCAAAGCATCGGGCGTGGTGCAGGCCGCGCAAGGTTCCTTGCGGCCAATCAACTCATAACATTTCCTTCCGTTGACTTGCTCGGGCGGCTGCCCGAGCAAGTCATATCCAGCCTTGTTGTATGCGAAGATGGTATGATCCGCCCCTTGGAGGGCGATCACGTCCGGAATCCCGTCGAGAATTGTTTGAAGGACCCTTCTCTGGTCCTCCAGGAGGGCCACCGCCTGCTTGCGTTCGGTGATGTCCGCGAACACGGCGGCGAAGCGGTTCTCGCCGATCTTGTAGGCGTTGATTTCGTAATGGCGTCCCAACGGCTCGACGAACTGCTCGAAGCGGATCGGCTCGCCCGTCCGGACCACCTCGCCGTAGATCCCGATCAACGGCGACTTCTCAATGCCCGGCACCACTTCCGTCACGCGTCGCCCGAGGATCTCGGCGACTCGTAAACCCGTATGTCTTTCAAACGCCCGGTTGGCGTCGAGAAAGACAAAGTCGATCGGATTGCCTTCCGCGTCCAGCACCATCTCATGCACGGCGATCCCCGCGAGGGCATGCTCGACCAGCAGCCGGTGCTTTTCCTCGCTGGCGCGGAGCCTCTCTTGCGCTCGTTTGATCTCCGTGATGTCGCGCCAGACGCAGTGGAGCAGGCTCCTGCCCTGATACGAAATGGGGGTCAACGACACTTCCACGGGAAAATCTTCGCCGTTGGCGCGGCGATGTATCCATTCGAACCGGTGAAAACCGCGTTCAAAGGCCAGTCGCATCATCTCCTCGGCTTTTTCAAAGGAATCGCGCCCGTCGGGCTGCCGAGGCGGCGAAAGCTGCGAGGGGTGCGTTTGAAGAAATTCTTCGCGCGTGGCATAGCCGAGCATGCGGGCGGTGGCCTCGTTGCAGTCGACAAACATGTTGTCGCCGATCAGCAGGATGGCGTCCTCGGAGGCGTAGAGCACTTCGAGGAAGCGGGCCTCGCTTTCGCGGAGCGCTTGTTCCGCTTGTTTCCGGTCGGTGACGTCCGTGAAGCTTCCACGGTAGCCGCGGAAGGCCCCGTCGGCATGGAACTGAGGGATCCCGTTCGCCGAAACCCACACGACCCGACCGTCCTTGCCGACCAGGGGAGTCTCCAGGTTGCGGAACGATTCCCTCTGGTCGATGACGCGGGAGGCCGCGGCCTGGAACGCTTCGCGTCCCTCCTTGGGATAAAGCTCGTAGAAGCGCATCTTGCCGACCAATTCTTCTGGCCGGTAGCCCAGAACCGCTTCCGCGACGTGGCTGACGTAGGTGTAGCGTCCCTCGGCGTCGACTTCCCAGGCGACGGTTCGACTTTGCTCGGCAAGCTGGTCCAACCTGGCCTTGCTCTCTTGCAGGGCCCCCTCCATGCGCTTGCGCGAGGTAATGTCCACCGTCGTGCCGAACAGCGAGATGTTTCCGTTGGACAGCAGACGAACCGTTCCGTGAGAACGGACCCATTTCGTCTCGCCGCTGGCCGTGATGATCCGGTACTCGGCCGATGGGGGCTCCTTGCCCACCGATTGCAAGGCCGCAGCCAGCGTCTGTTGAACCGTGGGGAGGTCCTCCGGATGGACGTAGGGAAAGAACTTGCCAAAATCGTTGCCGATCGTGCCGGGCGGCAAGTCCAACAGGCGATCCGCGACCGGCGAGATGTAGCCGCCGACGAACTGTCCGCTGGCGTCGGCTTCGTAACTCCAAATGACGTCGCTGACGCTCGACACGACCTGTTCGAAACGGGCGTGGCTTCGCCGCAGTTCCTCCCGGCGACGGTATTCCTCGGTCACGTCCCGGAACACTAGCACCGCGCCGACCACCTTCCCCACGGCGTCGTGGATCGGTGAACAACTGTCGGCGATGTGCCGCCGCGCGCCGTCGCGGGCGATCAGCACGGTGTGGTTGGCCAACTCCACGGTCACGCCGTCGGCCAGGGTCCGGGCCACCGGATTCTCGACGGTCTGGCTGGTTTGAGCGTGGATGATGGGGAAGATTTCCTCCACGGGTCGGCCGGCCGCCTCGCTGGTCGTCCACCCGGTCAGGGTCTCCGCCGCCCGATTCAGACTGGTGACCTTGCCTTCGCAATCGCAGGCGATCACGCCGTCGCCAATGGAACGCAAGGTCGCCGCAAGATGCTCCTGGCTTGCACGCAAGGCTGTCTGTTGGGCGCGGAGGCCTGCATCCCTCCCGCGCACCAGCCCAAGGGTCGCCGCCGGAGCGATGAACAAGGCCAGCACCAGCCCCAGTTGCCAACCCACTCGCTTGGCGACTGCCCATTTCCAATCCCGGGCGTCCACATTCATGCTCAACACGGCAAGGAGCCGCCCGGTCTGCGGGTCGGTCAGCGGAACAAGGGCCGAGACCCAGGAGCCCCGGCGGTTGGAAACAGGACCGTGCACCGCCGCCACTTGGGCATCGAACACGCGATGACAACTGGCTGGAGCCTCCTCTCCGATCCGACCGGGCAACGCGTGGACGGGGAAATCCACGGGCTCGCTGTCCACCATCAAGCACGCCGTGCCGTCGGCCCTGCGGCCCAAGAGAGAAACCGAGCGGACTTGCGGCCTGGCCGAGCGTATCGAGGCGAGCTGTTCCTTGAGCCGCCGGTAATCCGGGCCTTCAGGGTCGGCCTCCGTTCCGGCGAGCGCCCTGACGCGATCGACGTTCACGGCCGCGGCCACCAAACGCGCCTGGCCGAGCAGTTCCTCGCGCAAGTCATGGTCCGCGCGCGCGGCCAGCCACGAGGCGAGCATCGCTCCGCCGGCAAGCATGGCCGCCAGGGCAATCATCACGGGCAAGCTTCTCGAACAAGAACAGAATGCTTTCATCAATCCACCATCTCGGCTCGCAGGCTTTCACGGGCACTGTCCTGATGTTCGCGGCCAGTTCCGCGCAAATGGGACGATGTCCTTTGCCAAGACGTTCGCGATGCGCGCGAGCGGCGATGCCCTCGGCCTCCCGCGCGCGAATTACGGCTTGCCCGAGATACTATAGCTCGTGGTTTTGCGATCCGAGGTTACGAATCTGCGGCCTGTGACGGCTGTGGGCCTCCGCTTATGGCGGACCACACGTCGGCGCTCAAGGAATCCGGGGGGCATCCCAAGCCATCCGCTCGACCTTTCCGTGCGACGCGACGACTTGACGGGGGATGCTCCCGCTTGAATGAGGGTGCCTGCTTGCCTGAACAAACCCGACTTGTAGGTCGAGGCTGGCCCTGCCAGAATGCTGTTGGCGCCGGGACGCGCGGGAACGGGTGTTTTTTTCCGGCAAGGAAGGGGTCGCTCGGTCCTGCGTAAACGGGCCGGGGATCGGCGAGCGGGAAAGCCCCTCGCCCGCCCGGTCGGTCGACGGCGTTGTCGGTGCTTCATCATGGCCACTCGCGTTGGCGGATTGCTGCAATCCGAGTTCAGCTCGCTCGACGCCAAGGACGTCAACTTTGCCGTGTCCGCGGTGGATCGGTTGCTGTCCGCGGCGCGGCGATTGGGCGCCAGCGATATCCACTTGTTGCCCCATGGCGATGAGCTGGAAATCCGGCTTCGGCTGGACGGGGTGTTGCAACCGGCTGCCTGGTTGCCGCGGGCCGTGGCCCCGAACGTGATCGCCCGGCTGAAGGTTCTGGCCGAACTTCTCACGTACCGCAGCGATGTGCCGCAGGAGGGCCGGATCCGCGGGCTTGGCGACTCGGGCGAGATGCGGGTAAGCACGTTCCCCACCGTGTGGGGCGAAAAGGCCGTGGTCCGCCTGTTCGCCGACTCGACGCAGTTTCAACTCCTCGGCGACTTGGGGTTCCCGGAGGATGTCTTGACGCCGCTGGGGCGGCTGTTGGAGGAGACGTCGGGGGCGATCCTGGCCACGGGCCCGGCGGGGAGCGGCAAGACGACGACGGTCTACGCCTGCCTTCGGGAAGTGGCCCGCCGCGCCGGCGCAGCGCGAAGCCTCGTTTCGCTGGAAGACCCGGTCGAGGTCCTCATTCCTGGCGTTGCCCAATCCCAGGTCAACCCGGCCGTGCAGTTCGACCTGGCCACGGGCCTGCGGTTTCTCATGCGCCAAGACCCGGAAGTCATCATGATTGGCGAAATCCGGGATCGGGCGACCGCCGAGGCGGCCTTCGGGGCGTCGCTGACCGGCCATCTCTTGTTGAGCACGTTCCACGCGGGCAGCGCGGCGGAGGCCGTCAGCCGTCTTTCCGACATGGGCATCGAGCCATACTTGCTGCAAAGCGGCCTGCTGGCCATCCTTTCCCAACGTCTTGCCCGAAGGCTCTGCGCCTGCGCCCGCCCCACCGAGGACCCGCTCGATCGCCTCGGGCTGCCGGTCGAGCGGGCGTGGTTGCCGACGGGCTGCGAGGCCTGCTCGGGCACGGGCTACCGCGGCCGGTTCGCGCTGGTGGAAATGTTGCTGCCCGACCGGTCGAGCGTGGGCCGGGCGATCCTCTCCCGATCCGACGCGGCGACGATCGAGCAGCGGGCCATCGAGGCGGGGATGGTTTCACGGTGGCGCCGGGCCTGCCGGGCGGTGAACGAAGGGTGGACCAGCCCGGCCGAGATCCGCCGCGTGTTGGGATTCGCCTCGTCGAGCTGACCGACGCCGCCCCGCGCTGGGGCGGTCTATTTCAGCCGCAGCATGTAGCGGGTCATTTCCGCGTCGAGTTTGCGGAGGTCCGAGCCGAAGGCCTGTTGGAACTCGCGGAGCCGGGTTTCGGGATCATCCCACTCCATGGGCTTCTTGGCCGAGAGGGTCTTGAGGTAGGCCAGGTACTGCTTGGGGTGCTGCTTGAGAAGGAAATAGGTCAACGCCCAGGCCTCGGCGTAGGCGTCCAGGCCGTTTTTCGTGTCGCGAAGCCGGACATCGTCGCGGACCAGCGAAACCAGCGAATCCGGGGCTCGCCGGGCCGCATACTCCTGGAATCGCTGCAACCGCGGCCGATTCACCCCGCCAATCGTGCTCCACCCTTTCGCGCTGGTCAAATCCGGCGTCTCGAAGTACAAGGCGATCCCTTCGCTGAACCACAGCGGGCAATCGCTGTAGCGCGTGTGCAACCCGCAATTGAAAGCAATCTGATGGGTCGCCTCGTGCACGATGGTGGCCACGTTCCTTTCGGAATCGGGATGGGAGAGGATCCGGCTGATTTGGGCCGCCGAAGCGCCTCGGCTCCCACGGTTGGCGCTGACCGTCCCCGTCAGATCGAACATCGTGATCCGGTTCGTCCGCAGGCTGAAGTAGCCGATGATCGCCTGAACGCTTTCGCCTAGTTCGCCCTTGGCGAACTCGGTGTAAGCGGCCTTGTCCGCGAAGATGATCGCCGTCAGAGGAAACTCGGGCGACTGGAGTTCGAACCCCCGCCGGGACCAGAAGTTGGTGAAGGCCATGTAAAGGCGTTCGAACAGCGAGCCGCACCACGAGGCATAGTCGCGCGAGGTGTTGTAAAAGATCAGATAGTGCGACGTGCGATGGACGTCGAACCCGCGGGGCAGTTCGCCCAACACCCGCCGCGACATCTCATCCGCCGTCAGCGGCGTGAAGGGGGATTCGTCCGCTGTGTGCTCGATGAGTTCGTCGGGCTGGACGATCCAGAGCACGCCGTCGGTGGCCAACAGCAGCAGTCCGCCGTCCTGAGCCGTAACCAGCACCTTTCCGGAGACCGTGGCTTCTCGACCTTCCTGCTGGAACCTCACCTTGTCCAAGGATGCAGCCGGGGCGACAAGAACCGCCAGAAGGAGCATGAGTTGCCCCACAATGGATTTGGAAGACATGGCGTCGCAAGATGGGGTTCTCGAGTTGTCCGTAGTTCCGATCCCGTTGCAGTATACCATGTTGGGGCATCTTTGGGGTCTTCCCAAAAACGGGGAGACTCGCCAGCAAAGGGATCCATCGTCTTGGATCGGGATAATGCCGAAGGGTGGGTAGCCCCCAGCCTGGGATTCCCAGTTGAGATTTCCCGCGATTCATCTTGGCGAGTGGGCCGGACGTTTGCTATAGTTCCGCCCTCCTCTCCCGGGAACATCCACCAATTAGGGGCCGAATCAGGCACACGGGCCGATGTTTCAGCCTTCTTCGGGCGAACCCTGGCAACCGAACGCACGGGCGTGGCTCCGCCCGCGCGGTGCGGGCAGGTTGTCGGTTGCGGCTCTTCTCCTTGCGGGGCTTTGTTTAGCCACGTTGGGCTGCAAGTCGATTTGGCCCTTGGGCGGCAAGGTGTCGGACACGGTGCCGGGGATCACGCCGCCGCGGGAGCGGATTGCGGAGTTGAGAAAGATGGGCAAGCAGGCGGCTTCGGCCAGTCCCGAGCAGCGAGAACAAATCGCCGCCCAAGTCGCCGCCGCTTATCCGCGCGAACCCGACCCTCTGGTGCGGACTGAGATGGTCCGCACCCTGGGCGCCTGTCCGGGGACGACGGCCGAGACCGCGTTGCGCGAGGCCGCCAAGGACAAGGATGCCGACGTGCGCGTGGCGGTGTGCCGCGCGCTGGGGAGGCAGCCCGGCGCGACGGCATCCGAAGTGCTCCGCGAGCGTCTGGCCAGCGATTCGGACATCGATGTGCGCCTGGCCGCGGCCGAGGCATTGGGGTCGATCCGCGATCCCAGTTCGGTGGTCGCCCTCGGCGCCGCCCTGGAGGACCGCGACCCGGCCATGCAATATCGGGTAGTCCAGTCCCTGCGTCAGGTGGCGCCGGTCGACCTGGGCAACGACGTGGACCGTTGGCGTCAGTACGTCAAGGACGGTTCAATCGCCCCGGCCAAGCCCTTCTCCTTGGCGGAAGCGGTTCGCAACCTGTTCTGACCGCTCCCGCAGCATCGCCTCGAGCGCGTGCGCGGCGCCCGCAAGATCGCCCTGGGCGAGGTGGTCCGACGCGCGCAAGAGCCCTTCCGCCTGGTCCGGCGTGAACGGCACGGCCTCGCCCGGTTCGGGCGGACGCGGAACGAGCCGGAGGGAAATCTCGCCAAGCAAGTCCTCGAGGCCTGTCTGGCAAAGCGCGCTGAGATGTCGGCCGGGCGGACGAGGGCTGCCGGGGGCGGCGGGCAGGTCCGCCTTGTTGTGGACGACGATCGCTCGAGGATGGGCCGCCACCAATGCTTCCTCGGAAGCCGACCAGGGGCACGTTAGATCAAAGACGAGCAGGGCCAGGTCCGCTTCGGCCAGGGCCCGCCGGGCCGCCGCCACGCCGGCTTGTTCTACCGGGTGCGTCGCGTCGCGGAGCCCCGCCGTGTCGCACAGTTCCACCAGCCAACCGTCCACCGCCGTCACCGAGCTCACCAGGTCGCGCGTCGTGCCTGCTCGCGGATCGACGATCGCGCGGGCGTAGCCGACGATCGCGTTGAGCAGGGTGCTCTTTCCAGCATTCGGCGGCCCGGCCACCACGACGCGCCATGGACGCACCAGATGGAGGCCGGTCGCCACGTGGCCGAGAATGCGCCGAAGGCGTTCATCGGCCGCGGTCGCGTTGTCTTGGGCGAGCAGCTCGGCGATTGACTGGATCGCCCGAGACAATGCCCCCTGGCACTGGTCCAGCAGGATGGCGGCGGTCCGCTCGGTTCGCGCCTCGGCCAAGGCGATCCAGGCCGCGGCGCGAATCGCATCGCTCGCGCGCCGCCGGACCCAGTCTTGCCACGCAACGCGGCGGCACCCTTGTTCGACCAGGGCCTGTTCGAGCCGAGCAACGGCCGCCCGGCCGCCGTGGCAGTGCACTTCGACCGAATGCTCGGATTGCACGCGGACCACGACGGGTTCGGGCGGTTGGGAACCCCAATGCCCGACGAACAGCCGATCGGGCGTTTTGCCGCCCAGGGGGCGGCCGCCGGCGGAGTGGAACGACGCCCGCGCCCATCGCAGCGCGTTGGGCCCTTCGATCAGCAGGGTGGCGATCGCGCCCCGGCCGGCCGGCGTGAGTTGGACTACCGTGTCACACAAATCGGTCTTTGGAACTCTGGCGGCGCTTCTGGTATTGACGGCTGGCAGTTTCCAGCGTGCTGCGTTCTTGGCGCGTCAGGCTGGCCTCGCCGGAGCGGGAGATCTTCTCCAGGATCCGGTCCACTTCCTCACTGAGGTCGTCGTGCCGGTCCTTGTCTTCTTCCTTGGGGTCGTGAACGCGGAGTTTGGGCCGGCGGCGGAGCCAGCGGAACGACAGGCGGGGCAACCACCGGCCAAAGTTGACGCCCAAACCGTAGTAGGCCAGGGCCAGGGCCGCGCCGCCCAGATGCACGGCGTAGGCCACCCGGCTGCCGTCGGAGCGGGCGACCGCGCCGTAAGCGTCGCCCGCCACCAGCAGCACGCCGGCAAACCAAGCCGGGACGGGAATCACGAAATACAGGGCCAAGGTGCGGCGCGGGAAGATCAGGGCATAGAGCATGACGATCCCCGCCACCGCGCCCGACGCGCCCACGCAGCCCAATGCTCCCGGGGCGCCTTGCAGCCTCCCCGCGACGGCCCAGATCACGCCTCCGAAGGCGATCATGGCAAGATAAAGCCTGGCGAATTCCTTCGTGCCATAGACGCCCTCGATGTCGCGTCCGAGGAAGAACAGCCCCAGCATGTTGCCGAGGATGTGCCAGGGCTCCCTGGCGTGCAGGAATCCGTAGGTGAGGAATTGCCACCAGTCCCAGGGCTCGACGAGCGTGTTGACCCGAAGCTTGGCCAAGGACGTCAGCCGGCCATCCAGGAACACCCAATCGACCACATACACGACGACGTTGGCGAGGACGAGGGCGCCAACCGCCGAACGGGGGCCCCAGGAGACGCCCGCGGGAACCTCCCGCTGATAGTAGTCTCGGTCGTAGATGCCCATGCTTCCGTCTACACGCTGCAAGCCGCGCGTCGTCCGATCAACGGCGTGGCCGGGGCGGGCCGGTGGTTCGCCGCACCGAAGCCGCGACGGACGAATATCCCGTGGGCCGTCCTACGGGGTGGCCCCGACCTGGGCGATCTTGCTGGTCCGCGCGTCAATCCTTCGAATGGCTTCGAGCTGTAGGCGGGCCAATTCGCTGGCCGCCGCGCGATTGGCCTGTTCGGTCTTCTGAATGGCGTCCTGCAACTCGGCGAGTTTGGCTTCCAACGCGGCCTGATGCTTGGCCACCAGCCCATACTCCTCCTGCATCGCCTGAATTTCCGCCTTGGTCGCGGCAATGTCCTTTTGAAGCAGATCCACGCCCTGCCGCGCCGAGGCCTCCGCGCGCTCCACCGCGTCGGCATCCGTGTTCGTGGCGGCGATCAAGTCGTCCAGATACGCCCGCTGCCGATAATAGTCGTTCAACAGCACAAGATAGTCGACCTCCGCGGCATCGGCATCCAAGGGTTCGCCGGGCATAACCTCGTAGAGAGACCAAGGGCCCCGGCTGCGGCGCATGCGATCGCGTTCCTCGTCGGTCATCGGCCGCACCGGCTGCAATTGCCACTGCTGTCCGGCGACCGCCGCGACGGAAAACTCGCCCAGGTACACGGCGGGACTCTGGGCGGTGGGTTCTTGAAACACGAAGACTTGGGCCTTCAGCGAATCGCGGTGCGGGGCGGGAAGCTGGGTGACCACCGTCGCTTCGCCCGTCTCGGCTTTCACCAGTTTCGGCATCGAGCCCCGCCACACCCGACCGCGGCCAATCACCAGCCGGTGCACTTCCTGGGCAAGCTGCCGGATGCCGGGCTTGCCTTCCCCCTCGCCCTCCATCAAAAGCTCTTGCTGCCGAATCGCGGCGGCAATGGCCTCCTGATGCTTCTGAACCGCCTGTCCCCAGTAGCTCCGGGCTTTCAAGGCCACCGCGGCAAAATACCAGTAGGCCAGCGCCACGACGATCACCAGCCCAACGAGGACCTTGTTCCAAGTGCTCATGAGAAGCTCGGCCCAGTCCGGAGAAACGTTCCGATGTGCGGCGCCTGGTTGTCCCTGCGCCCCTGGTACGGGGCACCATCAGACACGCACCCCACAATGAAGATCCTGTCCGTTGCCCCCGCACGGTCGGGGCAAGGCGTCCATAACGTCGATGGTATTCACAGCCGATGCAACTGTCAAGCTTCTTTCCAAACCGTACAGATTACGCAACCTATTGACATTCCTTATCTTGCTGATTGGCCTCGAGCGGCATGACGCACATAAGCGTCACAATCGTTTAAGTCTGCCCAGCCGCGCGACGAAAATCTAACAAAGCGTTTTCTCGTCTTTGTCGGAGACCTGTGTCAAACGCCGCATCCGCTGGCGCCGCAATGCCTTATGCGGCATCCATCCCCACATTGCAACGGGAAACGCAGAAGCCCATATTCCGGATGGCAAAACAACCCCCGAGTCGCAAACGTTTGTCTGGAAAGCCTGCATTGCGGCCGCCCCGTGGGTCCGACGGATTGCCACAGCGAGGAAAGTTGGGAATGTCCATTCGCCCCCGAAAGCCGCAAGCACGTCGCGGGCTTATCGCCCTTTGGGGGGCGTTTGTGGTCGTCTTGCTGGCGGCGGCCTTGGGCTGCAACCGGGCCCATTATCGCTGCCAGGCCGACCGCGAGGTTTACGGGGCGGTCGCCTACGCCACGGCCGATCCGCGCTGGAGCATGGAAGATTTCAACATCCAGCCCGACCCCGCGTCGCGCATGTACGATCCCGACGATTACGACGCCCCGCCGATGCCGCCGGACGATCCGGAATCGCACCAATTGATGCACTGCGTCGACGGCAAGCGAGGTTGGAAATACTGGCACCGCAACGGCGACACGCCCTACGTCGAGAATCCCATCTGGCGCGCGTACCTGCCGCGCGACGCCAACGGCATGGTGAGCCTTGATCGTCAGGGCGCGATGCAGCTTGCCCTGCTGCATTCAAGGCAGTACCAGTCGCAATTGGAGGAACTCTATCTCTCGGCCCTCCAGGTCACGTTCGAGCGATTCCGTTTCGACACCCAGTTTTTCGGGGGCACGAGCACGAATTACACGGCGGACGGGCCGCTCCGTGCCGGCAATTCCCAAAGCACGTTGAGCCACGTCAACGACCTCGAGGCCCGCCGTCTCTTCGCGTCCGGCGCCGAGCTGATCGTGGGCCTGGCCAATACGCTGGTCTGGCAGTTTTCCTCGCCGGACACCTACCGCACCAACACGCTTTTGGACTTTTCGCTCATGCAGCCGCTGTTGCGGGCCGGGGGGCGGGCGGTGGTGATGGAGCGTCTGACGGCCTCCGAGCGGGCCCTGCTCGCCAATGTCCGCCAGATGGAGCAATTCCGCCGGGGCTTCTACACCGAGGTCGTCGCGGGGCGGAGCGCAGGCCCCGGACCTTCCCGCGGGGGAATCGGAATCCCTTCCATCTCCGCCGGCACGGGCGGGATCGGCGGATTCCTGGCCTTGTTGCAGCGGCAGATCGTCATTCGGAACCAGCAGGTCAACGTTCAAGTCGTGCAAAGCAACCTGGACCAGCTCGACGCCTTGTTCCGGTTCAATCGGCTCGACACGCGCACCGGCAAACTTCAGGTCGAGCAAGCGCGTCAGCAGTTGCTCGACTCGCAAAGCCAGCTTGTCGCTTTGGAAGCGGATTACGGCGATCGGCTGGACAGCTTCAAGGTCCTGCTGGGGCTCCCGCCGGACCTGGAATTGAACATCGCCGACCCGCTTCTGGACCGTTTCAACTTGATCGCGCCCACGACGTCGCAGACGAGCGAAATGGTCTCGCGGCTGCTGGGAAGACTTCGCCAGAAGGACGAGCCCCTCCCGCCCAACCTTCCCGCGGAAATCAACGCCATTCGCCAGAGCGTGATGGCGCAACTCGGCGTGGTCGCGGAAGATCTCAAGGCCCTCCACGCCGCGTTGCCCGAACGACGCAGGGCCCTGGAACTCTTGAGCACCCGCGAGGAAATCCGCTCCGGCAAGATCAATCCGAACGCCTTCCGGATCGAGGGCCCCACGGATCGGGAGTCGCTTCGCGGGAAGACGCTTCCGGAGTTGGCGTTGAACCAGCGGGCGGCTTTGCCGACCTACGAGCTTCCGGAGTTGTCCGAGCGCATGCGAGCCACGCTGGCCGAGTTGGGGCGCGTGGCTGTGGCCCGGCCGTCGGCGCCGGCCAAGCCCGCCGGCGCGCCTCCCGACGCCGAAGCCGAAGATCCGCTGCGCCAGCAACTGACCGCGCTGTTGGACACGCTCTCGGACCAGATGCTCCAACTGACGCTGATTCAAGCGGCCGCGCGGCTCGACGCCGTTTCGCTCACCTGGATCGACATGAGTCCCGAGGAGGCGTTTCGCATTGCCCGCGCCAACCGGCCGGATTGGATGAACGCCCGGGCCGCGCTGGTCGATTCCTGGCGTCAGATCGAGGTGCTGGCCAACGCCCTGCAAAGCAATGTGAACCTGACGTTCAGCGGGGACGTGAACACGGTGAACAACAACCCGCTTGAATTCCGCGGTTCGACGGGCCGGCTGAGGGTGGGGCTGGAGTTCGACGCCCCGCTGACGCGGGTGGCGGAACGCAACGCCTACCGCGCGGCGCAAATCGCCTATCAACAGACGCGGCGGCGCTACTACGCCTTCGAAGACTCGATCCACCAATCCCTCCGCGCGACGCTCCGCGACATCCGGCTGGCGCAGCTCGATTTCGAACTCCGCCGCGCCGCGGTGTTCGTGGCCATCACGCAGCTTGACTTGACGCGGCTGGGCCTCCAACGACCTCCCCGGCCGGGCGAAACCGGCCAATTGGGCGCCACGACGGCGCGCGACCTGTTGCAGGCCTCGTCCGCGCTGTTGACGGCCCAGAACAACTTCCTGAACGCCTGGCTGAACTACGAAGTGCAGCGGATGGGACTGGACTTCGACCTGGGGACGATGCGTCTGGACGAGAACGGGATGTGGGTCGACCCCGGTCCCATTCAGCCCGGCTATGCCGCCGCGGAGCCGCTCGACGAGCCCGCCCTGGCCCCCCTGCCGCCGAACTTCTGACGGCCGCATCCCTTTGCGCCGGTCGGGAAAAAGGCTGGGACAACGGGGCCCACGGCCCAACCGGGAAGGCCACCCGCAAGACCCCGCCTTGATTCTTATCCAGCTCGTTCGGCCCCGCCGTGCGAGCCGCTACTTGGGATGCTCCTTGACCAGCGAAGCATTCGCTTGGGCCAGTCGGGCCGCGAGCTTTTGGATTCGCTCGTCGGAATCGGCCGCCGCGAGTTTGCGCACCGTGTCCACCAAGGCGGGATCGCTGGTCGTGGCCAACAGCGTCATGGCCTCCAGGCGGACATCGGCATCGGGGTCGCGGCTGAGTTCCAAGAGCCAGGGGGCGGCGTCCATGCCAACGACGTCGGGCAAGCAGCGGGCCAGCGCGCGTCGCACCGCGGCCTCGGGGTGGCGAAGTCGTTTGGCAACCTCGATTTCCTTCGCCGACCATCCCAGAGCCCCCAGCCGCTGGCGTGCGGCGGCTTCCCGCTGGGGATCCCCGTCGTTCAGTTGGTCGGCCAACTGGGACAGCTCGGCCGGTTCCACCGCGTCGGCCGCGGAACTCCGTGGAGGCTCGGGCTCGTCGAGACTCGCGCGCCGAACGTCCGGCAAACGTCGAGGTTCGTTCGCGGCCGCCGATTCAGAATCGCTCCGTCGGGCCTCTTCGGCCTGGAGCGAGCGAGTTCCGCCCCCGGCGGCAGGCAACGGCCTGGAAGCGATGGCCTCCGACGGCAGAGGCGCGGGTCCCGCGGATCCTGCGGATCCTGCGGGTCCTGCGGCCGCACCGACCTGCTCGGACCCCCGGGGCGAATCCGCGGCGTGGACCAACGGGGGCGTCTTGAGGGATTCGTTCGGGACCGCCGCGGCGGTCCGGGCCACCGCCGGAGGCCTGATCGCTGGGGCTTGCTGCGGCCCGGGCGGATTGGGCTCACGGGACGGCACGGAGCGCAACACCTCGGCGCATGCGGCAAGCAGCCGTGCATCCTGCCGCGCCTCGCCCGACCAACCGGAGGAAACTAGCTCGCGCAGCACCTCGGCGGCAACGAGCCGCGACGGACCCGCGAAACGGGGCCAGGCTTCGACCACGGCCTCGGCCAGTCGGCGCCGCCGCAGCGATCTGACGCCCGGGGGCAGCGATTGCCACTGCTCCAACTGCCGCCGAATCGCCTTGGCGGCCGCTCGCGAGACCCATTCACGCGGGGAGAGCAACGCCGCGGTCAACGCTGGGACCGCTTCATCCCCCAGGCTGCAAATCCGCTCAAGCAGGCCGTCCACCTCGCTCTCAGGCGCCCGCTCCAGTTCGCTTTGCCACGTGTTGGCCAGGAACGATGCGGATCGGTTCCACGCGGATTGAGCCAGCCAACACACCCCGATGGCGGAAACCAGGGTTACAACAAGGAGTGAGGTTCGACGCACTTGCGACATGCACCCAACTCCTCAACTTGCCTATTATGACTTCTCGATTGCAACGTGGCGGCATTGTCTCAGAAATCGCGAGAACGAAACAAGAGCGATTAAGGGCTGTGACTCTGGGCAATGAGGAATGGATGCGCAAGAAGACGAATCTTCGTTGGGGAGAACTCGGGAAGCTGGGTGGGCGAGGCAGCAACCGTTCGCCAACGGCGGCGCACATTTTGACTGACCCTTGCAGCCCCTACCAGCCGAATAAATGGGACAATCGATTGCCCGCCTCATACGCCGCGCCGCGGTTGCGCCCACGAGGAGCACACGGAATCGTGAAACGGCATCTTGGTCCCCGTCCTTGGTTTGCTCCCGGTGTGGCGGCCCTGGCGTTGGCTGCCACGACTTTGACCGGCAACGCCTGGTCGCAATTGGCCGCGGACGCCCAAAAGGCAAGCACCAGCCCGGCCTCGCGACGCGAGGCGATTCAGGCCATTCCCATGGATCGGCTTGGGCCGGCGGCTCGGGCGAAGGTCAAATGGGTGCTGGACAACACGAGCGTGTATCGGCGGCTGCCCCTTCGCGTGGTGATCTGCGACGCCGACCTGTATCGGTTTCTCGTCCAGCATCCCGATGTGGTGGTCAACATTTGGCAGGCCCTGGGGGTGAGCCATCTGGCGATGCGTCAGACGGATCCGGACACGTACCAAGTGGACGACGACGCGGGGACATCCGGCACGCTTCAGTTCTTGTATCGCAGCCGCGATCTGCAATTGATCTACGTCGACGGCCGCTATACGGGCCGGATGTTCGGCCACCATGTCCGCGGCCGCGGCATCATGATGCTTCGCAGCGGGTTTGTCCGCGAGGCGGACGGCCGCAGCTTGGTGACCAGCCGGCTCGATGCGTTCATGAACATCGAGCCGGAGAGCGCGGAGTTTCTTTCCAAGACATTCCAGCCCTGGGTGGGCAAAGTGGCCGACTTCAATTTCGTCCAAGCGGCCGATTTCCTCGGCAGCCTTTCAAGGACGGCGGAGATCAATCCTTCGGGAATGCAACGACTGGCCGGCCGCCTCGAAAAAGTCTCGCCCGAGGTCCGCCAACAGTTCGCCCAGCTCGCCGAGCAAGTGGCCCAACGCAGCTTGCAGGCTCGACCGGGGCAGGTTTCCGCTTTCTCGGAGATTGCCGAGGGCGAGGCTGCGACCCCGCCCGAGGCCCGTGTCGCCCGGCGCGACGCGCTGGTCGAGCCGTCGCCGCTTACTCCCCCTTCGCCTTCGCCTCGGCCAGTTCCTTGAGCTTTCGCAGGTCCAGCTTGCCGGTGCCCAACAAGGGGATTTCCGGGATCTGATAGAAGCTGTCGGGCGAGGGAATGAACAGCGGGGGCAGTCCCGTCCCGGCCAGTTCCCGGCAAATCTGCTCCGGCGGTTTGGCCAGGCCGGTGTGGAGCACGACCAGCCTTTCCCCTTTGCGTTCGTCCGAGACGCCGGTAACGGCCACCGAGACCTTGTCTTCGTCCAGGCCGAGGATCTTTCCCAAGGTCTCTTCGATCCGCAAATGGGGCACCATTTCCCCGCCGATTTTCGAGAAGCGGCTTTCCCGGCCCGTGATGCGGATGTATCCTTCCTCGTCGATCTGGGCGACGTCGCCGGTCACATACCATCCGTCGCGGATCACCTCGGCCGTTTTTTCCGGCTCGTCCAGATATCCCTTCATGACGTTGGGGCCCTTGACCAGCAACATCCCGGATCGTCCTGGCGGCAGGTCCTCGCCGGTTTCCAGATCGACGACCTTGACTTGCACGCCGGGGATGGGCCGGCCGACCGTGCCTTCCTTGCATTGGGCGGCGTGATCGGGGGCGCGGCCGGGCGGGATGTTCACCGAAACGACCGGCGACAGCTCGCTGGTCCCGTAGCCTTCGATCGGCCGCACGCCGAATTTCTTCTCGAAGGCGTCGGCCAGTTCCCGCGGCAACTTCTCCGCACCCGTCACCACCAGCTCCAGCGACGCGAAATCCTCGGCGGGAACGCGGCGAAGATACGACCGCAGGAACGTCGGGGCGGAAATCAACAGCGTCGCCCGATGCTTCCGCGCGAGTTCGCCGACCGGACGCGCGTCGAGCGGATTGGTGTGGTAGACCACTTTGGGCGGCAGCATCAATCCCGCCCACAGCGCCACCGTGTATCCAAACGAATGGAAGAAGGGCAGAATCCCAATCAGCGTGTCGGTTTCCTTCAGCCGCAGCGCCCGATGGAACGCCTCGACGTTCGAGCCCACGTTGCGGTGCGTGAGCATCACGCCTTTCGGATCGCCCGTCGAACCCGAGGTGAAAATCAGCGTCATCAGGTCGTCGGGATCGATGTCGGTCAGGCCAAACCCACGGTCCAAGAGGTTCAACGGCGCGAGCCAGGCGAGCAGGGCCGCCACCAGCTTGTCAGTCCGCCTCACCCGGTCCTTGAGGTCTTCGAGGTAAATCAGCTCCGCGTTGGGCTGGAGATGCTCGAACCGCTCCATGGCCTTTCGGCTGGTCAGCACGCGGCGGATGCGGGCCCGCGCAATGCACTGATTGAGCATCTCGCTCGACACCGTGTAATTCAAGTTCACCGGCACACGGCGGGCGAGCAACAGGCCGGCGTTGGCCAACACGGTGGGGACGGTCGGCGGGATCAAGAGCCCCACGTTCTGTTCGTCCGGCGCCAGAACCTCGCGAAGCAACAGACGGCGAAACAGGATCGCCCTCAACAACAGCCCCGAGCCGGTCAGCTCCATGTCGAACGAGTCGGCCACCTTGGGCCGCCGCATGGCCTGCCGGCACATGCGCAGGAAACGCCGAGTCGGGATAAGCCATTCTTGCTCGTCGCGCGCCATGGGAAACGCTCCCCCGTCAACACGCCGCGCCCAGGATCATCTCCCGCGGCCGGAAACCTTCGCTAGCGATTTCGCTGCGCGTTTTCCTTAACCGACCGCCCCGACAACGCGAATCCGTCTTGATTGTCCTCGACCCCCACGGAAGTGGTGTCTTGTCCTAGAGATTCCTCGGCCCGTATTCCCGGTTTCGGCAGGGCCGCGGCCGCGACTTGGGCGAAAGGCCCCGCGGTCCGTCCTCAAAGTATAGTAGAGTAGATTGCGCTTTGGAGCATCAACCATGGAATCTCGCGTGGCCTGGCTTTTTGCCGGTTTGGGAATCGCGGCGGCGACGGCGTCGGGTCCGCTCTGCGCGGCCAAACCGCCCTCGCCCGGGGCGGTCAAAATGCTTCAGCGTCTGGCCGAACAGCAAGGCCATCCCCGGGCGGCGGCGCAGGACTTGAAGAACTTCGGCCAGCCGGTGCCGAAAGAAATCGAGGCCGCGGCGGCGGGCGTGAAAGGCGATGCGATGCGGCGGGCCGCCGAGCAACCCGGTCCCTTGGCCGCCCGACTCGAAACCGCCCGGGGCAGGAAGTTCTCCCCGGAGCAGTCCCAGCGGATCGTCGCGGCCGAGCAAGAACATCTTCGCCAAGTGCAATCGCTCCGCGCCGCATACTATCGCGCCGCAGCGAAAGCGACCGGCTTGCCGGAGGCCAAACTCCAACAAGAGCTGGCCCGCGATCAGGGCGAACCCGATCGCGAACGCCAGGTCCTTGCGCAATTGGAGAGGCTGCTTGGGCGTCGGCTGACGGCAGGCCAGGCCCATCGCGTCCGCGATGCCCGCGAGGCGTTCCGCGACGCGATCGCGTTGCAGCGCGACGCCTTTGCCGTGGAGGTAGGCAAACTCTCGGGCGTGCCGTCGCGCGTGGTGAAGGAACTGCTGCCCTAAAAGCGCCTGTTCCCGTGGTGGGCCACGCTCCGTCGTGGCCGCAATCAACGTTCACGCCGGACGCGACGCAGCGCGTCCCTCCCGTCGCCTGTTCCTGGGGGCGGAAGACGTCGTTCCATGGCGAGCGATTTCGCCGCGAAAACCGGAACAGTGCCCGGGAACGGCTACCTTCCGCGTCACGAGGCCGCTGGAGGATTCCTGATTCCGCGGCTGCTCCCGGGGACCATCCCCTTTGCCTGTCCTCCGCCCGGCAACGGCTGCCTGTTTCCGATGGGTGAGAAGCGATCGAAAAAGCCTCCCCGCTTCCGCTGGCCCGGGAGCTGGCAGCCCCCTCGGCGTGTTCGGAGTTCCCCTTGGATCAGAGTGCTTCAACGGCCGACCGGACGGCACTCGACCGGCAGTCGTTTCCGAGAGCCTCTAGAGCGGAGAGTGCTCCAACTGGCGACCGAAGGTCACTGGCAGTCGAATGGCATGGGCCAGGCGCTGCAAGTATTCGGAGCGGGGAATCTCACGTGCGCCGAACCTCGCGGTGTGAGGAGTCAACTGTTGGATGTCGAGAAGCTGGTAGCCCCTGGCGCGCAAATGCCCGACCAGCGCGACCAGGGCCACTTTCGAGGCGTCGGAGACGCGGTAGAACATCGACTCGGCCGAGAAGAAGCCGCCGATCGCCACGCCATAGGCCCCGCCCGCGAGGGCCCCCTGATGCCACGCTTCCACGCTATGAGCGTGGCCGAGCCGGTGGAGTCGAAGATAGGCGCGGATCATTCGGGGGGTGAGCCAGGTGCCATGTTCGCGGCCCGCCGCCGTGGCGCAACCATGGATCACCCCCGCGAAATCCCGATCGCAGGTCAGCTCGAACTTGCTTCCCCGGCACGTGCTGCGGAGGCGACGGGGAACGTGGAACTGATCGAAATCGATGATTGCCCTGGGATCGGGCGACCACCACATCATGGGGTTGTCGAAATCGGCGTGGGGCCAGGGGAAGATGCCGTGCTGGTAGGCGTCGAGCAACCATGGGGGGGAGAGAGATCCGCCGACCGCCAAGAGGCCATCGGCGTCGGCACGGTCCGCCGGAGGGAAAAAGCGGGATGGCGGCAGTTCACTCATCACATTCGTCCCTTTGCGTCCACGAGGGGATTATATCACCTTAGGGCCCCCAAAGGGGGCCTTCCCTAACCGCGCCCTCCGTCTGCTAGAATAGGGCCTTCGCACAACAACGTCGCGGAAAAGCGGACATGTGGCATTGCAAGACGGTCGCCATCGTGGGCGTGGGGCTGATCGGCGGATCGATCGGAATGGCCCTGCGCCAGCGGGGTTTGGCGGACGTGGTGGTGGGCATTGGTCGGCGGTCGGCGGCCTTGCGGACTGCGCGGCGGGTCGGGGCGGTGACCACGACGACGGTCGACCTGGCCAAAGGGGTGGCCAGCGCCGACCTGACCGTGGTCTGCACCCCCGTGCATCGCATCGTCGATCGCGTGCGCCTGGTCGCAGCCCACTGCCCCGAAGGCGCGCTGATCACCGACGCCGGAAGCACGAAACAGGCCATCGTCGAGGCGCTGGACGGAAGCCTGCCTCGCGGATGCAGGTTCCTCGGCAGCCATCCGTTGGCCGGCAGCGAGAAGACGGGGGCCGTCCACGCCAGCGCCGACCTGTTCGAGGGCCGCATCGTCGTCCTCACGCCGACCAAGAACACCCATGCCGAGGACTACGACAGGCTGGAAGCGTTCTGGTCGGCCTTGGGTTCGGTGGTGATTCAAATGTCGCCGGAGGAGCACGACCGGGCCTTGGCGGTCACCAGCCACGTGCCGCACCTGGCGGCCGCCGCCCTGGCCGCCTCGTTGCCCGAAAACTGGTTCCGGCTCACGGGAACGGGCGTGTTGGACACGACGCGCATCGCCTCGGGCGATCCCGACTTGTGGACCCAAATCTTCCTCCAGAACCGCGACAACGTGCTGGCCGGACTGAGCCGGTGCGAACGCGAGCTTGGGGCCCTGCGGGCCGCGATCGAAAACCGGGACGAGGAACGCCTGCGAAACCTCTTGGCCATGGCGAAGAAGAACCGCGATGCTTTGGGAAGTTGACATTTATCCCCGGTCCGACCAACCCAACCTGGCCGCCCAACGCGTCAAGGCGGAGGCCGCGGATCTGGGCGTGGCGCCTTCGCTGGAGGTGACGGCGGGCTGGGGATATTTGATCCAGGGAAATCTGGACCGGTCGCAGGTCCTTCGCCTGGCCGCCGAGCTGCTGGCCGACCCGATCGTGGAAGAGACGGTCGTCGCTCCCGTCGGCGACGAAGTCCTCAGCCGCCCTCGCGGGGGCCTCGGCCAGTTGATCCACGTCCTGCCCAAGCCGGGCGTGATGGACCCGGTGGCCCAAAGCGCGATGGCCGCCATCGCCGACTTCGGCTGTCCGGTCGAGGCGGTCCGGACGTTGAAAAAGTACTGGATGTCGCCGCTGCCAGACGACGCGTTGCCATGGCTTTGCGCCAAGGTCCTGGCCAACGACGCGATCGAGCAGGTGCTCGTGGGACCGCTGCGTCTGACGCATCTGGAAATGGGTTCGCCTTACGAGTTCAAGCGGGTCACGGTCTCCCTGGGGTCGATGGACGACGCCGCCTTGGAACGGCTGAGCCGGGAAGGACAGCTCTTCTTGTCGCTTGCCGAAATGAAGGCCATCCAGGAGCACTTCCGCGCGCTGGGCCGCGATCCGACGGACGTGGAGTTGGAGACTCTCGCCCAGACGTGGAGCGAACATTGCAGCCATAAGACGCTGGCGGGGCGGATCCGCTACCGGGACGAGTCGGGCGAGCGGCGGTTCGAAAACATGCTCAAGGAGACGATCTTCGCGGCCACGGCGGAGATCCGCCGCCGGTTGAGCGAGGGCGACTGGTGCGTGAGCGTGTTCGAGGACAACGCCGGCGTGGTCCGTTTCGACGACGACTACCACGTGGTCTTCAAGGTCGAGACGCACAACCACCCTTCGGCGCTGGAGCCCTATGGCGGCGCCAACACCGGGATCGGCGGCGTGATTCGCGATCCGATGGGCACGGGCCTGGGGGCCAAGCCGATCGCCAACACGGACGTGTTCTGCTTCGCCCCGCCCGATTTTCCCGCCCAGCAACTGCCCCCCGGCGTGCTTCATCCTCGGCGGGTGATGCGCGGGGTCGTGGCCGGGGTCCGCGACTACGGCAACCGGATGGGGATCCCCACGGTCAACGGGGCGATTTTTTTCGACTCCCGTTATCTCGGCAACCCCCTCGTCTTCTGCGGCAACATCGGACTGATTCCCGTCGACAAGGCCCGCAAGGAAGCCCGTGCCGGCGACCTGATTGTGGCGATCGGGGGGCGGACGGGCCGGGACGGCATCCACGGGGCCACGTTCAGCTCCGCCGAACTGACGAGTCAAAGCGAGGCGGTCTCCGGCGGCGCGGTCCAGATCGGCAACGCGATTACCGAGAAAATGCTCTTGGACGTGCTGCTGGCGGCCCGCGATCGCGGCCTGTACCACGCGGTCACCGACTGCGGCGCGGGGGGATTCTCCAGCGCCGTGGGCGAGATGGGCGAGCACATCGGGGCCGAGGTCTGGCTCGACCGCGTGCCGTTGAAATACGAAGGGCTCTCTTACACGGAGATCTGGATCTCCGAGGCCCAGGAGCGGATGGTCCTTTCCGTGCCGCCCGAACATTGGGACGAATTGTCGGCCTTGTGCGCCTCGGAGGGCGTCGAGGCGACGGTCATTGGCCGGTTCGTGCCCACCGGGCGGCTTGAGCTCAAGTACCAGGACCACCAGGTGGCCGACCTGGCCATGCCGTTTCTCCACGGCGGCCGCCCGCCCGTGGTCCGCGAAGCCGTATACACGCCCCCGCCCATCCCCGCGCTTCCTGCCGTCCAAAAAACGGCAATCGATGCCGCGGGCTCGCTGTTGAAGATCCTCGGTTCGCTGAACGTAGCCAGCAAGGAGTGGGTCATCCGCCAATATGACCACGAAGTGCAGGGCGGCAGCGTGATCAAGCCCCTGGTGGGCGAGACCAACGACGGCCCGAGCGACGCGGCCGTGTTGCGGCCACGTCTGGATTCGCGTCGCGGGTTGGTGGTGGCCTGCGGAATGAATCCTCGGTACGGGGATCTCGATCCCTACTGGATGGCCGCCAGCGCGATCGACGAGGCGGTCCGCAACTGCGTCGCCGTGGGCGCCGATCCGGATCGCATCGCCATCCTCGACAATTTCTGCTGGGGCAACACCGACCGGCCGGAAACGCTCGGTTCCCTGGTCCGCGCGGCGCTGGCCTGCCACGACGTGGCGATCGCCCTGGGCACTCCGTTCATCAGCGGCAAGGACAGCCTGAATAATGAATTTCGTCCGGTGGGCGGCGAGCCGATCTCCATCCCTCCGTCGCTGCTGATCAGCGCCTTGGGCCAGGTGGACGACGTCCGGCGGTGCGTGACCATGGACCTCAAGGAAGCAGGCAACGCCCTGTATCTGGTCGGCCTGACCCATGAGGAACTGGGCGGTTCCCATTTCCACTGGGTCGAGAATCTTTCGGGCGGCCAGGTTCCGCGGGTCGACGCGGTCCGGGCCAGGGAAATCTTCAAGGCCGTGCATCGGGCCATCGCCCAGGGCCTGGTCCGCTCGTGCCACGATTTGAGCGAGGGAGGGCTGGCCGTCGCCGCCGCCGAAATGGCCTTTGCCGGCGGACTCGGAGCCGAGATCCACCTGGAACGCGCACCGCGCGACGAAGGGATCGCCCACGCCGCCGCCTTGCTGTTCTCCGAGTCCAACACGCGATTCCTGATCGAGGTGCGGCCAGACCGCGCCGCGGCGTTCGAGGAGTGCCTGAAAGGGATCGCGTGGGGATGCGTTGGAAGAGTGACCGGCGGCGACCGCCTGGAGATCATGCATCATGGCGCGCCCGTGCTTTCGGTCGAGCTGGCGGTCCTCAAGGAAACCTGGCAGAGACCCCTTCGGTGGTGAACGGCCCATGGCCGCGGCGCGAAGGCCCGGTGTCGAGGATGCGGGCCGCCCGCCGCATGGTCGGCCGTTCGGCCGCGCTTCGTTTGCCCCGCAATCGTCCTGACGTTTGACTTCGGAAGCCATGTCCGCCCGACCACGAGTCCTCATCCTTCGAGCACCGGGAACCAACTGCGACGTCGAGACCGCCTTCGCCTTCGAGCGCGCCGGCGGCCAGGCCGAGCGATGGCACATCCGTCGCCTGTTGGAGGCCCCCCATCGGCTCGCCGAGTTCCAGGTCCTCTGCATTCCCGGCGGTTTCAGCTACGGCGACGACGTGGCCGCCGGCCGCATCTTCGCCAATCAGCTCCGGCGCCATCTCGCAGACGCCTTGCGGCAGTTCAAGGCCGCCGACAAGCTGATCTTGGGCATCTGCAACGGCTTCCAGGTCCTGATCAAGTCGGGGCTCTTGCTCGACGACGATCCGGGCCTGGGCCCTCAAGCCACTCTGACCTGGAACGATTCGGGCAGGTACGAGGACCGCTGGGTGCGGCTGCGCGTGCGGGGTTCGAAGTGCGTGTTCCTGCGGGGAATCGAATCGATGCTGCTGCCCGTCGCCCACGCCGAGGGGAAGTTCGTCCCGCGCGACGGCGTCGCGCTGGAAGCCTTGGCCCGCCAGGAACAACTCGTTCTCACCTATCGGCCCCTCCGCGACGACGACGGACAGGAGGCCGGGACGCCCTATCCCGACAATCCCAACGGGTCGGTTGCCGACGTGGCGGGCGTGTGCGACAAGACCGGCCGCGTGCTGGGACTGATGCCCCATCCCGAAAGGCACATCGATCCGCTCCAGCACCCGCAGTGGACCCGCGGCAAGGCCCGTGATCCCGGCGACGGCCTCCAAGTCTTCAGAAACGCCGTGGAGTATTTTTCCTGAGGCGCCTTGGCGGGGAGGCTGGGGGTGACGCCTGGCGTCCCCGTCGCACGTCGGCTTGCGGCCAAATGCTTTGAAGACAGGCAGCAGGACGCCCATCACGAGTCGTGGAATCCGCCGCAGGCCTCGAACAGCAGCAAGGCGTGGCGGACCTGGCCCACGTCGTGGACGCGGAGCACCTGCACGCCCTGCCGCGCCAGGGCCAGGGCAACGCCGATGGTGCCGGGCAGGGGGTCGGCGTCGGGCTCGTCGAGCACCCGGCGGATGAAGCCCTTGCGCGAGTGGCCGACCAGCACCGGACAGCCCAAAGCGTGCAGGCGCACGGCGTGGGACAAGAGCTGCACGTTGTGCTCGGTCCGCTTGCCGAAGCCGATGCCAGGGTCCAGGGCAATCCGATCCTGGGGCACTCCCGCCGCCATCAGGGCATCGCGCCGGCCGCGGAGATAGGCGAAGACCTCCTCGACCACGTCCTCATAGGTCGGATCGTCCTGCATGGTTTGGGGCGAGCCGCACATGTGCATGGCGCAAACGGCCGCGCCGGTCCGGACGGCCAAGGAAACCATGCCGGGATCCCCTTCCAGGCCCGTCACGTCGTTGATGATTTCCGCTCCGGCGTCGAGGGCGGCCTGGGCGACCAGGCTCTTCGAGGTGTCGATGGACACCGGCGTGTCGCACTGCGCGCAAAGGCCTTTCACCACCGGCACGACGCGGCGAAGCTCCTCCTGGGCGTCCACCGGCTGGGCATAGGGCCGCGTGCTCTCGCCGCCGACGTCGAGGAGGTCGGCCCCCTGGGCGGCCAATTCCAGGCCGTGAGCCACCGCGGCGCCGGGATCGAAATATCGCCCCCCGTCCGAGAAGCTGTCCGGCGTCACGTTGATGATTCCCATGAGCAGCGGACGCCGGCCCCAACGAAGCGTCCGGCGCGGCAGCGACCAGTGGTCCGCCCTCATCCTACCACGGCGCCTCCATCATCGACACGATCTGCTCGGCCAGGCGGTGGATCGCCTGCTGCTGGGCCGTGGCGACGGAGTGCCCCGCCTCGGGGACCAGCAGGGCGGTCTCGCGAACGGTGGCCACTTCGTCAGGCAGGGGAATCGACGAGGCCTCGCGGATCAGGTTGTTTTGACGGTCCAGCCAGCGGACTTCGACTTGCAGGCTCACTTCGCTCTCGCGCGGATCGTGGTACCGGTTGAGCACCATGACGCGCTTGGCGTCGTGGGTGATGCGGCCGGAAAGAATGCTGTCCGCGCTGCTGTCGCCGGTCACCTTGTAGGGCGTCTTCAGCTCGATCTCCTTGATCACCGCCTCGGTGAGCCTCTCGCCCAGATTGCGGCGGAAACTGTCCGACTCGAACACCGGCACGTACACCGTGCGGATGCTGACCGGATACAGCGACTCGGCGCCAATGCGGTATCCGACGCACCCGCCAACGACCAGCAAAACGGCGAACCAGCAGGACGCGATCAGACAAAGCCGTGGGACGAGGGCCCGACCGCCCGGCGGCCGCGGGGCGGCGCCGCCAGACGGAGAGAACCGCGGTCGACCGCGGAAGCCCCGCCCCCGAAGCGCCGCCTTGTCCGTTCGCCCTTGCGTCACGCCGACACCGTCTTGCCTTGTCCTGTTGCTCGCCCCATCGCCACGTCACCGCCGTTTGACAGGCCCCAACAGGCCGGTCAGCCATTGGAGGCGGTCGGGCGGTTCGGCGGGATAGTCCTTGATTTGCTCGAGCCGCTCCCGGGCTTGGGCGGCCGCGGGCGTGTGAGGGTATTTTTCGATCAACGCGCTGTAGTAGTAGCGCGCCGCGCCGTAATAACCATTCTTTTCGTAGTACTGGCCCACCGCCCGATCCCGTTCGGCCTGCTCGGCGACCATCCGATTCTTGGCCTCGATCAGTTTCTCGCGGTCGGCCCCCAGCGTGGGACCGAAGCGGATGAGCGTCTGATCGGCGAGTTCCGCGGCTTCCTTCAGCGGCGTGCCGTCGTAGAGCGGTCCCTGGTACATCCGCTGTTTGGCCTCGATGCCCAGCAGGTGGGCGTTCTTCTGGTGCTCGCTTTTGGGATACTCGGTGCGGAGCATGTCGTAGTTCAGGGCGGCGTCCTCGTAGCGCCCGCGGATGAAATAGGCGTTCGCCTCGGCCATCAGGGCGTCGTCGGCCAGCGGGCCGGTCGGATCGTTGAGCCGCACGCGCTCGTAGGCCTTCAGGGCATGGCCCCAGGTGTCGAACAGAGGCCGCGTCTTGTCGAACAGGTTGGGCGTGGTGGGCCAATGGGGCTCGGCCGCCTGGAATTGCTCCCAATAGCGGCCGATGGCGAACTGTCGGGCCACGGCCTTGTCGAGGTAGCGGGAATAGGTGTATTTCTTCAGCAGCTTGTCGTAGGCCTCGTGGGCCGCCGCATAGCGGTCCCCGAAAAAGTAGCTCTCGGCCCGCCAGAACATGGCGTCTTCCTCGAGCGACGTGTCGGGCCAACGGTCGGCGGCGGTGGCGAACTGCTTGGCGGCCTCGTCGTATTTCTTTTCGCGAAACAGGCGCAGGCCCTCGTCGTAGGCCGCCCTGGCGATTTCCTCGTTCGGGCCGTAGCCGGCCAGTTCCTTGATTTTCTTGATGACGTTCGAGGGCGCCAGCGCGTCAAGATCCAGTCCCGATTTCTCCTCCTCGTCGCCCTTCTCCTTGGGCGCCGGCCTCGACGCGGCGGCCAGCGCGGCGGCGGTGACGACCGTTTCCTTGGGGCCCGGCGACGCCGGCTCCTCGGCCGACGCCTGGCGGACCTCGGAAGACGACGGCGCGAGGAACGAGCCGACCGATCCCGGAGCCGGGTTGGCCACGTTGCGGCAGCCGCCTCCGCAGCCAGCCATCCAGGCCGCCAGGGCGAGGCAATAGAGTCGGGGAGCCGCCATGTAGGACGTCCTTGTCAATCGTCCGCCGTGCGTTCAGGTCCGCGCAAAATCACCCGCCGCGCGCTGGAAGGATCGAAGCTTCTCGCGTTGACAACAACCTTGGTTTGGTGCCTCAGGTGGCTTGCCGATCGGCTGCCCTCACGTCGTCAACAAGCCCAAGTACCGGTGCATCTTGGGCTTCCGCCCCAACAGATGCGCGAGGTAGCGATTCAACACGCCGCGAAGTTCGCCGCGGCTGCGGGCATCGATGTCGATCCGCCGCCACGACGGGCTGTCGAGCCGGGCCAGTTCCTGCATCAAGCGGAGCGTTCCCGCGCTGACCGACGCCACCTCCTGCTTGCCTTCCCGGCAGCGGCTGCAAAGCACGCCGCCGTGCGCCTGCCCGAAGGCCACCCGACCGCGCAAGCTCACTTCGCTGCCGCATTCCACGCAAGCCGTCAACGACGGCAGATGTCCCAAAAGGTGCAACATGCACAGTTCGAACCGCACCGTATGCAACAGGACGGACTCGCCGGCAGACAGGGCGGCCAGCGTTCCCTCGGCCAGGTCGAAAAGCTCCGGATGAGGATCGTATTGGTCGGTCAGGTCGTTGAGCAACTCAGCGACGTAGTAACCGGCGTACAAGCTCGACAAGTCCCGGCCCGCTGGTCGAAACCGCCGCTGGAGCTTGGCCTCGGTCAGCAGGTCGAGCGCTTCGGATGATTTGCGGAGGAAGACTATTCGACAAAGGGCTAGCAGGTCAAGAGCAGAGTCGAAAGGGCCTTTGAGGCGCTTTCCCCCCTTCGCCAAGCCCTGTATCTTTCCAAACTCCCGAGTGAAGAGCGTGACCACCAGGCTGGTCTCGCTAAAATCAACAGTCTTCAGGACCAGGGCTGTGGCTTGTTCGACGGACACGCCAGACGAGGTGGATGGCTACCGGAAAAAGGGGCTGTTTGGAACTTCCCCAATAGTATCCGACCACCCCACCTCCGACAACATCGCCTGTTCATCCCCGTTGTGGGGCATTGTCTCGCACCACGCATGGTGCAAATCAGCCGTCAACCCGCGCCGGCTTTGGCCGACGCGAGCTGCTCGGGGGGTGCGTGTATGATGGGAAAAAGCACGGGTGTCGTCTTCCTGAGGCAAACGCCGCCATTCAGGTCGGCCGCTGGGCCGCCCAGGTCACTTGCCCGGCGTCAGGACGATCGGTTCGCCTGGCTTGGCAATTCTCACGTCCTGCCACCCCTGTTGGGCGAGCTGCTTTGCGCGTCCGGCCAGTTCCCATGGGCCGCCGTGCACCAACACCACCGTGGCGCCGCGAGGAACCTTGGAAAGCCACGCGTCCATTTCCTTGGCGTCCGCGTGCGCCGAGAAACAGCGGAAGTAGTGGACCGCGGCGTGAACCGGGAGTTGATCCTCATTCCAATCGAGGACGGCCGCTTGGGAAGCCTTGGGCGAGTCGTCCGCTGAGGCGGGACGGGAAGCCGTCTTCAGGGACGCCTGGTCCCGAGTGCCTTCGCGCAACAGGCCAGCGGCCTTCATGAGCCGTCCGCCGGGGCTATCCGGATCCTGGTAACCAACCAGGAAAATCGCGGACGACGCCTGCGGAACCAGTCGGCCGATCAGGGCCCGCGAGGCGCCGAAATCCAGCATGCCGCTGGTCGTAAGAAGCACGCAGGGACGCGACAAATTCTCCGGCAAGCCCGGCGTGGTCCGCAGTCCGGACGGCGACCAGGCCTTCGGGTCATCCGCCACGGGTTGTCGGAACCACCCCTTGCGCCGATTCCGGGCATAGATGGCCGTGATCTCGGCGGCGGTGGGCGAGGAACAATAGATCGGCACGTCTGGCGAGAGGACTCCCTCGCGCTGGGCGAGGCAAAGTTCGTGGAGGATTCTCTGGGTGCGGTCCAGCGCAAAGGCGGGGATCCAAGCTACCGCGCCGCGGTCGACGGCCGCCCCCACCGAGCGACGGAACAGGGACCGCTCCTCGTGGACGGAAGCGTCGCGGAAGGTCGGGCCGTAGGTCGTCTCGATGAACGCCGCGTCGACCTCGGGCGCTGGCTTTGGGCCGGGAAACAGCGGCGATAAATCGTTGCCCACGTCGCCCGAGAACAACACCCGACGCCGCGCGCCGGCCAGTCGCACCTCGAACACGACGCTGGCCGAGCCTGGGATGTGGCCGGCGTAAAGAAACGTGACGGCAACGCCCGGGGCGACCTCCGTGGCGGCGTCGTAATCCACGGGCCGGCACAAGGCGAGAATCGACGCCGCTTCTTCCTCGACGCATCGCTGGCATAGCCGGATCTCCACCCCTGGCGAGTCCTGCTCGAAGCGGCGGCCAAGTTCGTCCAACGACGCCGCCGCGGAGCGAAGATTCTCCGGCGCAATCGCGGCCCGGTAACGGCACGCGGCGTGCCAATGGACGGTCACGGGCCGCCCGCTGTTTTGGGAACGCTCGAGCGTCCGAAGCGACCACGACCATTGCCGCTTGCGGCCTTCGTCGTACCGAATCTGCATGCGGAGCATCACCGGCAACAGTTGCAAGGTGCCGGGGGTGGCGAAGATCGGCCCGACAAAGCCCTCTTGGACCAAAAGCGGCAGTCTGCCCACGTGGTCCGTGTGCGCGTGGGTCAGGAAGACCGCGGCGATCGAGCGGCCGTCGACGGGCAGCGTCGCCGAACGCCCAGCGGCGTCCTTCGGACCATTGCTCCCTTCGCGGTCCGGGGCGTCCGTGCCGCAATCGACCATCCAACGGCCGTTGCCGGTGTCCAAGACCGACAGGGAACCGGCCACCTCGCCCGCCCCGCCATGAACGACCACCACCACCCTGGACGGCTCGGGCGGTTGTTGCGCCGCCGCGGAGCCGATCAGACCGGCGATGACGGCCACGATCCAAAGGGCCATTCGTCGCCGCCGCGCCGCCGCGTCCTTCATACGCACGCCCTCGATATTCAGTCAGACGCCCACGCATTCTTCCGTCGCCGCGGCTTGTGGGACGCCATTGCGCGGGCGAGCCAGGCCGACCGGCAAAGGAGACCGGCGCATTGTTCAGTTGGAAACGGCCTGATAAATCAGCCTGTACCTGGCCTGCGAACGGTCACGATTTTTTGTCGGAGGGCTTTGCGTCGGGTTTGGGCGTGGCGGGGGGCGGCGTCACTGCGGTGGTTGCCGGTTTGGACGCGGCCGCGTCTGGCTTCGGCGGTTCTGGGTTGGCCTTTGCCGCCAACTTGTCGCGCAAGCTCTTGAGGGCCTTGGCGACGGACTCTTGCTGGAAGGGATTCTGATCCGGATCTTGCTTGGGGCCGCCGCCCATGCCGCCCTTGCCCATCATTCCGCCGCCCATGCCCGGCCCACCCGGTCCGCCTCGCCGAGGAAGTTCGATCGCGCTGAAGCGTTCTTTCTGGTCGTCGCTGAAGACGGCGAGGAGTTTTTCGTGCCGTTGCTTGGCCTCGTCGTCGGACATCGTGGCGGCCTTCTCGACATCCTTGAGGCACTCGGTGACTGCCGCCGCTTGTTGGCTGGTGAGCGTGACTGTGATGTCGCCGGTGAGCAGGTCGAGTTTCCGCACCAGACTCGCGAGGTCCCGCTTGGGCTGAGGACCGCCCATGCCCATCATTCCCATGCCGCCGCCCATGCCGGGCGTCCCGCCGCCCATGCCGGGCATGCCGCCGCCCATGCCGGGCATGCCGCCGCCCATGCCAGGCATGCCGCCGGGCATCTTGCCCATGCTCGGCATTCCCTCGGGCGGCGCCGCCGCGGCGACGGGAATCGGCAAGGGGGGCGCCTTGAGCACCGCATAGCCCGCGGACCGAAGCGCAGCGTAGGAGCCAATGCTGCCCAAGATCACGCCCAGCACGCCTGCGGCCAGCCACACAATGACCGTGCGCCCCGTTCGATGCGTTTGCCAGATCAACACGGCCACCAGCAAGGTTGCGATGGCAACCACGAGAAGATACGAAGTAATCGCGTCAATTCCAAACATGGCCACGCCCTTTCCGCAAGATCCGATATCCAGGAACAACTGGTGAGTTCCCGCCCAAGCTTGCGCTGACTGCTCGCGCCGGCGGCCGCTCCTCTTGATTGCTGATCTTGGACCACCGGAGCGATCATGTCAATCACTGGCAATGCGCCACCTGGCGCCAGCCCCGTGCATTTCCCTCCCCATTTCCCGCGGCCCGAGCAATTGCATTCCTGGTGGATGGGCCGGATAATGCGTGATTGCCAATCTTCGGGCCGGAGATCCGCAACCATGCGTCATAAGTTCAAGTTCCAGGCGGTGACCTTCGACGACGTGCTGCTCGAACCTCGTTATAGCGAGGTCCTGCCCTCGGAGGTCGACGTGAGCACGCTCCTCACACGGCGCATCCGCTTGAACATCCCGCTGCTCAGCTCGCCCATGGACACCGTCACCGAAAGCGCGATGGCGATTGCCCTGGCTCAGGAGGGGGGGCTGGGAGTCATTCATAAGAACATGTCGGTCAAGCGGCAAACCGAAGAAGTCGAGAAGGTCAAGCGGAGCGCCAACGGGATCATCGTCAACCCAGCCACCTTGCCGCCCGATGCGACCGTCGAACAGGCGCGGCAGTTGATGGATCAGTTCAAGGTCTCGGGCGTGCCGATCACTCGGCCGGACGGTCACTTGGAGGGAATCGTCACACGGCGCGACCTGCGATTCCTGGCCAACTGGAACCTCCGAGTCTCCGAGGTGATGACCAAAGAGGGGCTTGTCACGGTCACGGGCTCTGTGACGCTTGAACAGGCTGAAAAGATTTTAATGGAAAAAAAGGTGGAGAAGCTTCTTCTGGTTGACGAAAATTTCAGGCTGACGGGCCTGATCACCATCAAAGACATCGACATGATGCGGAGCTTCCCGAAGGCGTGTAAAGATGGGCAAGGCAGGCTGAGAGTCGGGGCGGCGGTCGGGGTCCACGACTATGAACGCGTGGAGGCGTTGATCCACAAGGGCGTTGATGTCCTGGTCGTGGATTCGGCCCATGGCCACTCGGCCAACGTCCTGGAGACGGTTCGACAAATCAAGCGACAATGGGATATCGACGTGGTGGCCGGAAACGTGGCCACGGCCGAGGGGTGTCGGGATTTGATTGCGGCGGGAGCGGATGCGGTGAAAGTCGGCATCGGACCGGGTTCGATCTGCACAACGCGCGTGGTTTCGGGCGTTGGCGTCCCCCAGGTTGCCGCGATTGCCCAAGCTGCCGAGGCTGCCGCGGAGAGCGGAACGCCGATTGTCGCGGACGGGGGCATTCGCTACTCCGGCGACATCACCAAGGCGATCGCCGCTGGAGCACATGCGGTCATGATTGGAGGGTTGTTTGCCGGGCTCGAGGAGAGCCCGGGCACTCGTATCCTGTATCAGGGAAGGGTTTATAAGGCATATCGAGGCATGGGTTCCCTCGGGGCCATGGTCCATGGTTCTGGCGAACGCTATCGTCAGGGCGGATCGACCAGGCCCGAGAAGCTCGTGCCCGAGGGCGTCGAGGGCCGAGTGCCCTATAAAGGTCCTTTGGGGCCTTTTGTTTACCAGCTTGTTGGGGGGTTGCGAGCTGGGATGGGATATTGCGGAACACGGACGATTGAGGAACTGCGCAACGAGGCGCAGTTCATCCAGGTCTCACCAGCAAGTGTGAGGGAGAGTCACCCCCATGACATCACGATCACGCAGGAAGCCCCCAACTACAGCACGGAATACGGGATCGACGAACTCTAGGGCGACTCGTCGGAATGCCGCCTTGGGCCGGTTGTCGTGGCCGGCAGAGTTTTTCTTCGTTGCCCTCTCGATGCTCGCGTCAACGCTCTTGACCGCCAGCGGGATCCAAGCGTCCCCGTCGGCCGTGAAGACGGTCAGCTATTCGACGGGCGTCAACGGCCGCCAACTGACCTGGTTGCCGGTCAAGCCCGCGGCCCCCGACGGTGTCACGCAGGCCGCGGCAGCGGAGACGGTCAGTCCCGGGCCGACCCCCAACCGAGTTCGGCGGGCCGAGGGCGATGCCTTTGGCGATCCGTTTGGCGACGCCCAGGGGCCGCTGCAAGGCGTTCCCGGCGCCAAGCCAGGCAGCGCGAGCACCGAGAAGTCGGCGGTGGTGCCGCCCCTTGGCGCTCCGCCGCAACTGCTCGTGGAACCTCCCAAGGCGAGCGAGTTGGTTCCGAAGGCAGGCCCGCCCGCCAAGAAACCGGGCATTGAAAAGGAGCTTCAGGTCACCATCGCGCCGCGAACCGACGAGTGCCCGAATCCGGAGAGCATCCTCCTGCCGCTGACAAAAAAGGATATTCTCGAGGCGGTGACGCCGAAACCGGGCGAGTTTCCCAAGTGGTGCAAGATGGGCCGGGAGTCGTTCGTGCCGCGTTCCTGGGCCCCGGCGACCTTCCATTGGACCGCCTCGTCCTTGTGCCACAGGCCGCCCTACTTCGAGGATTTGCAGTTGGAACGCTACGGCCACACGGTGGGGCCCTGGCTCCAATCGTTCGCGTCGGGCGGGCACTTCTTCCTCTCGGTGCCGGCGCTGCCCTACGCGATGGGCTTGTTCCCGCCCAACGAATGCGTGTATACCTTGGGCTATTATCGGCCCGGCAGTTGCACGCCGTATCTCTTCGACGCCCTGCCGTTGAGCATCCGCGGCATTCTGTACGAGGGCGGAGTGTGGACGGGGATGGTCTTCCTGGTGCCTTGAGGTGGCCTGAGGAAGCCATCCAAGAGGTTTTGGCTCCAAACTGAAGTTTTGCAAATACCCTCATTTCGGGTTAGGTGACGTTTTGCCGTCACGCCAGCCCCAACTGCACGAGCACCTCCTTGGGTTTGCGAGATCGGTTGACAATCTGATCGACCGCCC
>Ga0073932_1001618_pt1 | contig 40828 bp, 35 predicted proteins | sample DewCreD2012metaG_FD_76967 | JGI IMG/M metagenome (GOLD analysis project Ga0073932, IMG submission 76967) | Hot spring sediment bacterial and archeal communities from British Columbia, Canada, to study Microbial Dark Matter (Phase II) - Dewar... ...
CACGGGTGTGCCCTCATTGAGAGAGGTGAGCACCACGGCATCGAGTTTCCGGTAAACCTCCGGCATCTCCTTTTGCCAGCTTGTGAACACAACGCTCTTGTCTATGCCAAGCCTCTTGGCCTCCTGGGTTAAACTTTCCCTGAGTTCCCCGTCTCCGACGAGGAAGAACTTGAACGCCTGTTCCTCCCCCTGATCTTTGAGAATTCTTACCGTTTCAAAAAGCATCCGATGATTCTTCACAGGGGCCAACCGGCCGATGATTCCTACGCAGAAAATCCCCTGGGACGGCGGTGGCCCGAGTCTCTCGAAACCCGACAGATCAAATCCCAAGGGGACCACCCGCACCTGACGAGGCCGAGCGATTCTGTATTTGTCGCAAATGTCTTTTTTCTGGGTGGCGCTGATGACGATGATTCGGTCGGTGGACCGCGCAAGAAACCGTTCGATCTGCATGAAAGCCGCCGTCTTGAGAGGGCTGAAATAGCTGTGAAACACGTGGCCATGAAAGGTGTGTACCAGGCGGATTTTTCGTCTCAATACCCTCTGAGCATTGATGCTCATGCCTGCCAGCCTTCCCAGGGTCCCGGCTTTGGCGGTGTGGGTGTGAATGATGTGGGGTTTGAAAGTGCTGACCATCTTCCTGAGCTCCCTAAAGGATCGCAGGTCGTCGAAGGCGGAGATCTCCCTTCCGAGGGTCGGGATCACATAAGACTCCACTTTTCGGGTTGACGCGAGATAGGACATGTCCCCTTCATGGGCGCTGACCTGCCCGCACACCAGGCGCGTCCGAAAACGACCTTTTGAGAGAAGGTCGCTCAGGGTCACGGCCTGGATCGACGGTCCTCCGATGTTGAGCCGCGCAATGACTCTCAGGATGCGGTAAGGTTCATCGGTCATAGGATTAATGGGTCCATGCGGTTTATTCACCACAGAGGCACGGAGGGCACGGAGAATTTCTCGCCTTTCGGGAGGTACCGAAAGGCGAGAATAGCCTCCTCACAATGAGAACATTGCCCACCTTCCGTTACAGCTTTGAGCAGAACATTTCTGTTTTTCGGTAACTCCCGAAAAACAGAAACTCTTCTCTGTGCCCTCTGCGCCTCCGTGGTGAGTCCCTCATCTTTCCATGTGGATCATCATATAAAGTCCAAGAAAGAGAAACAGAAGATTGGCCAGCCAGGCGGCGAAGAGCGGAGGCAAAACGCCCCCGAGCCCCAGGGATCGGGCCAGGCCTAGAACGAGGATATAGAGAAAACATACGGCCATACCTATGGACACGGCCAGCGGGGTTGCCCCCTTCTTCACCCTCAGGGCCAGAGGAATGCCGATGGTGAGAAGAATGAGACTGATGAAAGGAAAGGCCAGCTTGATGTTCATGTCCACAAGGTATTTGGCATTGTTGTAGCCCTCCTGTCTCACCGTTTCCGCATAATCCTTCAATTGCCAGTAGCTCATCTCCTCCGGTTTTCGGGTACCTCGCATGAACGTCTCAGGGGTCTCCGGTATGTGAACGGCATAGTCCTCAAACCTCGCGAACGCATATTGGCCGTCCTCCTTCAATTCCTGGAGGATTCCGTTCTCGATCTTCCAGTGGTCTCCTTGCCAGACTCCCCTGCGGCCTTCAATCTTCTTTGTTACACGAAAGGCGCCGTCGAAAAAATAGAAAGCCGGGTTCCCCATCGTCCTCTCCTTCGGATTGAACTGCCGGATCCAGTAGATCGCATTGTCCCCCCGGTACCAGATTTCCTCCTTCCCGTAGAAGAGCCCCGGATCCTGCTTCTGAACCTCCACATTCCAAATTCTATTTCCTTTGGAACTCGTGTAGGGAACGACCGTTTCCGAAACCAGGAACATCCCTGCCACGATGAGGAGCGAGCCCAGCATCATGGTCTTGAAAAGAGAGAACAGGCTGAGCCCCGAGGTTCGAAGGGCGGTGAGCTCATTCTTTTTCTTCATCGACATGAAGAGGATGATGACCGAAATAAGCACCGCCGGCGGAACCATGTTCACCACAATAAAAGGCGCCTTGTAAAGGAAGTACAAAAGAACCGCCGATTTCGTCGCCTTCGCTTCGATGAAATTGTCGATCTTCTGAAGGAAGTCCACCATGAGAAAAAGAAACACAAAAAGAGCTTCGCAGAAGACGAAGAGCTTGTAGAACTCTTGAAGCACGTATTTAGACAGAATGGTCATGGGCTAAGAGTAATCTCTTACTCGTAAAATACTCTCTAGGAAATCCATCGACTTTTCCTGTTTGGCTCGTTGCATGAAATAGAGACAGGCTCCAAGGAGGAACAACACCGGAACCCAGGAACCCACAATAGGGCTCAGGAATCCTGTCTCACCCACGTTCCTCACCCCCACCAGCAATAGATAGTAAAAAAGAAAGATCAAAAGGCTCGCGACGATGCCCACCAGACGGCCGCCCGCACGAAGTTGAGCCCCCAGCGGTGCGCCGATGAGCCCCATGAGAAACACCGCGAAGGGGATGGAAAAGCGTTCCATGAGTTCGACGAGCATTTCCGGTTGCCGGCTGTTCGACTTGGGCGGATCTCTCAATCCCTTTCGCAGTTCGGCAAAGGACATTTCCTTGGGGTCTTTTTCGCGCCCAGACAGAGCCGGCATGATGTCATCCAGCCCTATACCGAGATCGTAGGTGCTGAAGGTGATGGTTCTGCCCCCCTCCTGCTTCTTGTCCGCTACGAAGATCGTCCCGTCGAAGAAGCGGACCGTGATCCGTCTCAAGGCTTCCCGTGATTCGATCCGTCCTTCCCTGGCCACAATCGTAGTGGTCATGGCCGGATCGCGTCGGTCCACCAGGAACACGTCCTTCATCGCCCTCTCTTTAGGGGCAAAGTGACTGATGTAGAAGGTGATCCCTTTAAAAGGTTCGCAAAAGATTCTCTCCTGCACCCCGAGATCCGCCCGGGTATGGGCGATCGTGAACACGAAGTCCTTAAAGGATTTCCTTCCCCAGGGGCCTGCGAAAGAACTGAGGAATAGGGCGGCCAGGAAGCCGGCCAAGGACATCAGAACCACGGAGGGAAGCATCTGATACAGGCTGATCCCGGAAGATTTCATGGCCTGGAGCTCATTGTCGTTGGACAGGCGGTGAAACGCCACGAAGACCGCCATGAGAAGGACGGCGGGCAGAGCGAAAAGGATCATGCCCGGCAAAAGATAGAGGATCATTTTTGCCAGCTGGAATGGATGAACCCCGTGGTTGATCATCCACTCCGCCAGGTTGAGCATTCGGGCCGCTAAAACGATGAACAGGAATACCGCCAAGCTAGCCAGCAGCGTAGGCCAGATTTCATTAAAGATGTATCTGTGAAGGGTGAGCTTCAAACGATCATTCCGCGTGGCTCTTCAGGAAATCTGCGTCCGCAGATTTCCTGTTGAATTCATGTGATTTCATAGTATGATTCGACTTGCCCTATGGAAGACTGCGAAATGCCTTTCCCCACTAGTAACGGGGGGTAGGGGGATTCTCCCGGATGCTTTCCGTCATCATCATTACCAAGAACGAAGCCAGGAACATCGAAGATTGTCTGAGGAGCGTGGCATGGGCTCAGGAGATCATCGTGGTGGATCAGTACAGCACAGACGGAACGGTGGAAACGGCCAAGCGCCTCGGAGCCCGTGTCTACCAGGAATCGTGGAAAGGCTTTGCCGGACAAAAAAACAGCGCCCTGGAAAAAGCGGGGGGCGACTGGATCTTGAGCCTCGATGCCGATGAGAGGATTACCATCCCGTTAAAAGAGGAAATCGAGGAAACCATCAGCCGAAACGATGCCTCCCATGGCTATTTCATCGCACGAAAAAATTTCTTCTCAGGGCAGTGGATTCGTCATGGAGGATGGTATCCCGACTACTGTCTCCGTCTCTTCAAGAAAGCATCCGGCCGTTTCGAAGAGCGTGCTGTGCATGAAAAGGTTGTGGTCCAAGGGGCCACCGGATACCTCAGGAACCCTATGGAACATTACACCTACCGCTCCACGGCCGATTACCTGATTCGAACGGAACGCTACAGCCGGCTGGCGGCTCTCGAAATCGCGGAGACCAAACGCCCCGTGCTCTGGTCGGCGCTGACCTTGCGGCCCGCCTTCACCTTTCTCAACATGTACCTCCTGAGAGGCGGCTTCCTGGACGGGAAAAAGGGACTGTTCCTTGCAGCCTCCTACGCCTATTACACCTTCCTGAAGTATTACCGCTTCTCGGAAAAAGATCTCGCTCCTCTTGATCCGGAGCCGGAGAAAAAAGAGGAATCCTCTTGAACGTCTCGATCCTATCCTCGCTCCTCATGGGTCACACCATGGGAATCTTGAGGGACAACCGGGGCTCCGATTCCCCTCTGCCCGTATAATTCCCGTATCTTCTCGAGCATGGCATGGAGGCTGTGCATTGATCGGACCTTCTCATTCTTTTCTCTCCTGCGATCATCGGGAACCCGGATCACCTCGGCCGCTCTTTCAAGAGCGGCACATGCAGAAGAGACCTCTCCGTATTCCACGGAAATCATATCCTCTCCATCCTTCAGTATTTCTATTACCGAAGGCGTGCGGCACACCACCATGGGGAGTCCCACGCTCTGGGCTTGAAGCAAGGACTGGGGAATCCCTTCATTCGCATAGGAAGTGAAAAAGTAAATGTCCAGGGCTGAGAAATACTTCTCTATCTCTTCCTGGTGGCCCGGGAAAAGCAGCCTCTCCTTCAAGCCCATTCCCCTGGCTTTTTCCTGGAGCCTCTGAAGCTGCGGCCCGTCGCCGACGAGGATGAATTTGAAGCGCGGGGGCATCTGAGCCGCAGTGTCGATGAAAAAATCAAGACCTTTCCAACTCCTCAACACGCAGATGTTGCCTACGAGGATGTCCCCCTGGGGGATTCCGTGCTTTTCTCTGATCTCTTTGCGCCACGACGAGGAGAAACGGAACCGCTGGGCATCGATGCCTGTGGGGACCGCGACAATTCTCTCTGGAGCGATCCCACGGGTGATGAGGCTTTCACGGATCGCCAAGCTGGTGGTGAGGATCAGATGGGGAAAGGCCCTGTAGCTGAAGGTTGATCCGATCGGGGTGCTCACATGTCTTGTCCGGATCACGAGAGGAACTCCAAGCACGCGAGCCGCAAACCCCGCCATCCAACTGTCATCCGAGGAGTGCGTGTTGACGACATCCGGCTTGAGCTGAGCGATCAGCTTGAAGAGTTTGACCCAAGAGGGCAGGTGGGCCTTGCTTCCGAACTGAACCGCATGGACCTCGAATCCTTCCGCTTGAGCCCGAGAGAAAATCCGGCTGTGCTGGGGAGCGATGAGGCCTACGGCGTAACCGTAGCGGCTCATCCCTCGAAGCTCCTCCAGGATCCGGATCTCCTGGCCGCCCCAACCGTCCGAGCACTCGGTGTGAAGAATCAGTGGGGTTGCCGTGCTCATTCTCGTTCCTTTTTTCGTTCCATGACCTGACTCATCACCCTCTCCAGGCGTGTGACATAAACTCCAAAGTCGTTTCTAAGCATCGCCTCTCGGCCGGCGGCGCCCATGCACCGCCGCAGATCCTCGTCGCCGCCCAGGATTTCCAGCATCTTCATCCATGGATCCCTGACCTCTCCTTTCTTACCGCTCACCGGTAGAACAAAGCCTGACTTGCCCTCTTCAACCAGTTCATGGGCACCGCAAACATTGCTGACGACCACGGGCAGACCCGTGCTCATGGCTTCGAAGACCACATTGGCGCAGGAATCGAAGAACGTGGGATGGGCCAGACAATCCGCCGCTTGGTAACACGTCACCATGTCGCTCAGCTCTCCGGCATAGACACAATTGGAGGGCATGAGGGAGGGCTTCCTTTTTCCTACAACGACCAGCTTCAGCCTGGATGATCGAGATGCAAGCTCTTGGAACAGGTCCCGCAGGAGGGCGAAATTCTTGAGCAGGAGATTGTGGGCCACAAACAGGACAGCGACGTCCGTTGGACGGAGTCCCCATTTTGCCCTGAGCCGATCCGCCGACTCTCTCCCCTTGGCGGGCCGAAACAGACCTGTGTCCACCCCGTTGTGCAGGACGCCGACCGCTTCGGCCCTGGCGCCTGCCGCAACGACCTGGTCCGCGGCAAAGCGGGAATTGGCAAGGAAAAACGCCTCGGGCCGCCGAAGTATCTCCGCCTGTTTTCGGATAACCGCCCTATGCTTAAGGGATTGGTTTCGAAGCCGTTTGTACCACCGAAGAAGCCCATGGTAAGCGTTCAGGGAATGCTCCAGGAAATACTGATGAGCACCGCCTCCCAGACGATGGAGATCCGCGGGGTGATTGAATCCCCAGTCTACAAACAGGTCAGGCTGTATTTCTTCAAGAAACTCGTCCATTCGGGCTATCCCCTGATAGACCGAAATTCCCGGCACTGGACCGCCTCGATCCGTCACCACGTGCATGTCATGGCCCCGGTCTGACAGAGCCCTGCTCACCCGAAACGCATAATTCTCCGCCCCGCCCCCGGCCATCTCGAATATCCCTGTGCATAAGAGAACCCTCATCTCTATCGCTTCTTTGTATGCTCTGCCGGAGAAAACTTCCGGCAAAAAACCATAGGGTCTTACAATACCCTGTAAAGTTTCATTTCCCCAGTCGTTGGGTGGTACCGAGTGGCAATCTCCTCGAAATCCTTCCCCTTTAATTCCCTCTTGAGATCAAACGTATTTCTCGGCCACCGTCTTGCCTCCAAAAGAAAATAATCAAGTTTCGCCTTTTTCAGCTTCTCAACAAAACCGTCATAGTCCTGTTTTGAAAATTCACTCCATTCAACCGAAAGCGGACAAACGGCACTCGGGAAATTCACATTGGCATAAAAGGAAATCAGGGCCGCCGCAGAGCTTGAGGCCAGCACCTTCACGGCCTTTTCGTTGCCTTCTCTCATGGCAATCATTTCCCCCAGCTCCTTGAACACCAATTTATCCTTTTCCCGTGGCCCGAGACTCTTGGGTAAAGCAAAGGCTATGATTAAGCAACCGAGTGCAGCTAACGTCACTGAATAGCTCAAGTTCAGTCTTTGATGAGCAAACCTTACAAGTCGTTCCAACCCGAAGCCGATGACGGTGACCGAAGAGAACAAGAAGATGGCCATAAAGCGAGTATAGATCTGCCATGAATGGAGGAGATGAACGTACAAGACGAGCAGCGAAGCCAAGGCAACGATTGACAGATAAACTGCCCTGTTGTCCTTCTTGAGGTGACCGATCCAATCGGACAACCCCAGCCAATAGACCGCAAAAAACGGATATGTAAAAGCCTTGATAGTGTAAGTTAGCACGGATCCAAGCGCAATCCACCAGATCAAACTCCTCGCATGGGTGAAAAAGGCTCTGTCGAAAGCAACCGCGGAGTAAGTCGCCAGATCCTTCAGACTTGCTCTAAGCCCACGGTAGGCGGCATGTGGTCCAAAGACTTTGTCAACAACCTCGTGCCCTCGGACGAGATTATGTTCATCGATACCCAATTGAAACATAGCAAGATAGAAACACAGTCCAATCATCGCAACCGGCAGCGTAAAATAGGTCAGCCTGACCAGCTTCCTGTGGTGCCTGGCCAGACATAAATAGATTATAGAAACAAAGATCACGACCAAAGCTTCCACTCTGGCCCAAGCCCCTATCATGAACGCAAGGCAACTCACACTCAAGAGAAGATGGTATCTGGGACTTCCCCCCTGCAGCAGAAAGAAATAGAGGCCGAAGGCAACGAAAAACCAGCTCACCGGGTCTCTCACAATGTCAACACATGTATCCACGAGAAAGGGAATCATGACCAGAATCAGCAAAATCATTCCAGAGACCGTTCGCTGGAAAAAGAGCCTGCAAATGAGATAGAGTGGGATTAGCGCCAGGCATCCGAAGACCATTGAAACCGCCCTTGCCGCAACGATCCAGTCTTGGAACAAGTAATTTGCCCCAACGATGAGAAAGGGATAAATGGAAAGGTAATTGATTCCACAGGAGGTAAGCTGATCCCACTGGGCGAAATACAATGCTTTCGCCTGGTGGATGTAGATCGTCCCATCAGGATTCACCACGTAGGTATTGAATGCCACATTAAGTCTGAGAAGAATGCCGAACAAAAAGATCCATAGAAGGGTCCTCTTGTTTATCTCGTACTGCGGTTTTGTAGACTCCCGGGTCACGATCAACTCTTTTCGAGAACCAAAAACAATCGGAAAGCAAGATACCTTTTCAGTGGACGCAAGATCTCCTCCACACCCTCAAGAAACCTCCAGAGAGTCATAGGACAAAAACTCCGTTGATGGAACCCCCCGCTCAGAGGGTAAAGCAAAATATCCATTACTTCCACTCGAACGATCCTGAGACTGGAGAAGTTTTCCACAAATTTCTCTCTCATTTTCTGAAAAATCAGGGTCGGGATTGCCTGATTCCCTTCAAAGGCTCCCTTCCTTTCCAAGGATTGATCGAGAAATGGATCCGTATTCCACCTCATCCCCTCTGCATGCAGAAAGCGATAAACCGGATAAGACAACCATGAAACATAAGGCTCGATCAAGACAGCCCTGCCTTCAGGCCTTAAGACTCTCTCCACTTCATGAAAAAAAACGGCCGGCGCGGCAAGATGATGGAGGACATCAAAGAGGACAATGTTGTCCAAGCTTTCCTTTCTAAAAGGAATCGCATGGGCGTCAATCACAGCATCCAGCCAAGGCTCGTAAACAATGTCGGTCGTGATCGCCTCGGGCAAAAACTCCTTCAAGTTTCCGCTTCCCCCTCCGAGTTCAAGTGTCCTTCCCGGCTTCAGGGCCTCTTGGATCAGACCGTACCATTTTGCATAAAGCCTACGGATGATTTCCTTGGATTCCCATACCCGCCTTCTTTCTTCCAGTATCCGGGCAGGGGATTTTTTTATTTCCGGGCACATACTCCTGTCGTCTGAACCTGCGGGTTCCAATAGGAGCGACGAAGTCGCGTTTCATGAAATCCTCCGGCATTACCGGAGGATTTCATATGGCCTTGATTTTTTTGTAAGCAAACCACGTCATCTTGAGCAGCAGCCACCCATGCCGAAAACGGCTGATATTGGTGGTCCCATAGGTGCGTTCCCGATAACGGATCGGCACCTCAGCGACCTTGAGGTTGAGCTTTGAAGCGCCGAAGATGAGGTCAAAATCTCCAAAGGGATCAAAGTCCCCAAAATAGCTCCTGTTCGCGTGGATCTTTTCATAGTCTCTGCGAAAAAGCGCTTTGGTGCCACAGAGAGTATCCTTGAATCGCTGATTGAGAATCCAGGTGAACATGAAGGAAAAGAATTTGTTCCCTATCAGGTTAAGGACTCTCATGGCCTGTTTTTCCATGGGATAAACAAGGCGGCACCCGTTGATAAATTCTCCCACGTCCTCCGCCAAAGCCCGGTAGAACTTAGGAAGGTCTTCAGGGGGAACCGTCAAGTCCCCGTCTAGGATCATGAGAATGTCCCCTTTAGCAACAGCAAAACCGCTCCTCACGGCATCACCCTTGCCCCGACCTTCCTGGACCACCAGTTTGATATCCTTTTCAGGATACTTTTCCATCATTCTCTGGATTTCTTCCCTTGTTCCGTCCGTGGACCCTCCCTCCACAAAGACGATCTCCTGGTGTTCTCCAAAAGACGGGAGCCTGGTGATGGCCGCCTCGACATTGCCTTTCTCATTTCGGCATGGAATCAGGACGGTCGTGGAGAATTCCTTCTTCTCCCTCAGGCCTTTCGGGCGGGCTACAATGTACCGACACAGACACAGCCGGCGAAGGCCCGGAAACGGCGCGATGAATCGGTTAATGAAATCGCTGAGCCATGGGATCCTCTTCGGAATCAAGAGCCGGTATTCTGTTTTGACCGGCTCGTACCCGGCAAGATGGAGGACGTTGCCGATGTCCTCCGTAGAAAGCCAGTTTTGATGCTCCTGAGGCATCTTTTGACCGAGTCGCTCCCCAAGTTTCAGAACAGGTTCCCACAGAAAACTGTAATAGGAGACGATGATCCTGGTTTCAGGTCTGCAAAAGCATCGAAGAGACCTGAAGGTCTCTTCGATGTCCTGAAGATGCCCCACCACGTCGGCTAGGATGATCGCATCGAAGGTCTCGCCCCAGGGCTTCAGGCTCTCTATGTCCGCTTCCCGAAACTCCAAGCCCGGATAACGCTCCCTCGCTCTTCGGATCATTTCTCCGCTGAACTCAACGCCGACGCCTCGCCTGGGTTTCAGCGCATGAAGGAGATCCCCGATGCCGCAGCCCAGTTCGAGAACCGAGAGCCCTTCAGAAACAAGGAACCGGTACTACTACGAAGATCAAACTAAGTATTACCGGTTCCTCTTGATCCAGGTCTCACGCTTTCCCGCCAGCCTGTTGAAGCGGGCTATGAGCTCCTGCTTTTTCCTATGATCTAGCACTGCTTCCTTGTCATTTATGCGCCTCTCGCGCACTCGTCACTTGTTACTCATGAGACGTCACTTGCCGTTTGTCCGTGGTTTGCAGTCAGTGGCTTGGTTTTTATGCTGTCTACTGTATTCTGTGTTCTGTTTCCTTATTCTTGTCACTCGTGGCTCGTCACTTGTCACTTATATTCTCTACATACCACCGATACGTCCTCTCAATCCCTTTCTGAAGAGAGATCTTCGGCTTCCAACCGAGCGCTGTGATCTTCGTGACATCCAAGAGTTTTCGAGGCGTGCCGTCAGGCTTTGTCCGGTCATAGCGGATGGTTCCTTTGAAACCGATGATCTCCTTGATGAGATCCGCAAGCTCGCGAATACTGATGTCCTTACCGCAGCCGATGTTGAGGATTTCCGAGTCCTCGTAGCGGTTCATCAAGAACACGCAGGCATCGGCAAGATCATCCACATGCAGGAACTCCCGCCGCGGGGTGCCTGTTCCCCAGATAGTCACGGAGGAAACGGGAGAGGAGCGTTCGCTGCGCTCACTTGAGGTTGGAGGAGCGCTTCGCTTGAGGCCGGACGTGACCTCAGGCAGATTCGCTTCGCGAATCTTTGCTTCATGGAATTTTCGAATCAGCGCGGGGAGAACGTGACTGGTCTCCAGGTCGAAGTTATCGCCGGGGCCGTAGAGGTTGGTGGGCATCACCGAAATGAAGCGGGTTCCGTACTGCCGGTTGTAGGCTTGGCACATCTTGATTCCGGCAATCTTCGCGACGGCATAAGGCTCATTGGTCGGTTCGAGTCTTCCGGAAAGCAAATACTCCTCCTTCATAGGCTGTGGACAATCCCTCGGGTAGATGCACGAACTCCCGAGAAAAAGTAGCTTCTTTGCCCCTGCTTTGTAAGCGTGATGGATGACGTTGGTCTCGATCATGAGGTTCTCATAGATGAATTCTGCAGGATAGGTGTTGTTGGCCAGTATCCCCCCCACCTTCGCTGCTGCCAGAAACACGTATTCGGGCTTTTCTGATTTGAAAAAAGCCTCAACCTCCGCCTGCCGCATTAGATCGAGCTCCCTGTGCGATCGTAGAACCAGGTTAGAATATCCTTCCGATTTCAGCCTTCTCAAAATTGCCGATCCGACCAATCCCCTGTGTCCAGCGACGTATATTCGAGCATCTTTTCTCATCGTGATTTCACCGCAGACAAACACAGCCTCTTCCCTTTCCGACATCGGCAGAGGAAAAGGGCTTCTTCATTTCATAAAACGGATCTCTTTATTTGCGCTTTCAGACAAAAGATCTTGTCCGTCTAAACAGACTGTTTTCCCTACCGGCAAAAATATCTTCCGCCATGACGCCCAGATCTCCGAGGATAAGGTGCTTATCGGGTTTCGGTTCTATCCATTTGATCGCTGCCAGGTCATGCCCTGGAAAAGACTTCAAAAGATCGTAAAGAATAATCGGATCAATTCCGGCATCCTTGGAACAAGCCTCATGTATGATTTCGGCCCAATTGAACGCCCCTATTTTTGCCAATGCCCACAAATCGACGACATCTTTGGGTTCTATGCGATAGAGCGCAGAAACTTTATTCGATAGAATATTCCGCCAACTATCTACTCTACCGAGAATATCATGGCTTTCAATAGTTCCATAGTGTGGAGCAACGTCATTGACCAAATCGATTCTCAAAACGATCTTTTCATGGTGGGTGGACTCCTTTTCTACATAAACTTGAACGTAGTCCTCAAACCTTATGACTCTATCGGTGAGCACTATAAGCGCCCCCTGCCTGCTCTCCACCTCCAATTCCCGATATAGTCGCTCTGACCAGTTGGAGAATTCAGGATCCCTGTTCACAAAAAGATCAAGGTCATCCGAGTAACGGACAGGTTTATAGTACCTGCTTATTGCGGTACCACCTGTTAGATAAAAGGGTGCGTTTATACGTTTCACGATGGATAGGATTCCATCCTGAAAGGGGTACAAGCTCTCCTCGTAATATTTTCCGTATTCGCTCATAACGTGTTCTCTGTCCTGGAAATCGAAGTTTAGCGATTATTTCAGGAGTCAGGAGCCGGGTTATCCTTTCCTTCCCAATGATCGCCAGTAGGTCGTGCCAAGAGAGCATCCCTAATGCCCTTAGGAATATCTTCTCCTGATCAAACGGTCCCTCTTTCTCTCGCAACCCAAGCAGGACCTCAAGCAGTCGATCTTCGTTCACCTTATAGTCCCAGGAGAGGGATTGGATGATTCTACGCTTTTGGTCCTCCTTCATAAGCTTGTCCTTTATGTTTTTCCCCAAAAGGGATCGGCCAAGAAATCTGTGCGAATGTGTGGTTAATCTTCTTCTATTCGTTGCTTTGGCCTACCACCTTAAACCCGCTCTCCCTACACAATTGGTCCCGGGATGCCTCTTCGAGATCCGTTTTCACCATGCTTGAAACCATTTCTTCGAAAGAGATCCTGGGCTCCCATCCCAGAACTCTTCTCGCCTTCGAAGCATCGCCGAGCAATTCGTCCACTTCTGTAGGCCTGAAATATCCTGGATCGACTTCAACGGCTACATCTCCCGCTCGCAGAGCTCGCTCACTAAAATCTGATGCAATTGCATCAGATTTTAGACGACGCGGCTTCACCGCTCTTCCGATTGCATTCTTTTCCTGACCGCTGACCGCTGACCGCTGACCGCTGATTTTTGATATGATTCCCACCTCTTTGACGCCTTTGCCCTTCCACTGAATCTCCACCCCAACCCCTCTGAACGCCAGTTCCACGAATTCCCTGACCGAATGGGATTCTCCGGTAGCCACCACATAATCATCCGGCTTCTTTTGCTGAAGCATCAGCCACATGGCCCTCACAAAATCCTTGGCATGGCCCCAGTCTCTTTTTGCGTCCAGGTTACCTAAATAGAGTTTCTTTTGGAGACCCAGCTTGATCCGGGCCACTGCCCTCGTGATCTTACGGCTCACAAAGGTCTCGCCTCGTATGGGGGATTCGTGGTTGAAGAGAATACCGTTGCAGGCGAACATGTTGTACGCTTCCCGGTAGTTGACGCAAATCCAGTATCCGTAGAGTTTGGCCACGCCATAGGGGCTCCTGGGGTAAAAGGGGGTCTTCTCGTTTTGGGGAACGCTCTGCACCTTGCCGAAGAGCTCGCTCGTGGAGGCCTGGTAGAAGCGAACGTGATCCGTCATGTCCAGAATCCTTATGGCTTCCAGCAGCCGGAGTGTTCCCAGGGCGTCCGCATTCGCCGTGTATTCGGCCGTTTCAAAGGAAACCATGACGTGGCTTTGCGCGGCAAGGTTATAGATTTCATCAGGCTGCACTTCCTGAACGATTCGAATCAGGTTGGTGGCGTCCGTGAGATCCCCGTAGTGCATGAAGAACCGCACGTTTTCTTCGTGCGGGTCCTGGTAGAGATGATCTACACGGCCCGTGTTCAGCGAGGAAGACCTGCGCTTGATGCCGTGTACCTCATAGCCTTTCCCCAGCAGAAACTCCGCCAGGTAAGCCCCATCCTGACCTGTGATGCCCGTGATCAGCGCTTTTTTCATGGCTTAAAGCCCCTTCAGTTTTTTCACACATTCAGATAATCTGCACTCACAATGCAAATGATGCAAGATCCATCTCACGCGAGCCATCGCTCCCGCCACATCTCCCACATGAGGAGCGGCCACAGTCGGTACTGATGGTTCGCACGGCCGGAGAGATGTTCACCCACTTTTTGCTCCACCATCCGCTCATCAAACAACCCTTCCTTCTTGATCCTCTGAGGTGATAGGGTGTCGAGAAGCAACCCCTTCAGATCCGTCCTGAACCAATGATCGATGGGCACGCCGAATCCCATCTTGGGCCTTTCGAATAAGTCTGTTGGAAGGTATCGAGCGAGCAGTTTTCTCAGAAGGTACTTACCTGTTCCATTCCTGAACTTCAAGTGTTCAGGGATGATGGAGGTGAACTCTACCACTCGGTGATCGAGCAGCGGCACCCGCACCTCCAGCCCTACACCCATGCTCGCACGATCCGCCTTGGTCAACATGGCATCCGGCAGATAGGTCTCCTGGTCTACCTTCATCAACCTCGCCAGAAGGGGCCACCGTTCCGTCTCTCTGAACACCTCTTCATAGCGACTTTCGGGCACCTCCCGTCTCATGGCTTGACGGATATCCTCCTTGGACCATAACGAGATGGTCATCCTGTAGATATCGGAAACATCCCCTTTTTGAAGGATCTTTTTCAGCCTTTCCCACTTGTCCTGGAAATTATCCACTCTGATTCTCTGGGGTAGCAGATCCCGGCAGGGTCTGTAGACTTTTTCCACCCACCGGGGCGGGACATGGTCCATAGTCCAACTCGCTCCTGTCTTCAAGAGCCCGGACAGGCCATTGAAACCCGATACGAGCGACCGGGTCGTCCAGTAGCGAACATAGCCACAAAATTGCTCGTCCCCTCCGTCTCCGGAAAGCGCCACAGTGATGTAGCGTCGCGCAAGTCTGCAAACAAGGAATGTAGGAATCGCTGAAGAATCGGCAAAAGGCTCGTCATAGAGTTCCGGTAAAAGTGGGATCACTTCAAGCGCGTCTTGGGGGGTAACGTAAAGCTCCGTGTGTTCTGTCCCCAGATATTTGGCTACCTTTGAAGCGAAAGGAGCCTCGTCGTAGCTCGTTTCCCTGAATCCGATTGAAAAAGTCCGCACCGGAGCAGTATTGGCCCTCTGCATGAGCGCGACCACCAATGAAGAATCGACACCGCCGCTCAAAAGAGCTCCGAGGGGCACGTCGCTGATGAGACGATCTCGCACCGCGGTCCTCAAGAACTTATCCAACTCCGAGAGCCATTCTTCCTCATCCATCCTGCCCCTGCTGCTGATCTCTCCGTAGCGAAGGGCAGTCCAGTATTGCTCCAGCTTTGATCCATCGCGCTTCCAGACCAGGTAATGACCGGGAAGAAGCTTGTAGGTGTTCTTAAAGATCGTCCTCGGGCCGGGGATATACTGATAGTGTAGAAAAAGCGGCAGGGACTCCAAGTCGATTTCCAAAGACAAGTCCTTGAAAGCCATGAGGGCCTTGAGCTCGGAAGCAAAGGCCAGATCCCCGGGCCCCTGATGATAGTAAAGAGGTTTCACCCCTAACCGATCCCTCGCCAACACCAGCGACTCCTCTCTTTGATCCCACAGAGCAAAAGCGAACATTCCCACAAAATGATTCAGACACTGCATCCCCCATTCCAGATAGGCTTTGAGAATGACCTCCGTGTCTGTGCCGGTCTTGAAAACGTGCCCGCGCTTTGCCAACTCACTTCTTATGCTTGAGAAGTTGTAGACTTCGCCGTTATAAACGATATGCACCCTACCGTCGTCGCTGGACATGGGCTGGCGCCCGCCGACAGACAAATCAATAATCGACAACCTTCGGTGCGCAAGGCCGACCCCGTCTTTCTCATCCACCCAAAGCCCCGAGTCGTCGGGTCCGCGGTGTCTTAGCGACGTCGCCGCATCGAGCAGCGAACGCCGGAAGACCTCAAACCGCTTCTTGCTGCTGAAGCCTACGATTCCACACATGTCGCACATTTTCCGAAATCCGAAACCGATGCCAGAGCCACTGGGCGCCCCACGTCATGATGAGAACCAGGAGAGGATAGGTGTGCATGGTGTGTCGCAGCGGCTCTACCAGCCTCACGTGGTAAAGAAACGCCACGTAATAGGTTCCCCAGAGCAGCATCAGGGGCATCCACCAGTGTCTTTTGTCAAAAAGGAGTCGAAGCCATGCGGCCATCCCGACAATCCCCAGCAAAAGACCCAAGGCCAGCGCAGGGCCCATGGACATTAGGATTCCCGATAGCTTGCCGCCAGCCAACTCTGTGGCAAACATTAGCCGCTTGAGAGTTTGGGCACTGAAGCTCAATACCTGATAGGCCGTGAGCTCCATCCAGCCCAGTATCTGGTATTTAAACAGCTGAAAAGGCGTGTGCAAGCCAAACAAATATTCGCCATAGGAGATTCGGGGGCCGGCATATGGGCTTTTATTGAACTCCTCTTGTGTTGGAAATCCAGGAGTGCCCAAGCGTTCAGGAAACTCAACGTTGGCATTCCACCTTGCGTAACCGTAGCTTGGCCACCTCCAATCTCCATGGCGCTTCTGCAATCCATAGAGGTGGGGGATGAAGAGTGCAAGGGAAAGGCTCATCGCCAGCACGACTTTCGGCAGGGAATAGCCTTTCGGAATGATCCATCCAGGGGAAGCTCTCTTGGCTACCAAGTTTACCAGCCAGAGACCCAGCCAGGTTCCGAATACGACGCTCAGCGCCGGGCTCTGAACGAGTGCCCATGTCCCCCCCAGCAGACCTGCCTTAACCGGTGAGAACCGGCTTTCCGTTCCATTAAAGGTAAGCAGAAGAAAACCAACAAACCCAAGGGTCATTGCTTCGGAGCGCAGCCCCCTACACGATTCTTCGATCAGCGACGGATTGAGAGCCACCAGAGCGATACCGGCGATGACCCAACTCCTTTTCCCAATGAATCGCCAGAGAAGGATGCCGGAAAAGGCAATGACTGCGACGGATAGAATACAGGTCAGGAGTCTGGCAGACAGAGGGCCTAACCCAACCCATCCCTGCCAGATTTTCAATATGGCAATCCAGAGAGGTTCTCTTTCCGAAAACGACGCGCTATAAAAGCCTCTGTCGGGGTCAAACCACCCCAATTCATCCGCATAGATCAGGTACGTTCTCACATCTGGATCTAGTCGGATACCGTGCTGAAACGAAAGTAAATCGAGTCGAATGTGCCCACCCACTAGAAGTAGAAGCAAGGCCGCATACCAGAACATTATTCCACCCGGCGGCGACCACCATTCCCTCTTGGCTGCAAAACCCCACCATATCGCGATCACGGCTCCCCAGAGCCACAGAGCCGCATTCCATCCCCTTATGGGTTTGAAGGGGCTGGAGCTCATCGCAATTCGATGAAGTAAAACTTGGGGCCGAGCCGTGTCATTTCGACCGGATACTTTGAGAATTATCCGCTGTGTCGCTGCAGGAATTTCGATGTTGTAAATCTTACCGGTGAGACTTCCTTCTCGTGAAAGGGTCAAGGGGGGCTCGCGCCTCTCTTCCGGCCACCACTTCACAGAACATTGTCCATGATCATAAGCCCATACACGAATCATCAGCGAATCCACACCAGGAGCCTTGGGAATGACAAAAGAGGCATGACCGCTCATGCCCGGCTGGAGAACCAACCCATGCTTTCCCACTTCCCCATTGAAATCCTTTAACAGCTTTGACTCTTGCGGAGACAGGGGGGAAAGCCATTCATCCACGCCTGTCGGTGCAGCCTGGCTGAGCAGGGTCCTTTCCCAGTCCGATCCCTTCCTCGTTCCAAACGAGACCATGGAGGCCAAGAACAGGAGTGGAAGCAAGGCAATGACGAGAAAGTTCTTCATTCCCGCTCTGCCGCGGCAAGAGCTGATGTATAAAGCCTAAGGTGTGCCCCGGCCATCTTCTCGAAGGTAAAGAGCTCTTTGACACGCCTCTTTCCCTTCCCGCCCCACTGCCTGGCCCGGATAGGATCCTTCAGCAGGTCAAGGAGCTTGGCAGCCAGGAGCACTGGATTCCTCGGAGGAACCAACCACCCCGTTTCACCATCCACAATAGCTTCGCTGTTTCCACCCACATCGGTCGCAACCATGGGCAGCCCGGCTGCCATGGACTCCAGAATGACGTTCGAAAACCCCTCTTCATGGGAAGCTAGAACGGAAAGGTCGCTGGCGGCGAGCAGCTCCGGAACATCGCGCCTTTGTCCAAGAAACTTTACAGCCGACCTGATCCCTAGCGCAGCGGCCTGTCGTACCAGATGACGGCCGATTCCTCGGTCCTCACCCACAACAAGGAGTCTAACTTCCGGAACCTCCCTGAGGGCCAAGGCCATGGCCCTGAGCAGGTCCGAGTGGCCTTTGTAGGGGATGAGGTTGGCAATGACGATCACGGCCTTTTCCTCGGGATGGAGCCCCAGCTCCTGCCGTTTCCGATCTCTGGCTGACGAGGCCGACTCAAACGGCGCAGGATCTATGGCATTGTAAATGAGGACAAGTTTGCGTGCATCAACGCGGTCGCGTCGGATGACGTCATCCCAAACGGCTTTGGAGTTGACCGTTACATGGTGGCTCCATGCATTCGCCATGAGATCGAGGGGACGGAGGAATTTATGTCTCTCCTGATGAGTTCCCAGCGCTCTTCGACTGGCAATTACGAGGGGGACATTGCACAACCTCCCCGCAACTGCACCCATAAACGTGACTAGTGGCAAAAAGGAGTGAATGATATCGGGCCTTATTTCGCGGATCGCGCCTAACAGTTTTCCCTGGGCGGAAAGAATTTTCCATGGCGCTTTGGAAAGATCATGGCTGTGAAGCCCCCCCGAGTACACAGGGATGTCTAGTCCTTTGAAACGATCAAGGAGTGGCCCCCCTCTTTGGAGCGTAAAAAGATGGCATTCATAGCGCCGAGTTTCTCGTATGCGTAGAATCAGATCGAGGAGTTGCTTTTCTGCGCCGCCGACTTCAAGAGATCCAATAGCAAAGAGGATGGACTTATTTTTCAAATGCGATTCGTCTGTGTCTGAGACGGGTTCCATCTATATTAGCTTTGTTCTTTCCCATCTTTAAAAGATTGCATGTTCCGTCTCCTAAACGGATGTACTGGAAGTCTTTGCCTTTCATTGCTTGCTATTTCCTTTCCTCTTCATTACCTCCTTGAGTAGATCTTCCCACATCCCCATTACTTTCGAAACCGAGAACCTCTCGCTAACAGTGGAAGCGCGCCCACCAATAAGCCGCCGAGCCTCTTCATCGCTCATCAACCAGTCCATAGCCTTCGCAAGGGAAGAGATATCCCCCTCCGGCACCAGAAGCCCATCCAATCCGCTTCTGACAATATGCCTCGGCCCACTGGGGCAATCCATCGCAATCGATGCCACACCACAGGCCATGGCTTCACAGAGAGCGTTCGGGAAGCCTTCCGACCGGGAAGGAAGGACAAAAAGGTCGGTTTGACCCAGCACGGTGTATATATCCTTCACAAATCCCGGCATCCAAACTCTGTCATTGAGACCCAGCGATTTCACCCTAGCCTCTAAAAACGGTCTCATTGGACCATCACCGAAAATAACGAGTGTCCAGTTTTGGTGCCGTCCCGAGACTCTGCCAAAAGCTTCCAACAGAAGGTCGAACCCTTTCTCTCGTGTAAGTCGTCCTATACCGACAACAGTGGGTCTGCGCAAGGTTGTGTGAGCTTTAGGCCCGTTTGGTGCTCGTGGCACCGGATTTGGAATAACCACTGGTGGGCGAAATTGCCAAACGCGATAATATTGCGCCGCTTCTGGAGTCTGCACAACCAACCGCGCGGCAAAGGGATAAACGATTCGGCACATTGCTCGCCAAAGGCGTCCGCTGGCTAGTAACCGTGGATCTGCTCTTTCCGACACAATAACAGGTAATTTCAAGCCCATTGTTGCGAGAAGAACCACCGCGTTTGTGGAATCCCCAAACGAGATGACAAGATTTGGCGAGGTCTTTCGAATGGCCCTCCTAACCCTGCGGATTCGCCGTAGGTTATTGACAGCCCCCATAATTCCATTTCTGCTGTCTTCAGACAATCCAAGGGGGATATGTCGAATACCGACATCAAGTGAATAGAAGGGAACCTGGGTTTCATCCGAAAAGCTGATGAGGTCAATCGATTTTGACTGTCTTGCCCAGTAATTGGCCATCGTGGTGAGAACCCTCTCCGAGCCACCTGGACCCAGCTGTGAGATTACTAGGTCAAGCTTCAAAAGCGAAACGCCTCAACTGCAAGAGAATACAGTATACCGTCCCTTTTGCAGGAGCAGATCTCTTCCTTCATGAAGACCAACTTCTTTCGGATCGGCGAATTGAGTATCCAACAAAAGGTACTTGATCTTGTACTGATCAATAATTCTCTCGATCGGTTGGCGGAACACAGGGAAAATGGGTTCAACATTGCGGAAACCATACCCATGGGTTCCCCACAAAACCGGCCGTTGAGAGTGATAGGCAATCATGTCTGAAAGATGCAAGGGCAAACACAACACCCTGGCATCTGGATCGCGCATGAACAGCTCGATGATCGGCAAGAGATCCTGTGACATGACTGACGGCGGTGAAGGAGTAAGCCTCATGGTCATGGCAATTTGTATGTAGTGCCGAACTTGGACACAAAGGCATACGAAACCCATCAGCCACAGCCACACATTTTCTGTGTGCGACATCACTGAAGCACACAACAGCAAGGTTACGGGTTCTGCATACTTGGTGTATTTCGTGCCCTCTCCGAGACACCGCAACCACGGAATCATCAGGGTTGCCACCGCCCAAAGGTAAATGCCTGCGACCGTAAGCAGCAAAAATACTTCCGTGGAAGTAAGGTCCGAAAATAGGAGTCCTGTCATTCCCGCAGGCAGTATCCACGGATTGGCAATAAATAGTCTTCTCGCGTGAAGGAACCAAAGGGTGAGACCCCGCCCTTCATGAAAACCACCAGGATTACCGGTCCCATAAACGGGAGAGTGCCGCACCTGATGGGCACCAAGCCATGGCCAATTGCGAAACCAAAACTGCACAATGTCCCAATGGGCTCTCAGTACTTTTACAAACATCCCCCGCCCGAAGATGGCGGCCAGGAGATAAGCACCGCCAAGCACAAAGATCCAGCTCGGTTCGGCTTCGCTCCAAGCCAGAAAGGGCAACAGAAAGCACAACAGCTGCATGGTCAGTTTGTGAGTATAGAAAATCAACATCCCGATAACAGCTGCAAGGACCGTCCATTCCCAACCGTCATTGGCACCTAATTTGCCCGCCATAAGCAGTGCCAGGAAAAGAATCACCGACAACGGGCGTGAAGTGAGAGATCGATACTCGGAGACGAGATTTGGCTCGAATGCATAGACAGCCCCGACCGCCCAAGCCCACACCAGTCCGGCATTATATGCCGTCCACAAGAACAATCCCAGCATGACCACAAAATCTGCCAGATGATCAACGAGCCAAAACTTTTCCTTTAGCCAATGTTGTGGTAACAAGCCAATAAGCACTGGAAACAGCGGAGGGTACCACTGCTCAGCAGGTTCGAGAAGATACAAGCCAGGCAGCACAATCGGGAGTCGTCTTCTACTGTGGAATACCTCAGCACACATAAGAAAATAATATGCATCACAACCCTGATTGCGCTGATGCCAGATTGGCCATAGACGGGATAGGAAGAACAGTGCTGCCAGAAAAGGCAAAGAAATGAAAACTGCAGTGCCGCCCAAGTTCATGACTCCCTATGCTCCACCCATTCGATCTCAATCAAGAACCGATAGCTTCCAGCCCCCTCCGCCCGACCCGGTTGTTACCCTTTGACTCCAGACGCCCCACAAAGTGCCAATGTCATTTTCGCCCCCCTAATCGCTCTATCGTTTGGGGACCGAACTCAGAACAGCATGCCTACCCAATTACTAACCGTGGCGGCTTTTTCGCGCAGGACACCCGCCTCCTATCGCATTAGCGGAGCTCCTTCACCTGGACAGAGGCGGCAAACGTCCACCTTAGACTGTTTGGTGTAAACAGCTTGTCTGAAGGACATGAACCTCTCACCGTTCCATACATCCTCCAAAGATTGCTCAATGAGATTACCCATAATATGTCGGCCATGAGGATCACGACAGCACGGCACCACATGACCGTCTACCTGAATGGTGATCGCATAATAAAGCCATGGACAAAGATTTTGACTCAAAATCCGCTTCGGAGCTAATCGGTGTTCCTTTTCAAACAGCTCGCGATCGTATATCCAATAGGCGTTGGAAACCGGCAGGAACAAATCGCCCTGATCCGGGGTTCGAACGCACGGGCTAATCACTGACGCGCGGTCCACTCCCATCTTCTTTGCCAACTTCAGGAAGGCTTCCACCTCGTGCTCGTTGTGCCGCATCACGATGAATCCGAATTCCACAATATGCTCCCCAGGCTTCCTTCCTCTGGTACGAAAAATCTCCATGTACTGGGAGGCATTCTCGAGAACTCTTTGCAGTTTACTCTGTCGCCTGTAGGTCTCATGGGTCTCCTGGGTTATCCCTCCGATCTGGAAACTGATCTGATTAATCCCAGATTCATAAAGGGCCATAGGCTCAACCACGTCCCCGTTCGTGCAGGTCATGACAAAGAGACCCATATCCCGTGCATACCGAATCATTCGATAGGCCTCTTTGTTCAAGAAAGCCTCGCCCATGAAATAGAACATCACATGGTTGGCCCCAGGACCGACTTTGTTCATAATCTTCACGAAATCATCGTAAGCCATCAAGTGGGGGGCCCTTCCCAAAATACCAGCCCCCGTTTCGCACACAGGGCAGCGCAAGTTGCAGAAATTGCTCGGTTCTATCGTGATAGACACGGGTGCGCCATAGGAGCGTGGGGAGCGCATTGATTCTGAAATCGTGCTCAGGAGGTAGTTCTTGTACCCTTTTGGCCGCTTTCTCAAGACGCTGGCCAACCGCCGGCCAACGCTCAGCCAAGGTTTGAGCGCCTTAGGCATGATTCCAGATATCTCCGATAACATGATCCTTTATCTCCCTCCCTGTTCAAGGGTTTCAGTCCGCGAGAAAACTGTATACACGAGCCACTCCCTTTCTCACAGCATGGGGCATCTTTACCTGATTGAGAAACGCAATATCATCAGCCGCAAAGAGGCTTATTGTTTTCGCGAGAAAATATCCCGAGGCGACGGCCATAGCCGGACCCACAAGGAGCGCCCAAGGTTGGGCTGTGAGCTGAGACGAAACCAAAGACAACAACGCGGGAAGGACAAGGATTCCCTGCCAAAGCAGAGGAGTCCTCCAACGCCTTTGGCAGAAGAACAGGTAGGCTTCTGCCGCTATGACTATACTGACGGTATTTGCTACGGCGGCGCCTATTGGACCCAGGACAGGCACGAGAAGTAAATCGGCGACAAGCTTAACAAGGGCCCTAGCCACGCAGATGGCCATATTCAGTTTGACCCAATTGTACACGGCGAATACCCCGGAAAGAAAAAACAGAGGAACAGCGATCACGGAACCTACAGCAAGGAGTTGGAAATAATCCCCGGAAACCTTGAACGAACTGCCATATACCACTGCGAAAAAGAGAGGGAAAAAACTCATCCCCACGCCGATCAACATGCTTAACAGCAGGATGAATTGAGGAAGCAAGCGAAGGCCATACCGAACAATCAGATCCTCCCGGCCGACTGCGTTAAATGAAATCAAGATCGGAGCGGTTAGTATGGTGACGGAGCCCATGAGTCCCATCAATAAAGTGAAGACATTATAGGCGACTTGATATCCGCCAACATCCGACACATTGAAATAGTGCTTTATCATGAGCACATCGATCCAATCGACGAGATAGGCGGCACTATTACCAATGATGACCGGATAAGAAAAAATAAAAACGCTCCGCAGCGTCTCAACAGTGGTTCCAAAAGGGAAGAGCGTTCTGAGAGGAAGCCTTAGATGGGCCAGAATTAAAACACCGGCTCCTGCACAAAGCCCAGCGACGATAACGTTAGAATAAGTCCGCTCAAAAGGAAACAGAAGGATCAGAGTTAAACAAAGGATATAGGTTAAAGATCGCGCAACCTGAACTGCAGCAAAAGAGCTCATGCGGTGTATCGCCTGAAGAAGCTGGTCCAAGTTGCTGCCCCAAGCATTGATCAAAACCGCCGCTGCTATCAGCCAAATTATCCACTCAGGCATTCCAAGATAGGCGGCAATTTGGATTCGCAAAAAATAGCAAAAGCAAAGAACGACCATCAGGGAGCCGAAAAGAAGAATATTTCGCGCCCAGAAGGTCTTGTTCAGCCTGCCGTCGTTGTCGTACTCTTCTCGCCCAAATCTCAATACAGCAGCCGCCGACCAATTGTTTGCTAGTAGGAGCAGCACGCCAACAACCATCATGAAAAGCGAAACACGGCCGTATCCTTCTGCCCCTAAAATCCGAATAGACAAAATCGAAGATATAAGTCCCAGGGGAATGAGAGTAATGCTGCTGCAAGCCAAGCTGATAAAGTCCCAGAAGACCGACCCAATGCCCGTCCTCTCAGAGATTTCACCTGCAGGCGTACTTTCTTCACATTTTTTATCGGATTGACAGCTCATTCTCTAAAAACGATCATAACTCTTTTAGGAGCGAGTTCTCTCGATGACTTCAAGAGACCAAAATAAACTTGGTTTCCTCCCTCCTACGGAACCCAATCGCAGAAACCGGAATTCCCTCATCGATTTTATGTCAGAAGCCCGCCAAGCCCGCTTTTACGGCTACCCCACGCGTTGAATAGATGTACTTTCAGAGATCTGAATCCAATTGGAGCAGCGATGAATTCTTGCAGAGTGAGGAAGGGGCCTAACTGCGCAGTATTCAGCTCATGCGGGAATGGGGAGTGAATAGGATGCCGAGGTGTGGCCGAACGGCAGTCAACCGAACACCTGCCGTAAGGATTCCTTTAAGGCATTTGGCGTCCAGAGATGAAGCGCGAGGTCTCGAATGTTACGAGATAGCCGCGCGCGCAGGTCGCCGTCTTCCTCCAGTCGGGAAACCTGTCTGGCCATCTCCTTGTAATCCCCCCTGGGAACTAACAACGCGTTCTCATCATGCTTTAAGAACCCATGAACCCAGTCGATATCGTATGCCACTATTGGAAGCCCGCATAACGCGGCCTCGCGCAGGGACGTTCCTGTCATCGGGGAGAGGTACACATCCGCCTCAAAGAGATATTTTGGCAATTCCTCGTTCGGGACAGCGCCGGTAAAAATCACAGAATCTAGGACGCCAAGTTCTTTTGCAAGCTTCTCGAGGAAACCTCTCTCAGGCCCTTCACCCACAAGGGTTAGAATCACGCCCTTATGAGGAGCCGTTTTCTCTTTCAAAAAAGCCACCACGCGAATTAGATCTTCCAACATCTTTTCCCGGTGAAGCCTACCGACCGTGATAAGACGAGTTTTTCTCGGCTTCTTCAACATCATTTCGCCATCGGAAAGGCATTTTTCAAGGGCATTGAAGAAGCCGACAGACGGGAGCACATCCGCAATCGTCTGGGTGATGATCAGTTTCTTGCTCGCAATGGGGTGAGAGGCTAAAGATTCTGCAAAACTTCCGCAGCTTGTTGCAGCAAGAACCCCATCTGCAGTCGCGAAGCTCATATCACTAGCCAAACGCTCCGCCCAACGGGGAAGGCCGGTCATGGATCTAACCCCATTCCTATAAATCTCTTCAAGAGAATATACAGGCATCAGCCACACCTTCGCTTTTAACATAAACCGAATAAGGATGAACACCCACCAATAAAAAAGGATATCCGCGGTCAAAACATCCGTGGGTTTAACAGACCTAGCAAAAAGATAAGCCCGGTAAGGCAAGGTCAGAAGCTGAACCCAATATCCTTTCCCATTGCCTAAGGAGACAAGGGTCGTTCTCCCTTGGGTCACTTCCTTGTGCCGATTGCCAAACATGAACGCAATGATGACCTTGTCGAAAAAGACCTCATAGTGACGCACGTACCACACATTTCCCTTGCTGAGCATATCCTCCGCTGACGCCGTGCTGAAGAGCAACAAGGATCTCCCAAGAGCATCTCTCTTTTCCTCGGCTGCCCCGGTCAAGACTTCAGCCTCCCAAAGGACCCCCACGTCTTACTTATCCAGGTCTGCATAGAGATTCTCTGGACCGCCTGATTTGGCGACCACGACCCACCGCCATCTTTAGTCAAGCGCATTCGGAAAGCGGAAATCTTCAATGAGCCTCTCTACCAACCCGCGGACGATCACCCCTTCTTTATAGGGGAAATGCGGTTTGATCTCTTCCCCTAAAACATGCCTGCGTATGAGGATATCAGGTTCGTTGTAGCCCACCATGGCCCTGAGGGATGTCGTTCCCGAAAATCTAGGATTGATTTCGAAAATACACGGATTGCCATCGACTAACCTGCACTGGATATTGATGGCCCCTCTCGCTCCCAGACTAAGGGCCAACCGCTCACACGCCTCAGTCACCTCTGGGAAGCGCCCAATCGCACCCTGGGATATTCCGCTGCTAATCCCCAGCATCGGACCAAGTTCATTGCGCTCGGTTCTGTTCGGCACCTTAATAAGACTCCCCAGACTGGACATAATATAGCGTCTTACCGCAATCGAGTTAAGTAACGATCCCTCCATGTCGATCAGCACGCCTACCGTATATTCGTGTTCTGGGGTGCCTACATAAGCTTGAATAATGAAATCGTTATAAATCGCCAATAGTTGCCGGGCGAAAAAACCTAGAGCTTCTCGATCCTGAACGATGTAGATATTGACGGATCCCCCTCCGCCCAAGGATGGTTTCAACACGGCTGGGAGATACGGAAAACTCTCCGCATCTTCCACGGTGGCAACGCGCCGAAAAGGTGGAACCTTGAATCCCTTCTCGACGAGGGTCTCAGCGGTACAGACTTTGTCCATGCACAGGGTGATGACGTGTGCTGGATTAATAGGCAAAAAAATCCCGGTGTCTCTAATCCTATCGCGATGGGTGCTCATTGTCTTTAGTTCGAACTCCGAGCCGTGAAAAAGGGCTTTTACATCGTGTTTGCGACACAGCTTAAGCAGGACATCAATATATCTTGGATCCTTGGCCGGTGGCAGAAGATAAGGATAATCAACATGAAGGAGTCCAATGCTGTAAGGAGACATGTCCCCCCCGACGATTTTATACGGCGTTTTCGCCATCCTCAACGCCTTAAGGATTTGCTCGCCATGTCCGCCCCCACCGACGCCAGTGACCATAACAGTTATTGGTACTGAGGCTTTACCCATCTAGTTGTTCCCCCATCACATTAGCCGATTTCCTCTTTAAGCACTCTAACACGCTAAAGTGCATTTCCTTACCGTAAGCTCCGATCACGGCTTGAGTATCAAATGTGAATCTAAGAATTCGGCACTGGTGTTTATTGACATCGTAAATTGCGAAGGACCCTAGGTTTCCTTGATCCCTCGGGAGTCCGACAGAACCGACATTGATGAACAGCCTTCGGTCAAGTTCCACGATGAATGGGCGGTGAGTATGTCCCATAAAAATGGCATCATAGGGGCTTTTCTGGTAAACCGACCAATCGAAATCTGCGTAGCGGTAACCTTCCAGAGCATTCTCCGGCGATCCATGAACAAACAGGAGGTGACGCCCAAGCACCTTCTTTTCACGATAGGAAGGCCAATTCCCTATCCAAGCCACCCTATCAAAACCAATACGTGCCTTGGCTGTCTTTAGGCGATAGATCTCCTCGGCTTTCAAATCGTTGTCGTTGGTGTCAAGCATCATGGCTTCATGATTACCCTGCTGACAGGTCGCTCCAAGCCCTTCCAGGATAGCGATCACCCCCTCTTCTCCGGGCATATATCCGACTGCATCACCAAGAAAGAGCACCTCGTCCAGCCCAAAAGCATACAAGTGCCGGACACATTCCTTTAAAGCGAACACATTGCCATGAATATCCGAAATGATCCCGAGAAGCATCAAATCACACTTGGTCTATATCCCACTGCCGGACACCATCCCGATCAATAGTCACCACTCCGCAAGGAACTTTAAATGCAAGGAGTCGACGGATTACCTCATCATGATAGAAGGGATTAAGGCTAAGGATGACCTTCGGTGTTCCGAAAAACGTTTCAACCGACGGAGGTTTCACCTCTACACCGTACGACGGCACGAATCTGCCCCATAACTTGGGATGATCGTCGACTAATATAATTTTGTGCAACTCCTCGGGCGACGTCTCCCCCAGTACCCAAAAAGCGAGAAGACCAGATCCATAAAGGACCAATCGATTCTCGGTTGCAAGGATAGCCCTGATCTCCCTATTCTTCGCTAAAGAAGCAGCCTGGTAGGCCGGGAGATACTCAAACAAGTTCATACACTCTATTGAAACCTTTGGACCGTCCTTTCTGAAGCAGGCAACAATACTTGGTTGGTTTTCTTCATAAAAAGCTATCGGAAACATGCCGAAGCGCTGGAACAGAGCGCAGAGGGATTTCAACGAAAAATAGTGAACGTGTTCATGGGCAATGAAAAACGGTTGGCGGTTCAACAGGTAATATGATACATTCGGGACCTGCAAGAATACCAAACCCCCATCCTTGAGATCGCTGGAAATCTTACCCAAGTGAAGGTCGAGATCGGCAACGTGCTCTAAGCTGAAGCGGGAAACAATCACATCCATTTTCTCCGGCAGAGAGATGGATTCGTAGAAACCATGCAGAATGCGGATCTCCCGATTCAGCGGCTCCTCCTGAGCCATCGGGGAGGGATCGACCCCCGTGCAGGTGAATCCATACGGGAGAAAACAGGTCATGTTCTCCGATTTTGAACAGCCGATCTCAAGGAGCCGACCTCCAAGAAGCCGCGGGCTTGTCTTGGCGATGAGTCCAAACAGGATCTGGAAAGGTTCCCGATAATGGGGGAGAAGAGCTTCGTGGTCATCTAGAGGGTAGTATTGGTAATAGTGGACATAGATGGTCGAAAGGAGGGCTTGATCGACCTTCTGCTGGAACAAGTGCCCGCAAGTCGCACAGCCGAAAAGGTCGATATCGGATCTGATAACCTCCTGAGCGGCTTTTCTGGGCATGGGGAATAGGAAAGCTGGAACATCTCGGTAATGAAGCACAGGATTGCCCTCTGAAGAACCGCAGGACGGGCACCTCTCAGTCTCCATTCCATTTCTATGGATATTCCTCCCGATCATGCAGCTATTCACCTTTTTCTGCCCTTTTTACAGGCAACGAAGTTCATTTCTGAGAAATCCGTCTTAATCCGCAAGGGTTGGTTCTACTTTATCTTTCCATTCCAATAACAAATAGTCGCCATGCGTCATACAGATACGAATCGTTGAGTCCATAAAAATGCCGTTAAGGCTTCCTTTGTCGCGTAGAGGGGCCCGTGTCTGTTCGGTTCAACTCACCTTTGAGGTTATGCACGGGGGGTTTTTTCACCACCCTCCAGATGTCCCCTCTTGCGCGCAATGATGGTGATCCCTGCTTGTTCGATACGCTCGTGTTCGATCTGTAGTGCGATCTCGCTGCACCAAGCCCGCACCTGTTCGGGCGTCTGTCGGTGGGCATTGCGCGGGGTGTACCAGTCAAAATTCATGTGGTTCAGCTCATCCAAGGTCATGTCCGGCCGGTAGAAGGCCTTGAAGATATGCCAGTAAAAGAGCCTCTGGATATCGGTTTTCCCGGCCGGGATATCCAGGAGCTCGATGTCTTCAGGCACATTAATCTCCAGATTCAGCTCACCGAGAACTTTGCCCAACTTGGTTAGGGGCATGAGGGCTGCCCATGCCTCCTCTGGAGCCATGTGCTGTAGCCGATCCCGCAAGTAGTCATCAGTGAACTCACGGATCGGGCCCTTTTTCCTGTACACATAAAAGAGAATACGGCCGCCGCGCCTCAGGTAGCGGCAGACGTTTTTGAGGGCCGCCCGAGTGTTGTCGGTATGATGTAGCGCACCCTCGGAGAAAATGATGTCCACAGAGTTTTCGGGCAGGGGGATCTGTTGAAGATCCGACTGAATGAACAGACCCGACAAGCCTCTCTCACGGAACCGGTCTCGAGCCACATCGATAGCCGATGAAATATCCACGCCCACGTATCGAAGACGTGGCATGACAGGTCCCCAAAGCTCAAGGCCGGACATGCCGCCCCCGCATCCGGCATCAAGCAGGATGGGATGATCTCCGTAGTCCTTCAGCCAAGGGGCCTCCCAAACGTCGCCGTACTTCTCTATCAGCCACCGGCGCATGTTCTCAGACACCGCTCCTTCGAAGGTATCGCGTCTTTTCCATTTGTAAGCGAAGGTTTGGCTGGTCTGAGACTGGGAGGAGGATAATATGTTTTGGGCCCGCAGGATGTTTCCTTCCCGAACAAGTGAAACCCCGTTGGCTGTGAACCGGCCGCCATTGGCTGGGATTTTGGTTCCTATCAACTCTTCTGTCCAAGACGGCATGCTCATGCCCTGTCGACTCCAAAAACTTAAATTAAAACTGCCTAAACAGCAGGGTCGGAAAAAGGGATTTTTTGAATTCCTAAGAGGTCATCCCCCACCCCTTCCCTCAAGAACGAGGACCGGTTCATCCCCATGGTATTCAACGTGTCCGATCCTGCGGGCTGGGGTACCCCCTAAAATCGTTTGCGGCGGAACACTCTCATTGACCATGCTGTTGGCTGCAACGACGCATCGATCCGCAATCTCAACGCCTGCCAGAATCACCGACTGGCTTCCGATATGGCAGCAATTGCCTATCCTGACAGGCTTTCGCCGATAAGGCTGGCGGCCGCCGGACAGGGCCCAGCCAACCGTATCATGGGTGTAAATGTGAACCCCGGCCGAAATAGAACAGGTCGAGCCGATCCATATTCCGCCTCCCGAACCATCAAGCAAGACATAAGGCCCGATCCAGGTTCTCTCCCCGACCGTGACATCGCCATAAACAAGCGCACTGTTATAGATCGTAGCCCCTTTCCCAAAACCAAGCTTTCTCGCCCTCTCCTCTCTATCGAACATGGCATCCTGGAAAGGCAAACTCCGCTGATAGAGTTCCATCAGCTCTTTTTCCCGCTTCTCATAAGCCTCCCGGAACACAGATTTCCACCTTTCAACTTCGTTGAACGAGTTGTCTTCCCTCATGAAGTTACCTCTGCCGGATTTCAGCTTCAATACCTTCGCTTCAGCCGCTTCCCAGAAAATGTTTCAACCATTCCTCAAAGCTGAGCAATGACCAGATGAGCAGTCGTCTGTTCTTGCGGCCATCCAAATGCTCGTCGATCAGTTCCTGCACAGTCGTTCGATCGAGGTACTCGTACAAAAGAGCATCCCTGCGATAGAGCTTCTTGCGCACATAATCAATGCTTTCGCCTTTGAACCAACTCGCATCCGGGGCCGAAAATCCCTGCTTCACCCCGTCGATGATGGTCTCAGGGATATACTTCCTCATGGCTCTGCGCAGCAACAATTTTCCATCCTTGCTTTTGGCAAAGAATTTCTGTTTCTTGCTGCCAGGTTCATTCTCGTTTATTCGAATCACCGACTGCAGATCTCCCAGTTTGAGGTGGATCGGAACTTTCTGTGCGAAATCGACCAAATCGTTGTCGAGAAAAGGCACACGGGTCTCCAAACTATTTGCCATCGATAGTTTATCCTCCACAACCAGCAGGCCATGAAGAAACGTTTTAGCTTCAAAATACAGCGAATGGTTTACGTATTCTTCGGGTGTATTCAAGGACTCCACTTTTCGCGAAAAAACATCGCGGAAAATGTCCCTGGTCCACACATGCTCGATAGCGCTCCAGACCGGTTGAAATACTTTTTGAAGAAGCCGGTTTGGCAAAAGTCTCTGCCAATACAGGTAGTATTTATCGACGTAATCTTCGAAATTATCGCTTACAACCGCTCGATAGTAGCGCCAGGGATATCCCCCGAAAAGCTCATCTCCCCCAGCTCCAGCCAGGACCACCTTGACAAATTTGCTCGCTAGCTGAGCAGCATAGTAGTTCGGATAGCTCTGTCCCACTCTCGGCTCTTCGATGTGCCAGGCGACTTGGGGCAAAATGCGCTCCATGTCACCGGCCTTGAGAACCATCTCATAGTGCTCAGTCTTGAAAAGATAGGACATGTACTCTGCCTGCTCGCGTTCGTCGAATCCGAGTTCCAGGCCGGAGGCGGAGTGAAGATCAAAACCGCATGTGAAGGTCTTGATGTAGGGAAGCTGTTTTGCCGCAATGGCCGTAATGGACCCTGAATCCATGCCCCCGCTCAGATAGGCCCCAATTTCGACGTCGCTGACGAGCTGGCGGCCCACAGCCTGCCGGAACAATCGGTCCAGCTCTTCAATGTACTCCTGCTCGTCTCCGCCTGAGTCCGGCTCACGAAAATCAAAATCCCAGTATCTTTCAAAACTCAAGCAATCCTGTGCCGGGGTTTTCCCGAGGGGGACCCTTGCCCAGCACCCTGGTGGAAAAAGTCTTACGGCTTTCAAGAAGGTCTTGTCCGTGAAGATGTTTTGGAATGTGAAATACTCCACCAGCGCTTCCAGATCGAGCTCGCGACGGAATGCGGGATGGGTGATCAAAGCCTTCTGCTCCGATGCGAACAAGAAACAATTGCCCTTGATATAATAGTAGAGCGGCTTGATCCCGAACCGATCTCGAGCGAGAAAAAGCTCCTGCTTCTTCTTGTCCCATATGGCAAAGGCGAACATCCCATTGAATCTCGTCACGCTCTCCGGACCCCACTCCCTATAGGCATTAAGAATGACCTCTGTGTCCGACCGGGACCGGAAAGGGTAACCCTTGGCTTCGAGTTCCAGCCGCAATTCCTGGAAATTGTAGATCTCTCCGTTATAGGAAATGGCGCAGTCGCCCTTTGCAGAAATCATCGGTTGATGCCCGAGAGGCGAAAGATCGATGATGGCCAGGCGCCGATGGCCGAGGCCGATAAAGCTGTCGATAAAGAATCCCTCCCCGTCGGGTCCCCGATGGGCGATGGCGTCAGTCATCCGTCGCAGGTCCACAGGGGATACCGGCTCGCCGTTCAAATTGAATATGCCGCAAATTCCGCACATCGATCGAGGCTCTTTTAGTCGCTAATTTTTTTCCTTGAGCGACTCTTCTCAGGCAAGGGAGCGCAAGAGCTGATCAACAACAAAATCTTGCTCCTCCTCTGTCATGTCATGGTACAGGGGCAGGGTGAGGCAGTGATGAAACGCATAACGGCTGCCGGCCATGTCCCCCTCAATTCGGCAGTTGGGATTGTCACGGTAGGCCTTGTGCATATGAAGAGCATATGTGCCAATTTGTGTCTCGATATTTTTTTCTTTCAGCCGGGATATGACCTCGTCTCTATGGTCGACGAAAACACAGCAAGACTGCCAGGAATGGACGCCGCCGCCTGTGATGGAAGGCAAGCGAACAGCATCGTGTTTCGACAGTTTTTCATGGTATCTTTCTGCAAGGTGCCGACGCCGATCCAGAAGCATCTCAATGTGCTGCATCTGGACCAGTCCGACCGCGGCCTGGATGTTGCTCAGCTTGTAGTTTGTGCCTATCCGTACGAATTGTGTGGAGCCTCTGGAGGTACTTTGCGCCATTCCAAAGTGCTTGTACGATTCAATCCACTCCGCCCAATCCGAATGGTTGGTGGTGACCATGCCCCCCTCCCCGGTCGTGATGAACTTCCTTGGATGAAGGCTGAATACGGAAACGTCTGCAAGATTCCCTACTTGAACATCATTGTATTTTGCCCCGAGGGAGCAGGCTGCATCCTCAATGATCGCGAGCTGATGCCTCTTTTTGAGCGGCCCAATGCGCTCGTAATCAATCGGATTCCCGAAAATGGAGACCGGAATAAGCGCTTTGGTCTGTGGGGTCAGCGCAGCCTCCACCGCGCCATAGTCAATCAGCATCGTCTCTGGATCCACATCCACGATAACGGTTTTCGCACCGACGATTTCGACCACCGCGGCGGTTGCTGGATATGTGTAGTCCGGAACAATGACCTCATCGCCGGGTCCGACTTTCAGCGCACGTAAAGCCACCTCAAGTCCCACCGTGCAGTTGCTGACGGCGATAGCGTGCTTGCAGCCCACATAGGCCCTGATCGAGTCTTCCAGGGCCTTGGTTACCGGCCCCTCCGTTAAGTAACCGCTTTCGAGCACTTCGCACACACGATCCTTGGTTTCCTGTGTGATGTAGGGTTTGATCAGGGGGATATTTCGCATTCTTCTCTTTTTTCCTCGTTGGCCATGAATGTTGGAACAAGAGCCAATGGATACCGAATCTTAATCGAAGCAATCTTCGGGGAACCGACCCCAAAGGGATTAGACGCACTCCGCTATCGAAGCGAAGGCCGTAAGACCCGCAGCAAGACTCAGCCTTTCATTCGTCTTTGCTGCACCTCTGCCATGTGGGTCCTTCGCCATTCAATCAACCGCCTCAAACCATCCTCTAAACCCACAGCCCACTGAAATCCAAGATCTCTCTTTGCCGCTTCAGGGTCTCCCACACGATTGGTGACGAAGGTCTGTCCTGCAGGTTCGTACTGTATCGGCAGATTCGATTCCGTGATCTTAAGGATCAGATCGGTCAATTCTCTTATAGATGTTTTAATGCCGCGCCCCACATTATAGAAACCAAACGGGACGCTGCTCTTCAAAGCGCAGACATTCGCTCGTGCCGTGTCAGCGACATAGATGAAATCGTAGGCTTGACTGCCATCCCCGTATACGACCGGCGAAAGACCTTTATCCAGGTTGTCTAGGATTTTCATCATCACGGCAATATAGGTGCCCTTATAATCCTGCCGGGGACCGTACACGTTCATGTATCGCAGCCCCACGCCTTCCAATCCATATCGCTTGTGGTACGCTTTGAACATGTGTTCTCCGGCTATCTTGGTTGCTCCATAGAACGTCCAGTTGTTGTAAGGGTGATTCTCCGTCATCGGTTCTTCCACCGCATCGCCGTAGACAGAGGCCGAAGAAGAGTAGACCAACCGTTTGACCTTGTTCGCGACACATGCTTCCAACACATTGAAGGTTCCACGAATATTCACATCAAAGGCCGCTCTGGGGTACTCGTAGCACTGGAGGAGCCACAGGGCCGCCAAGTGAATCACACCGTCCACGCCCTTCACCGCCTGGTCCAGGATATCCGTTTGTAGAATGTCCCCCCCAATTTCGAATATCCTGCACCGCGGATCTTTTAGAGCCTCCTCCAGGTTTTCTTGAGTTCCTCTACAGAAATTGTCATAGACGATCACTTCTTTAACATCCTCTTTAAGAAGCTCCTCGGCCACATGGGACCCAATCAATCCAGCTCCACCTATCACCAGAATTCTCTTGCCCTCAATGTTCAATTCTCCCCTCCTTCCCCTCTCCCGTGATTCAATTCAGTCCCTCTCCAGCGTCTCATTCGCCGTTCCGTACTTCTTACTTGCTCTTTGAAAAATTCGTTCTCAAGTTCCCTTCAGCCATTATTCCTTGAAGTAATCGATCACGCCTTGGATCATGGCTTCGAGATCGTGCTTAGGTTCGAACCCGATGAGGTTGCGGATCTTCTGGATATTCGGGCAGCGACGGCGCATGTCCTCGAAGCCCGGTCCATAAGCTTTTTCATAGGGGACGTGCTCGATCGGCGAAGGGGTGCCCGTCATCCTCTTCACCTTTTCTGCCAGCTCGTTGATGGTCACTTCCTTGTCGTTCCCAACGTTGAAAACGTCCCCTTCCGCTTTAGGCTCACTCATCAATCCGGTGATCGCTTCGACCACATCCCAGACATGGGTGAAGCTTCGGGTTTGCTCTCCATCGCCATAGACGGTGATCGGCTTGCCGAGAAGAGCGCTCTGCACGAAATTGGGGAGCACCATGCCATACTGACCTGTCTGACGGGGCCCCACGGTGTTGAACAACCGGCCGATCACCACGGGAAGTTTCTTCTCGTCAAAATAGGCGAGGGCCAGGAACTCATCCAGCGTCTTTGAGCAAGCGTACGCCCATCGCCTTTTCTTGACCGAGCCCATGACACGATTGTCATCCTCGGCCAGGGTGTGCTCCATGTGATTCCCGTAGATCTCGGAAGTCGAAGTGACAAAAACCTTTTTCTTGAAGCGGTTGGCCAGCCGCAGGACCACTTCCGTCCCCTTCACATTGATATCCAGCGTCTCCACAGGATGGTCCATGATGGTTCTCACGCCGACGGCAGCGGCCAAGTGATAGATGTGGTCTGCCTTGAATACGAGTTCATTCATCACGGATTCGTTGAGGATGGTGTCCACCACCAGGTGGAAATTTTGTTTATTCTGAATCCTGGAGAGGTTCGCCAGCTTGCCCGTCCAGAGGTTGTCGATGGCAAAGACCTCATCCCCTCTTTCCAGCAGCTTCTCCGCCAGATGAGACCCGATAAAACCTGCACCACCGGTAATCAACGCTCGCATCGTTTACCTCGCTCGCTTAATAAAATCGCTGGCGCGATTTTATACAACGCGGCTGACGCCGCTATTTGAATTGTAGACAACCATCAATTGAACAAGCGACGTAGTCGCGCTTTATAAAATCCTGACGCAGTCAGGATTTTATGTCGAGAACTTCCCGGATTTTTTCTGCGGAAGCCCTGCCAATGCCGTCCACTTGAATCAGCTCTTCCACAGGGGCGTTCAGGGCATTTGATACGGATCGGAAATGCTCCAGGAGTCTCTTGGCCGCCGTGGGCCCGACCCTCGGAAGCCCCTGCAGAATGAAAAGCTGTCTTGATTTGAGACGCTTGGGCCGGTATCCCCCTCTGAGTGGTACAACATCCATGTAAGTCTCTTCCTGTCGCCCGATCATGAGCAAAATATCCTTCGTCTCATCCTTGCTTCGAGAATACATGATCGGAACATACCAGATAGCCTGAATAGATATGATAGCCCCCCTGATAGCCGCTTCATCGAAGTCGAGACCGGTCTTGAAGGGATTCCCTTCGATCAGGACCACCGGATGGATACAATGCCTCTTCAGGTTCGATACTTGAGTAAACAGCCTTCCGTCAATCAGGGAAATCAGGAAATCTCTCGCCGTCTTTCGCTCCACGGTGATTGCATCATTGATGATGTAGTCGCCGTATAAGACCTTTCCGACTTCGATATGAACACCGGCACCACTCAAGAGATCGATAATGCCGGAAGCCCTCTCGCGATAATCGACGGTGATTTTCAATGAAATTTTGACTCCATCAAAATTTCATATAACGCGGCTACGCCGCTGTGTATTAAATCGCGTAGCGATTTCATAGCTCCGCCCTTTCGGTTACATCGCTCGGATGCCGATAACCTCTTAGGCATATTGTGAATTTTGCCTTCTTCCTGCTTTAAGAAGCGGCGAAGCCGCACTTTATAAAATCGTGACCGCGCCAGGGCTATTTGGCGTGGTCACGATTTTATTTTCTCGAGCGCCCAGTCTTCAATTTCCACGGCCAGGGAACGCTTTAGGAGCTCTACACTGACCACGACTTTGTCCGACTGCCCCTTGCGCCGGAGATAGAAACCCACAAGCCCTTTGAGGGGGCCGTCCATGATCATAACCTTGTCCCCTGTCTTGACATAAGCCCGGTTCTGGACCGTACGGTCGGTGCCGTCCAGGATCATCAGGGAAGCCACCTCTTCGTCCTTTGCCGGAACCGGCTCTCCCCTGAAGCTCACCATGCGAACCACGCCCGTGGTCTTGATGATGTCCCAGTAGACCTCCGGGTTCATGTCAAAATGAACAAACACATATCCGGGCAGCAGAGGAATGAGAATCTTCTTCCGCCGGTCTTTCCTTCTGCTCATGACCTGGATGCGAGGGACAAAGGCTTCGATGGATTTGCCTGAGAAGCCTTCGAACACCTTCATTTCAAAACGGCTTCGCGTGTGAACCGCGTACCACTTTGCTGCATCCTGATTCATAGAGTCGTTATCCTGTTGCGATCCACCCCTGTTTCAGCGAGCATTTCGATCGCCTTTTCAATATGATCCGGCCTCGTTACCAGGATCATGTCCCAGTCCGCTTGACGAGTGCCTTCAAGCCCCTTGATTTCGTAGCCGAAGAAGTTCCTGCCCTTCTCGCTTTCATCGATAATCCCTGCAAGACGGATAGACGTCAGCTGCAAGTACAGGTAAGCTAGATCAGCCACCTCGCCCGCTCCAAAAAAGAGGATGGACTTGACCTGTTTTTTCTCCATTTCAGCGTACTTATCCAGGAGAAGATCTTTGATGTTTCTGTAGAAATGAACGGAGTAGCTGAGGTATTCTGCGGTGAGCTTTGCTTTCCGCGCCAGGCCTTCGGGTGTCAGGAAGTACTTCACCCGGTTTCGGGGCATGGTCGTGACTTTGAAATATCCCTTGTTCACCAGTCTCTTGAGAAAAGTGTTGACCAGGCCCAGAGAGATGTTCAGGCGTTGAGAGAGCTCCCTCTGGCTGTGGATGCCATTGTGGTCGATTTCATCCATCAAGCGCAGAGTTTGTAAGTCTTCTTTGTCCACGGCAACTTCGCTGTATTACTATAGAGAGTAAGTTCAAAAATTGAACGCTATAAATGTTCAATATTTGAACGCTAAAGAACCGTATTGTCAAGAAAAAAGTTCCGTTTTTTAGATAATTAAATATAATTATGTCTTATCCTTAGTGATAACCATTAACTTATTGGATAATTAACAAATTCTCCATTCTGATTTGTTAACAATCATTAGCTTTTTGCTTTTGTCCCAGAATTCCTTTAGGATGGTTCGCCCTTGGATTTCTCGACAAAACTTTGACGGCTTCGTAAAAAGTCCATCTGCGGCGTTGCGCTTCATCCTTCGTCATTGCGGCCTACTTCTCTGTACGCCTCATTCCTCAGGATTCGCGCGCCTTGCATCTGGAGCTTTTTACTGTGCCGTCGGTTTTGACGACTTTTAACGAAGTCATCAGCGTTAATTCAGGGAGGAAATCATGAGCCTGTTCAATCGCGTTTTGTTGGCTCTGGGTGTTATCATCCTGGACCTTGTCGTTTTTTTCGCCCCGTTGACCGCGTTTTTTCTGGCCTATATATTGATTTACAATCCGCCTTGGTTCAGGGAATTCCTGAACACCCTGGATGCAGGAAAAGAGATAAGAAATCAATAAGGAGGAGACGGCCTGTGGAATGCAACAAAGAAAAGAACCTGACCCGTTGCAAGTGCACCTATGATCCCTGTTCTAGAAAAGGCATCTGCTGTGAATGCATTGCCTATCACCTCAGGATGAGAGAGCTTCCAGGATGCTGCTTCGACACGAAAGGCGAAGCGACCTATGACCGCTCCTTCGAGCACTTCGCTCGCCTGGTTCAGAATGGCAAGATATAAACGCATCGCCATAAGGAGAGCGCAGGGAATCACTCCGCAATGCGAAGGGGATGGGGCTTCGTGCGGGGGTGAAATGCGACTCTCTGCTGTCTGCAGAGGGGGATTTCCTTCACACTTGTGAACATGATGGATCATTTCATTTATCTCTTGACCACCGCCGTTCTCAGGACGATGTCCTTTATTCCCTTCCATCTGGGACAGCGCCTCGGAAAAATCCTTGGTTTCCTGGCCTACTTGATCCCCTTTGGAAGAAGGACCGTGGCCCTGGACAATATCCGGCAGAGCTCTTGCGGCCAGAACCCCAACCTCTCCCCAAGGCAGCTCTTGCGAAAAGTCTACATGCACTTCGGCCAGGTGCTTTTTGAGGTGGCCCACATTCTCCGTTTGAGCGAGGCGAATCTTGAGCGGTATTTTGTAATTGAAGGCGAGGAGCATCTTGCTAAAGCTCTCGAGAAAGGCAGAGGGGCTTTCGTGCTCACCGGCCACTTTGGAAACTGGGAATTGCTGTCCGCTGCGATCACGCTCCGCGTCGGCCATACCGCCGTGGTGGTAAGGCCGCTTGATTTCTCCCCCATGGACCGGCTTATATCCGACCTTCGTACAAGGTTCGGCACCAAAATCATCCCCTATAGCAGGGGTATGAGACGTATCCTCCATGCAGTGAAACAGAATTACGCCATCGGGATTCTCCTGGATCAAAACGTGGATTGGTATCAGGGTGAATTCGTGCCCTTCTTAGGGCGGCTGGCTTGCACCAACAAGGGATTGGCCCTGATGGCTCTCAAAACAGGCACGCCCGTGGTCCCCGCGTTTTCGGTACGACAGGAAGACGGGCGATATAGGATCATGATTGAGGAGGAGGTCAAGGTCAGGAGGTCAGGCGACAAAATCGGGGACCTTGAAGAAAATACGGCGATGTTCACCCGAGTCATTGAAAAGTATGTTCTCGCCTATCCCGACCACTGGTTTTGGTTTCACAAGAGGTGGAAAACCAAGAATTACTGCGTGTTGCCTTGATTGGGTTTTCCCGGCTTCGCTTTCAGTTTCGCCGCGGCAGCCTTCGCTCTCCGCGTTGCTCCAAACGAAGACTGGTCGGGACGACTGGATTTGAACCAGCGACTCCCGCGTCCCGAACGCGGTGCTCTACCAGACTGAGCCACGTCCCGACTCAACAACTATATAGCTTATCGCTCTTCAACAGGCAAGTTTAATTTTCTTTGATGAAATCTGCCAACGGCAGATTTCATAGATCGCCCCCTCGGGGCCCTGAAAATCAACTTACGCCGGCCTGAAAGCAGCGGCGGCCTCTCACCATGCTATCCTTGACGGCTTCGTAAAAAGTCCCGTTTTCATGTCATTTCGAGCGAAGCGAGAAATCCAACGCGGAGCGTTGTCCCGAACAAAGAGAGGGATCTGTCCATAAATAACAGATCCTTCGCTTTGCTCAGGATGACTCGCCAAGGCGAGTC
>Ga0073932_1001624_pt1 | contig 40673 bp, 35 predicted proteins | sample DewCreD2012metaG_FD_76967 | JGI IMG/M metagenome (GOLD analysis project Ga0073932, IMG submission 76967) | Hot spring sediment bacterial and archeal communities from British Columbia, Canada, to study Microbial Dark Matter (Phase II) - Dewar... ...
GGTCGGTCATGGTGTAGGTGAAGGTGTCCGTGCCGAAGAAATTCGCGGCCGGCGTGTAGGTGAGGAGCGTTGTGGAGGTGAGGACCGCGCCGTTCGCGGGCTGGCCCACGCTGAGGATTTGCAGCGGGTCGCTATCCGGGTCGGAGTCATTGGCCAGCACATCCAACGTCAGCGCGCCGGCGTCCTCGAGCAGGGTATCCGTGTCGTCGAAGGCGGACGGCGGGTTGTTGACGATGTCGAAGGCGGTGCTGGTAGCGGAGAGCGAGCCCAGGCCGGGCACGGTGGCGCTGGCGATCAGGGTGTAGCCGAGGCCGGGCTGATCGATGGAGAGGTCGGCGAAGGTCGCCGCGCCGTCCACGGCCGCCTGGGAGGTCGTCCCGCCCAGCACGCCGCCGCCGGGGTTGGCGCCCAGCGCCAGCTCCACCGTGCCGGTGAAGGCGGTCGCGTTGCCGAACGCGTCCTGGGCCTCGACCACCACCGCCGGGCTGATCGGGCTGCCGGCGCCCGTATCCACCGGCTGAGTCGTGAAGACCAGCTGGGTGACCAGGCCGCGCAGGGGCGTGCAGGCCGGCGCCGCCGCCGAGCACCACGGGCTGAAGGCGACGTTGTCGCTCACCGGCTGGCCGAGGCCGCCGGGATTGGTGAGGTGCGCCGGCCCGGACACAGCGCCCCACCAGTTCTCGGCCGCCATCACCGGGACGGAAGCGTCTACGGCCACCCCATTGCCGGTGAGATTGCTGCGGTACAGGATCACCTCGCCGCCGCTGACCCGCAGGCCGGCGTTGGAGTCTTGAAGATCAAGGTGATTGAGGCCGACCGTGCCGGCGCTGACCGCAATCGCGTCCCCGGCCGCCGGGTCGATCACGGCCCGCGGCCCGGAGGCCGGGCCCTGCAGCGTGACGGATTGAGCGATGACGACATTCTCGGCGAAGACGCCGGCGCCCAGCGTCACCACGCCATCAACGGCGGCGAGCAACAGGCCGTCGGCCACCAGCGACCCGGCCTGCACGGTCACCGCCGGGGCCGTCACCCCGCCCGAGCCGGCGCCCAACTGCGCGTTGTTCGTCAGCGTGAAAGCGTCCGCCGCCGGCGCACCGGACGAGCTGCGCAGCACCAGGTCCTTGTTCAGGGTGACCGCCTCGGCGTACGCGCCGGCAGCGACGTTGACGGCGCCGCCCGTGGTCACCGCGTCCACGCCGCGCTGGATGGTGCGGAAGGGCAGAGTCTGAGAGCCGGTGTTCCGGCTGTCATCGCCGGTGGCCTGATCGACGAAAATCTGATGCGTCGTGAAATAGAAACCGCGCAGGATGAGATCGCCGCCGAGGTCGCTGGCGCCGTAGTCGCGGACCATGGCATAGTAGTGGGCGCCGGCCGTCACCGGGAAGGTCACCTCAGACCGGGAGCTGGCCTTGCCGGCGTCGTCGTTGCACACCACGCTGGGCAGGTTGAGCGTGCCGATGGCGGCCGAGGCCGGGTCCGGCCCGGTCCACACTTCCAGCACCGTGTCGTAATTGGAGAGCCGCGTATCCAGCGTCACCCAGCCGCTGGCGGAGGCCGTGAACCGGAACCAGACGCTGCGCGTGTTGGCTGTCGCGGGAAAATCGGTGCAGGCGCTCAACGCGGGGGTTTCAGCGGCCTCGCGGGTGGCGCCGCCCGCGCCGCTGGTGACGAGCGTCGGCGAGGTGTAGACGCCGGCGAAGAGCGGGGCGGCGATGTCGAGGGCGCCGCTGAAGTTGTCGTTGGCCGGGGCCGCCAGCGCCGCCGGGACGGCCGTGCTGCTGACGACGAGCGCCAGGGCCAGCCCGAGGGCCAGGAACGGGTGAGTCGATTTGCGCGCCACAACCTGTCTCCCGCCCGGGGGGTTGAGGTGACCATAAACGGCCCAGGCTGTTTTGAGTATAAGACAGGAGCACCAGCGCGCAATTGGTTAGAGGAGGGTTCTAACTAAGTCAAACTCTCTGGGCTTTCGTCTAATTGTCGGCGCAGCTCGGCCGGGTCGGTCACGGGCAGTCGGCAGGCGAAGTTGAGGCACACCGCAGCCGTGGGCCGGCCGCCGCGCTGTTCGCGGCCCTCCAGCAGCGGCACCGGCGAGGCCTGGCCGGACGCTTTGAGCGCCACCACCTGAAACGGCCGGAATTCGCCGAAGACCACGTCCAGCAGCGCGCGCGTCGCCGGATCGGCCGGGTCGCCCACCAGGGCGACCTCGCGCGGCCGGCCAAGCAGGAAAATCAGGGCGTTGAGCCATTGCGCGAAGCCGGTGGGGTAACGGGCCAGCGCCGGCCCGACCGCGGCGATGGCGCGCTCGGCGGCTTCGCGGTAGCGGTGCTCGCCGGTGAGCGCGGCCAGTTTGAGCAGGACCGTGGCGGCCATGGCGCCGCCGGAGGGCGTGGCGTTGTCCTGGACATCCTTGGGACGGACCACCAGCGTCTCGTGGTCTTCGCGGGTGTCGAAGAAGCCGCCGGCCGGATCGGCGAAGGCCGACAGGACGATCTCCATCAACTCGCGGGCGGCGACGAAGTAGCGCGGGTCGAACGTCGTCTCGTAGAGCGCCAGCAGGCCCTCGGCGACGTGGGTGTGGTCCTCGAGGAAGCCGGCGGCGGGCGCCGCCCTCTCGTCCCCGCCCCCTCCGGGCGAGGGGGCGCGCCAGGCGCGGCGCATGCGGCCGTCGGATGCGCGCAGGGTGGTGAGCAGAAACTCGGCGTTCGCGACCGCGGTCCGCCGGTAATCGTCGCGGCCGAAGACCCGCGCGGCCTCGGCGAAGGCGGCCAGCATCAGGCCGTTCCAGCTCGCCAGCACCTTGTCGTCCAGGCCGGGTTTGATGCGCCCCTCGCGCAAGGCCCAGAGCTTCTGCCGGAGCGGCTTCAGGCGGGCCAGGGCGTCCGCCTCCGGCTCCTGCGCGACAAACAGGATGTTGCGTCCCTCGAAATTGCCCTGGGCGGTGACGCCGTAGTAGCGCTTGAAGAAGGCCGCTTCCGCGCCGAGCGCGGCGTCGATCTCGGCCTCCGACCAGAGGAAGAACCGGCCTTCCTCGCCTTCGGAGTCCGCGTCCGTGCTGGAGTAGAAACCGCCCTGCGGGTCCGTCATCTCGCGCTGCACGTAGTCCAGCACCTCTTCGGCCACGCGCCGGAACTCCGGATCGCGCGCGACCTGCCAGGCGTGCAGGTAGGCGCGCGCGAGCTGGGCGTTGTCGTACAGCATCTTCTCAAAATGCGGCACCAGCCATTGGGCGTCCACGGCGTAGCGGTGGAAGCCGCCGCCCAGTTGGTCATACATGCCGCCGCGCGCCATCGCCCGCAGGGTCTTCACGGCCATCTCCAGCGGCGTGGCTTCGCCGGTCAGCGTGTGGTAGCGCAGGCAGAACTCGACCGTCATCGGCTGCGGGAACTTGGGCGCGCGCCCCCAGCCGTACGCGCGCCAGTCGAAGACGCTCCACAGCGCCTTGATCACGGATTTCAGGTCGTCCCGGCCGGGCAGGTCCGCGCCGCCCTCGGCCAGCAGCGATTGTCGCAGGTGGGCCAGCAATTCCTGGCCGCCCGCCAGCACCTGCTCGCGCCGGTTCCGCCAGGCGTCGTGCACGCCGAGCAGCACCTGGGTGAAGGCCGGCATCCCGCCGCGCGGCGCGGGCGGGAAGTACGTGCCGCCATAGAAGGGCACGCCGTCCGGCGTGAGCCAGACGCTCATCGGCCAGCCGCCGTGCCCGGTCAGGGCCACCACGGCGTTCATGTAGATCGAGTCCAGGTCCGGGCGCTCCTCGCGGTCCACCTTGACGTTGACGTACAGATCGTTCATGAGCCTGGCCGTGGCCGGATCCTCGAACGACTCGTGGGCCATGACGTGGCACCAGTGGCAGGCCGCGTAGCCGATGCTCAGGAAGATCGGCTTGTCTTCGGCTCTGGCTTTCGCCAGCGCCTCCTCGCCCCAGGGATACCAGTCCACCGGGTTGTCCCGGTGTTGAAGGAGATACGGCGACGTGGCGGAGGCGAGGCGGTTGGGCATAAGACCACGGATGAAGATGGGTGGAGGTAATTGTATCGCCGCGGCCGGCCGTCACGGGCTCCGCAGCTCGATCTCGAACAGTTTCGGCCAGAGCTTGCCGGCCACGAACAGCCGGTCGGCTTCAGCGTCGTAGGCGATGCCGTTGAGGACGGCGTCCGTGTTGTCCGGCCGTTCAGCCTCGGGGAGCAGGCCGGCCAGGTCGATCCAGCTCGTCACGCGCCCGGTCACCGGGTCGATGCGCGCGATCCGGTCGGTCTGCCAGACGTTGGCGTACACCAGGCCGTGGATGTACTCCAGTTCGTTCAGGCGGACGATGGGCGTCTCGCCGTCGCGGACCTCCACCTGGCCGGTCTCGGCCAGCGTCTCCGGGTCCAGAAAGCGGAGCGTGGCGCTGCCGTCGCTCATGATCAGGCGCCGGCCGTCGTGCGTCAGGCCCCAGCCCTCGGTCGGATAGGTGAACGTCCGCAGCCGCGTGAAGGTCGCGCGGTCGTACACGAAGCCCAACTGGGAGCGCCAGGTCAACTGGTAAACGCGGTCCCCCAGGACGGCGATGCCTTCGCCGAAATGCTCGGACGGCACCTCCACGCGCTGGACGACCTCGCCGGTCTCCAACTGCACCCGCCGCAGCGACGAGCGGCCGTTCAGGCCGGTGCCCTCGTAGAGCTCGCCGGCCAGATAGACCAGGCCCTGGGTATAGGCGTCCGGGTCGTGCGGGAAGGAGTCCACCACACGGTAAGCGCAGATCGGGGCCGGCCCCTCGGGCAGCGCCCAGCCGCCGGGCGGCCGGCAGGTCTGGCAGAAGGCGGGGCCGGCCTCCGGCGCGGGCGGTAGCTCGCACGGGTGCGGCGTTGCGGTCGGCGGCGGGGTGACGGTGGGGGCTGGCGTCGGCGCCGGGGCGCGGGTGGAGGTGGGCGCGGGGCGGGCGGCAGGCGGCGCCGACGCGCAGGCGGAGGCCAGCGCCAGCAGCGCCAGCCCCAGGCCGAGCCGATGAAGGCGCCTGGGCATCCTCGTCCTCCTATCGCCGGGCGGCGTAATGGGCCTGCAGGCTGCGGACCTTAAGCTCCTTCGCCCGCAGGGCCTGGATGCCGGTGACGGCGGCCGTGGCCGCGCTGAGCGTGGTCAGCAGGGTGACGTTGTGGGTCACGGCGGCGGCGCGCATCCGCTGCATGTCGGCCACGGAGCCGGCGCCGAGCGGCGTGTTGACGATCAGGTGGATCTCGCCGCGCTCGATCAACTCGACCACGTTCGGGCGGCCCTCGCTGAAGCGCTGCAACGTCGTCACGGGCAGGCCGACGCGGGCCAGCGCGGCGGCGGTGCCGGGCGTGGCGTAGAGCGTGAAGCCCAGCCGGTGCAGGTCGCGCCCGATCTTGAGCACCGCGCCCTTGTCGAAATCGTTGACCGTCAGGAAGGCGGCGCCGGCGGTGGGCAGCGGCGTGCCGGCGGCCAGGTACGCCTTGGCGAAGGCGTGCCCAAAGCGCGCGGCGTGGCCCATCACCTCGCCCGTGGAGCGCATCTCGGGCCCCAGCCGGTAATCGGCGCCCGGGAACTTCTTGAAGGGCAGGACGACTTCTTTGACGAAGAAGCCGTCGACCGCCGGCGTCTCGACGAAGCCCAACTCGTCCAAACTCTGGCCGGCCATCACCTGGGCGGCGAGCCTGGCCAGCGGCGCGCCCGTGGCCTTGCTGACGAACGGCACGGTGCGCGAGGCGCGCGGGTTGACCTCCAGCACATAGACGATGTCGTCCTTGATGGCGTACTGGACGTTCATCAGGCCGCGGACTTTGAGAGCCAGACCCAGCTTCTGGGTGTAGTCCTCAATGATCTGCACATGGTAATTGGAGATTTTGTAGGGCGGCAGGACGCAGGCGCTGTCGCCGGAGTGGACGCCGGCCTCCTCGATGTGCTGCATGATCCCGGCGATCACCACGCGCGCGCCGTCGCAGACCGCGTCCACGTCCACCTCGTAGGCGTCCTCCAGGTAATGGTCGATCAGCACCGGGCCGTCCGGGGCCGCGGCGGTCGCGGCGGCCAAAAACCCGGCCAGGGCCGCGTCGTCGTAGGCGATCTCCATCGCCCGGCCGCCGAGGACGTACGACGGCCGGACCAGCACCGGGTAGCCGACGCGGGCCGCCACCCGGCGCGCGGTCTCCACGGACTGGGCCGCGCCCCATTCCGGGTGCGGGATGTCCAGCGCCTGCAGGAGCTGGCCGAAGCGCACGCGGTCCTCGGCGATGTCGATGCTCTCCGGCGCGGTGCCCCAGATCGGGGCGCCGGCCGCCGCCAGGCCGCGCGTCAGGTTGATGGGCGTCTGGCCCCCGAACTGCACGATGACGCCTTCGGGTTGCTCCTCGTCAATGACATTCAGGACGTCTTCCAGGGTGAGCGGTTCAAAGTACAGGCGGTCGGCGGTGTCGTAATCGGTGCTCACCGTCTCCGGGTTACAGTTGACCAGGATGGTCTCGAAGCCGAGGTCCTTGAGCGCGAAACAGGCGTGCACGCAGCAATAATCGAATTCGATGCCCTGGCCGATGCGGTTGGGGCCGCCGCCCAGGATGACGACCTTGCGCCGATCCGTCGGCGCGGCCTCGTCGCCGGCCTCATAAGTCGAGTAGAGGTACGGCGTGAAGGCCTCGAACTCGGCCGCGCAGGTGTCCACGCGGTAGAAGGCCGGGGTGAGGTGATGTTGAAGGCGGAGGCTGCGGATTTGAGCGGCTGTGACTGAAAGTTGAGCGGCGGAGTGACCCGTACTCAGTGATTGGGGAGGGGAGGCGGGGGCGAGCAGGGCCGCGATCTGTGCATCGGAGAAGCCCATCCGCTTGGCGCGGCGCAGCAGGTCCGGCGGCAGGTCCGCCAGCGTATGGCCGGCCAGGGAGCGCTCCAGCGCGATCATCCCGGCCATCTGCGCCACGAACCAGGGATCATACTGCGTCTGCGCCGCGATCTCCTCCGGGCTCACGCCGGCGCGCAGGGCGTCCAGCACCGCAAACACGCGGCGCGCGGTCGGCCGGCGGAGATCGTCCGAGGCCGGCCCCGGCCGCCCGTCTCCGCTCTCCAAACCGCGCAGCGCCTTGTTCAGCGCCTCCGGGAAGGTCCGCCCGATCGCCATGACCTCGCCCACGCTCTTCATCTGCGGGCCCAGGCTGGCGTCGGCGCCCGGGAACTTCTCGAACGCGAAGCGCGGGACCTTGACCACGCAGTAATCCAGGCTCGGCTCGAAGGCGGCCGGCGTGACGCGGGTAATGTCGTTGGGGATCTCGTCCAGCGTATAGCCCACGGCCAGCAGGGCCGCGATCTTGGCGATGGGGAAGCCGGTGGCCTTGGAGGCCAGGGCCGACGAGCGGCTGACGCGCGGGTTCATCTCGATGACGAGCGCCTCGCCCGTCCGCGGATCGACCGCGAACTGCACGTTGGAGCCGCCGGTCTCCACGCCGACCGTGGCCATGACGGCGCGCGCCATGTCGCGCAGGCGCTGATACTCGCGGTCGGTGAGCGTCTGGGCCGGGGCCACGGTAATGCTGTCGCCGGTGTGCACGCCCATCGGATCCAGGTTCTCGATGGAGCAGACGACGACGAAATTGTCGGCGCGGTCGCGCATCACTTCCAGCTCGTACTCTTTCCAGCCCAGCACCGATTGCTCGATCAGGACTTCGCGCACCGGCGACTCGCGCAGGCCGTGCTCGACCCGGGCCTGAAACTCGTCGGCCGTGAAGGCGATGCCGGCGCCCGAGCCGCCGAGCGTGAACGACGGCCGGATGAGCGCCGGGTACCCCACCTCGGCCGCCAGCGCCTCGGCCTCGGCCAGCGAGCGCGCGACCCCGCCGCGCGGCACGCCCAGGCCGGCCGCCAGCATCGCGTCGCGGAACTTGAGCCGGTCCTCGGCCAGCTCAATGGCGCGCGGCTGGGCGCCGATCAGCCGGACTCCGTATTTCTCCAGCACGCCGGCCCGCCACAGGTCCATGGCCAGGTTCAGGCCGGTCTGCCCGCCCACGGTCGGCAGCACCGCGTCGGGGCGCTCCTGGGCGATGATCTTCTCCACCAGGTCCACGGTCAGCGGCTCGACGTACGTCGCGTCCGCGAACTCCGGGTCGGTCATGATGGTGGCCGGGTTGGAGTTGACCAGCACGATCCGGTAACCCTCCCGCCGCAGCACCTTGCAGGCCTGCACACCGGAGTAATCGAACTCGCAGGCCTGGCCGATGACGATGGGGCCGGAGCCGAGGATCAGGATCGAGCGGAGGTCGGGGCGTTTGGGCATCTTAAGGGGCTGGGGTGTTTCAGGGGCCGGGGGCCGGGGTGTAGGGTTTTGGACCGAGCCGCTTTTGGAGGCGGCGCAGCATTTTGCCAATGACGTCACATTCGGTGGTGAAGCGCCGATGCTCTTCCTCCGGCAAAAGGCCGATCCGGAGAGCGATCAGCGCCTGTGTCTCCAACTCGGCCAACGAGCCGAGCGCGAAAACGCCTCGCTTCCATACCTCCAGGTCGCGATAACTCTTGATGCGCTCAGACATCCTGGCCTCCTCGTCTTTCAACCCCAGCTCTCAGCCCCCAGCCCCCAGACTAGTCGGGATGAGCCGTTCGACGATCACCACGTCCCGCCAGGCGCCATCCAGCTTGCCGTGCTTCTCGTACACGCCCACCTCGCGGAAACCCAGGCTCGCGAGCAATCGGCGGCTGGCGGCGTTCTCGACGAAGACGCGCGAGACCAGCTTCCAGAAACCGGCCCGTTCCGCCTCGGCCAGCAGGGCCTCCAGCGCCAGCCGTCCGGCGCCCTGGCCGCGGGCCCCCCGCTCCACGTACACCGAGAACTCGGCCACCCCGGCATAGCACTCGCGCGGGCGATAGACGAAGGTGGACGCAAAGGCGATGACGCGGCCGCCGGCCTCGACCACGACGACCGGATGCCGGCCGTCGAACCAGGCCGCCACTTCGTCCGGCGTGCGCCGCCGCGTCTCGAAGGTGGCGATGCGGTCCGCGATGCCCTGGTTATAGATGCGGGCGATGGCGGCGGCGTCGGCGGGGCCTGCCGGGCGCGCGCGGCGGCCGGCCTCCGGGGAGTCGGCGGACGGCCGTTCCGGTCGCGCGACGCCGGTCACAGCGGCGCGCCGTCCATCAGCCGCGTGAAGGTCTCAAACAGGTAACGCGCATCGTGCGGGCCGGGCGCGGCCTCCGGGTGATATTGCACGCTGAAGGCGCGCAGCGCCGGGGCGCGCAGGCCCTCGACACAGCCATCGTTCAGGTTGACGTGCGTCACCTCGACGCCGGCCGGCAGGTCGTCCGCGCAGACCGCGAAGCCGTGGTTGTGGCTGGAGATCTCCACCCGGCCGGTCGGCAGGTGCTTCACCGGCTGGTTCCCGCCGCGGTGCCCGAACTTGAGCTTGTAGGTGCGCGCGCCCAGCGCCAGCCCCAGAATCTGATGTCCCAGGCAGATGCCGAACACAGGCGCCCGGCCGAGCAGGCGTTTCACGCTCTCGACGGCATAGGTCACGGCGGCCGGGTCGCCGGGGCCGTTGGAGAGGAACACGCCGTCCGGCCGGAGCGCCAGCACGTCGTCCGCCGGGGTCTGGGCCGGGACGACGGTGACGCGGCAACCATGCGCGGCCAGCAGGCGCAGGATATGGCGCTTGAGGCCGAAGTCGTAGGCGACGACATGATAGTGTCCGGCGCCCGGGGTCCGGGGGCCGACCGCAATGCCCCAACCCCCACCCGGTGTCTCCCAGTGATACGCCTCCGCGCATGTCACCGCGCGCGCCAGGTCCAGCCCGTTCATGTCCGGCGCCGCGCGCGCCAGCGCCAGGACGCGCTCCGGCCCGGCGTCCACGCTGGACAGCGCCGCGTTCTGCGCGCCGTAGAGGCGGATGTGGCGCACCAGAGCGCGCGTGTCCACATCCGTGATCCCCACCACGCCGCGTTCGCGCAAATACTCGTCCAGCGTCCGCGCCGCGCGCCAGTTGCTCGCGATGGGGCTGGCGTCCCGCACCACGAGCCCGGCCGCCCACGCCCGCTCTGATTCGTCGTCGTCGTCATTGGCGCCGGTGTTGCCGATGTGCGGCTGCGTCATCACCACGATCTGGCCGTGGTAGGAGGGGTCGGTCAGGATCTCCTGATAGCCCGTCATCCCGGTGTTGAAGACGATCTCGCCGCTCCGCTCGCCGGGCGCGCCCCAGGCCCGGCCGGGCCACAGGGTGCCGTCCGCCAGGGCCAGGAGCGCCTGTTTTGCCAATCGCGCAGAAGAAACCAGCATGCAGGGTGACCGGTCTAAAACGTGAACATGCGCCCAACAAGCCCGATTATATCCAGCCTGCCCCCATCAAATCCCACAAAATCCGGCGGGCTTTCTTGTGCACCCGAAGCCGGTGGCGACGGATGAATGACCCGGGCGGCGGGCGCACATGGCCGCCGCCCGGCCGAGGCGCAGCGCCACAAGCGAGCGGCTAGCCGGTGTTCCTCAGCCCGGCCGCGATGCCGTTGATCGTCAGCACGATCACATCGCGCAGAGGCTCCGCCTGCGCGCCCTCCGGGTCCGGCAGGGCGCGCAGGCGCCGCAGCAGGTCCACCTGGAGATAGTTGAGCGGGTCCACGTACGGGTTGCGCAGGTGGACGGAGCGCTGGATCACGGGGTCGGCGTCCATCAGCCCGGCGTGGCCGGTGACCGCCAGGACCGCGTCACAGGTGCGGTCAAACTCGGCCTTCAGGGCCGCAAACGTGCGCGCCGCCAGGGTCTGGTCCGGCACCAGGCCGGCGTACAGCGCGGCGATGCCCATGTCGGACTTGAGCAGCGACATCTCGGCGTTGTCCAGCAGGGCGCGGAAGAACGGCCAGCCGGCGTACATGTCGCGGTAGAGATGCCCCGGCGGGTCGGCTCTACGCGCCAGCGCCGTCCCCAGGCCGTACCAGCTCGGCAGGTTGAACCGGCTCTGCATCCACGAGAAAACCCACGGGATGGCGCGGATGTTGGACACCTGGAGCCGGCCGCCGCGCCGCGCCGTGGGCCGCGAGCCAATGCGCAGCCGGCTGATCTCGTCGATGGGCGTGGCGTAGCGCCAGAACTCCATGAAGCCCGGCGTCTCGTAGACCAGGGCGCGGTAAGCGCGCCGGGCGACAGCCGACATCTCGGTCATGGCCTCGCGCCAGGCGGGAGAAATGGCCCGGGGGGGCAAGGGGGCAGGGGTAAGCTCGTTTGCTCCCCCGCTCCCCCGCGCCTCGGCGCCGTCCGCACTGGCCAACAGCACCGCATGCACGATCTGTTCGAGGTGGCGGTGCGCCAGGTCCGGGCTGCCGTAACGCGAGGCCAGCACCTCGCCCTGTTCGGTCACCCGGAAACGGCCCTGCACGGTGCCGGGCGGCTGGGCGCGGATGGCGCGGTTGGCCGGGCCGCCGCCGCGCGCCACCGTGCCGCCCCGGCCGTGGAAGAGCGTGAGCTTCACGCCGTGCGCGCGGCAGACCTCCGCCACGGCCTCCTGCGCCTGGTACAGCGCCCAGCTGGCGGCCAGGTAGCCGCCGTCCTTGTTGCTGTCCGAATAGCCGATCATCACCATCTGCTCGTCGCCGCAGGTCGCCAGGTGCGCGCGGTAGACGTCCAGCGTGAACAGGTCGGTCAGGATGCGCGGCGCGGCCTCCAGGTCGTCCACGGTCTCGAACAACGGCGCGATGCTCAGGCCGTCGGCGCAGCCCGCCCAGCGCGCCAGCAGCAGCACGGTCAGCACATCCGCGGCGCCGCGCGTCATGGAGATGATGAACGGCCCGAGCAGCTCCGGCCCATACACCGACTGCGCGCGCGCCAGCAGCCGGAAGAGGGCCCAGGTCTCGGCCGTGTCGGCGGTGACGCCCGGGCTGGCCGCCAGGTGGGTGGGGCGCGGCTCGCGCAGCAGGCCGGTCAGGATCGCGCGCCGGACCGGTTCAGCCTCCTGCTCGAAGATCAGGCTCAGGTTGAGGGCGCGTAACAACTCGCCCAGGGTGGCCGCCAGGCGACCGGACTCCTCGCGCACGTCCAGGCGGGCGGCGTGCAGGCCGAAGAGGTCGAGCGGGCGGCGGAGGCAGGCCTGCGTCAGCGCGGCCAGGCGCGGCGGCAGGGCCCGCGCCAGCAGGTCCAGCGGCTCGACGAAGTCGCGCACGCGGGCGCGGGCGGTGTGCGGGCCGGCTTCGAGCAGCCGGGCCGTCATGTCCTCGCCGGAGGCATATTCCAGGTCGGCGGCCAGCAGCGAGAGGATCAGGCGGTAGGGTTCGGAGCCGTAGCGGTTCTCCAAGTATTGCACATGCTTGGGGAGCGGGCGGCGGGCGTCCAGCCAGGCCTGCAGCTCAGGCGGCAGCGGCACCCGGCGCGCGTCCAGGCTGAGGCGGCGGGCCAGGTCCTGGAACGAGCGGCGGTGATGCTCGACGGCCAGGCCGCGGTGCAGGCGCAGCGTCTCGGCGGTGACGGCGGCGGTCACGTTCGGGTTCCCGTCGCGGTCGCCGCCGATCCAGGAGGCCAGCGTCAGCCAGCGCGGCGGCGCCGCCAGGCCCGGGTAGTGCTCGGCCAGCGCCGCCTCCAGGTCGGCCGCGATGCGCGGCAGCGCCGACCAGAAGACCTCGTCCACGTAGTACAGGCCGGTGCGGACTTCGTCGGTGACGGCCGGGCGGTCGGTGCGGGCGCGGCCGGTGAGCCATAACGCCGCGATCTCGGCCCGCAGGTTGGCGAGAAGGGCCTCGCGTTCGCGCGGCAGCAGGTCGGCGTTGTCCAGGGCGCGCAGGGCGGCGGTGAGGCGCGCCAGCTTGGAGAGGATCGTCCGGCGTTTGGCCTCGGTGGGGTGCGCGGTGAGCACCAGCTCGATGCGCAGCTCGCGCAGCAAGGCCGCCATCTCGTCCGCGCTCACGCCGCGCGCCTTGAGCGTCGCGACGGCCTCGGCCACCGACTCGGGCGGCGGCGCGCCGTCCAGCTCGCGCTCACGCTGGCGCAGGGCGCGCACCCGGTTGGCCTCCTCCGCCAGGTTGACCAGGTCGAAATAGACCGTGAAGGCGGCGGCCACCACCCGGGCGTGGTCCGGGGACAACGCCCTCACCTCCGCCTCCAGGGCCGCCGCCGCGGACTCGTCGCCGGCGCGGCGGGCCTTGGCCAGGGCGCGGATGCGCTCTTCGACCTCGAACAGCGCCGGCGACTCCTGCTCGGCGATGGTCTCGCCCAGGAGCCGGCCCAGCAGGTTGATGGTGGCCGCCAGGTCCATCAGCCGCGCAGCATGTGGTAGACCAGGTCGGAGGCGGAGACGACCGCCACCGGCCGGCGGCGGTCCTGCTCCGCCCGCACCACCACCACCCGGTGGATGTGGCGCTCCAGCAGCTGCTGGGCGACGTCCTTCAGCAGCGCCGTGGGCGTCACCGTCACCACGTCGGCCGTCATGTGGGCGGAGACCGGCTGCGTCTCCCAGTCCTCGTGGGCCAGGTGGGCGCGGATCAGGTCGGTGCGGGTGATGATGCCTTTCAGGTCGTTGTGCGCGTCCACCACCACCAGCGCGCTGATCTCGCGGCGCACCATCTGCTCGGCGGCTTCGCGCAGGGAGCAATCCGAGGCGCAGGCATAGATCTCCAGGCGTTTGGCCTCCAGGACCGTGCGGTTCTTCTTCATGACAGGCCTCCTTGGAGCGGAGAGAGGGCGGCCGGGAAAATGGCCGGGCCGTGGCCGGCGCAGATGACGCGCGGGCCCAGCGCCAGCTGGCGCCGGGCGGATTCGCGCGCCTGGGCCTCGTCGGCGGTGTTGGCGCCGTTCGAGACGCGCAGGCGCCCGCCGAGCGAGCGCAGGGAGTCGCCGGCGAAGAGCACGCCCGGCCCCGGCGCGAAGAACGAGACATGGCCGGGCGTGTGGCCGGGGGTCGCCAGCACGTGCAGGCCGCCCAGCACCGGCAAGACCTGGCCGTCCGCCACGATCTCATCCGGCGGGGCCGGCCGGGCGCGCACGAACAGGACGCGGCTCAACAGCTTGAAGGCCAGGCCCATCCAGCCGGCCAGGTGCAAGTAGCGGGTCTGCTGGCCGCGCGCCATCGCCTCGCCCTCGATCCGGCTGGCGCACACGCGCGCGCCGGTGCGCTCGCGCAGCGCGGCGGCGCTGCCCATGTGGTCGCGGTCGGCGTGCGTCACCAGCAGGCGGCGGACGGCCTGAGGCGGGTAGCCCAGGCGGGCCACATAGTCCAGGATGGGGCGCTGGCTGTAGGGCAGGCCGGCGTCGATCAGGGTGAGCGCGTCCGGGTCGACCAGCACGAAGACGTTGGCGACCACGCCCGGCACCCGGTAGACGTTGGGCACGATCTGCATCGCGGGGATTATAAACCCCTCTCCTCCCCTGCTCTCCCCGGCGCAGGCGGAGAGGCGGGGTCGCCCCAACCTTAAAGTTTCTGCCGGGCCGCCGCGGACCCTTGCATTTCAGTCTGAATATTGTAATCTTTGCGCCGAGCGCCGGACGTCAAACACCGCGCTTGGCTTCTTTGCCGCCTATCCGGGTCGCGCTGCCCGGACTGGGCGGCAAATCTCATTTGCCAGAAAGGGACCCTGACATGTTTGACAAGTACGCCTATCTCAACCCGAAGCTGCACGCCGCGCCCCACCCGGACAAGGGCGGCATGGGGGTCTTCGCCCACGCGTTCGTGGACAAAGGCGAGACGCTCATGGTCTGGGGCGGCGCCGTGGTGACGCTGGACGAGCTGCGCCGGCTGCCGGTGGTGAACCAGCAGCACAGCGTGCAGGTGGAGGAAGGCCTGTACCTGGCGTCCGTCATCCCGGACGATGACGCCGACTACATCAACCACTCGTGCGACCCGAACGCGGGCCTGTTCGGCCAGATCGTGGTGGTCGCGATGCGCGACATCGCGCCGGGCGAGGAGATCTGCTTCGACTACGCGATGTCGGACGCCAGCGCCTACGACGAGTTCGAGTGCCAGTGCGGGTCGCCGAACTGCCGCGGGCGCGTGACCGGCAACGACTGGATGCGGCCGGAACTGCAGGAGCGCTACAAGGGCTATTTCTCGCCCTATCTTCAGCGCCGCATCGACCAATTGCAGGCCGTGCCGGCGGCGCCGGTCCGCAAGAATGGCGCCGCGCGGGTGCGGCGGTAGCGGACTGCCGGCGAGTCGGCCATTTCACAACTCAACGACTGGTCAGCCGATGTCCCCGGGCCGTCGGCTTCTTTGGTTTAAGTTGCATACACGCTCCAATCCGTAGCCGGCTAGCCGCGGCCCGGGCGATGTCCGGCGCCCGGCTGATGCCCCTCGAGCGGGCTGAAGACCGAGGTCACCTATAATAGGCGTGGCTGGAGGTGCGGGAGCCGATTTCCATGCCCGAACCCATCATCGCCACCAAGATCAGTGCGCCGCCGCTGCGGGCCGGGCTCGTCGCGCGTCCCCGCCTGCTGACGCTGCTGGATGAGGCTGCCGCGCACGACCTGGCACTGGTCGCGGCGCCCGCCGGTTTCGGCAAATCGACCCTGGTGGGCGCGTGGTTGCGCGCCCGGGGCCAGCCGGCTGCCTGGCTGTCGATCGATCAGAACGACAACGATCCGGTCCGTTTCCTGACTTACCTCGTGCGCGCCTTGCAGCCGCTGATCCCCGATGCCGGGGCATCGGTCCTGGCCGCTTTGGGCTTGCCCCAACCGGCCGAGGTGCGCGTGCACGTCGGCCAGCTGATCAACGAACTCTCCGCCGCGCCAGGGCCGGTGACATTGATCCTGGATGACTGGCACCTCATCGACGACGACCAGGTGACGCTCACCCTGCAAACCCTGGTCGAGTACCAGCCGCCCCAACTCCGGCTCATCATCATAACGCGCGAGGACCCAGCCCTGCCCCTGGCCCGCCTGCGCGGCCGGGGCCGGCTTGGCGAAGTGCGCGCGGCCGACCTGCGCTTCACCGCCTCGGAGGCAGCGGAGTTCCTGCGGCAAAACACGAGGCGGCCGCTGGCGGACGCGAAAGTGGCCGCGCTCGAGGGCCGAACGGAAGGCTGGATTGCGGGGCTGCACCTGGCCGCTCTGGCGATGCGTGACGCTACCGACGCCGACGCCTTCATCGAGGCGTTCACCGGGAGCCATCGCTACGTTCTGGACTATCTGCTGGAGGAGGTCTTCGCGAGGCAGCCGGGCGAGATTCAGGCTTTTCTGCTGGACACCTCCTGGCTGGAGCGTATGTCGGGGGACCTGTGCGACGCCGCCCTGGGTCGCACCGGCAGCGCCGCCTTGCTTGAGCAGGTGGAAGCGGCCGGCTTGTTCCTGACGCCCCTCGACGATGGGCGCCAGTGGTATCGCTACCATCGCCTGTTCGCCGAAGCGCTCCAGGCCCGCCAGCGGCGCCTGCATCCGGGTCGCGCCGCCGATATTCATCGCCGGGCGGCCGCCTGGTTCGAGGCCGCCGGCTGGCTGGTGGAAGCGATGGAGCATGCAGGCCGGTCGGGCGACACCGCGTTCTGGGTGAGCCGGCTCGAGCAGCACAACCTGGGCATCCTGGGCCAGGGTGAGCTTGGATTGGTCGCCCGTTGGCTGGCGGCGCTGCCCGAGGCGGCGCTGCGCCAAAGCCCGCGCCTGTGCCTGGACCAGGCCTGGCTGCTGTACCTGAACAGGCAGATTGACCGTATCGATGCGTGGCTGGATGCCGCCGAGGTCCACTTCGCGGCAGTGGGCGACCGGAAAGAGGCACTGCTGGGCGAGGTCCTGGCGCTGCGTTCCCTCCTGGAGCGCGGCGACCCGGAACTGGCGCTGCAGTTGGGTCAGGCAGCCGCCACGGCTGCTGCGGCCGGCAATGTCATGGTGCGGGGGCTGATCCAGATGGCGCTGGCAAACAGCTATCGTGACCTCGGCCAGCTCGGCCAGGCCTTTGACGCGTTCGAAGCCGCCATTCCGCTGCACTGGGAAGCCGGCAACATGCTGGGCGCTTTCATGGCAGCCGCCGACATCGTGTTGCTGGCGCAACCGCTCGGCCGGCTGGACCGGGCGGAAGTGCTCTGCCGGGAGTTGTTGGCGCGCGCCCGCCAGTCGGGCCTGGACAGGACCCCGGCAGCCGGGGCGGCTTACCTGGGCCTGGCCGCCCTCCGGCTGGAACGCGGCGAGTGGGAGGCCGCCGGCGCCACGCTGCGCCAGGCGTTCGAGCGCGCGGCGCGCAGCGGCTTCCGCAGCGATTTCCGCTCGGATGCCGTTGCCAGGCTGGTCGAGGCGCGCCTGGAATGGCTGGTCCATGGCGCCTCGACCGGCGAGACACTGCCGGGTTTCGCCTCTGCGCCAAAGGATCTCTCCACCGCGTCCCCTACCATCTTGAGGTGGCTGGCCCACCTGTTCGTGGAACGCGGCCAACTGGAACAGGCCGTCCCACTGCTCCAGCGCCTCGAAGCGGCCGCCGGCCCGGCGTTCCAGCCGCAGCACCTGGCCTGGCGCCTCGTGCGTGTCTATCATCAGACAATGACGGGCATCACCCGGCGCGATCCCGCCGCTCTTCTGAGGGCCGAGGCGGAAGCCGCCTCCCTGATCGAACTGGCGGAGGGCCTGCGCTGGGCGGGCTATCTGAGCGAAGTCCTGGCGCTGCGGGCTTTGTCCGCATTCACGCGGCGCGCCCTGCCGCTCGCGCTGGCGGACCTGGAGCGGGCTTTGGCGCTCGCCGAGCGCGACGGGCAGGTGCTCCTGTTCGTCGGCAAAGGCCGGCCGATGGCCGAACTGCTGGCCGAGGCGCTGCGCCAGGGCATACGGAGCGCGTCGTTTGCGCGCCTGGTGCTGGACCGGTTCCCCGGTCCGCCGGCCCGGCCCCAGCCAGTATCCCAGACGGGGCTGGTTGAGCCGCTCTCCGAGCGGGAGATCGAAGTCCTGCGGCTCATGGCGGACGGCCTGACCTACGAGGCGATTGCGAAGCGGCTGTTCGTCAGCCTCAACACCGTGCGCTACCACGTCAAGGGCCTGTACGGCAAGCTCGGCGCGGGCTCGCGCGCCGAAGCGATCGCGCGCGGCCGCGAACTGCACATCGTCTAGCCCCCGACCTCCTCAAACCACATCCTGCTCTTCGCCGGACTACATGCTCCATGTGGTGCCTCCGCGGCTGCTCCGGTGTAGCCTGTGCGCACCTCGGTTGGCAAGCCGCCAGCCAAGGCGAGGCGAACCGCGAAACCAAGCCACCTCTTACCGGCCTTTGGGCTTCTTGTCACGGAGAAGTGAAACATGCAAACACATCATCGCGTGATTGTTCTTGTGCTTTTTACCGCGCTGTTGCTCGCAGGCTGCAGCACAAAGGAAACGGCGCCTCTGGCCGTTCCCGAGGGCGCGCAGGCTGGCGAGATGGTCGGGTTGAAGGAGTGCGAATTCCAAACTACAGGCAGCAAAACGAAATATGCCGCCGAATGCGGCACGCTGGTCGTCCCGGAAAACCGGGATAAAGCCGACTCGCGCCTGATCGCCCTGCCTGTGACGCGTATTCCTGCCAGCGGATCCAATCATGCAGAACCGGTATTTATTCTGCTGGGCGGACCGGGGCTGTCGAACTTTTCCTATTCGCCGCCCGATTGGCTGTTCCAAAACTATGAGGTGGTGATTGTAGGCTACCGCGGAGTGGACGGCACGGTATCGCTCTCGTGTCCTGATGTGTATCGCAAAGCGCATGACCACCTGGGTAAAGATTTTTTTAGCGAACAGGCGCGCGCAGAGTATGTGGCGGCCGTCAAACAGTGCGCCGCGACCCACCAGAAAGCAGGCGTTGACCTGTCGGGCTATACGGCGCCCGGCGTCGTCGAAGATCTCGAAGCGGCGCGCAGCGCACTGGGTTATGACCGGATCAACCTGTATAGCGTAAGCTTCGGCACCCGCATCGCGCAGATCTACGCCCACCTTTATCCAGACAGTCTGCACCGGCTTGCCCTGCTCGGCGTCAGCGCCCCCGGCAGCACGGTCTGGGATCCGTCCGACCTGGATGAGGTGATCGAGCATGCCAGCGAATTGTGCGCCAAAGAGGCGGCGTGCCACAGCCGGACAAGCGACTTTGCCCAGACCATGTACGAGGTCAACCGGGACATGCCAAAGCGCTGGCTGTTTTTCAAGATTGACCCCGATACGATCCGCCTGAGCGTCCACATGATCGGGCCGGATGCCCCGTTCAGGCCGATGATCTTCGATGCGTATTTAGCGGCTGGCGAAGGCGATCCTTCCGGTTTGGCGATGCTGAACCTGATCACCTCGTTGGCGCCCATCGATTCGCAGCTAATCGGCGATCAATTGAACAAACTTGGGACGGTTGACCTGGAGGAGTATGGCGGGATCAAAAGCATCAGCCTGGGGGATTCGATCATGGGCGCGCCGATGTCGGAATGGGTTTGGCCCATGGCGGCAGAGTTGCCGCTTGAAATGATCCCGAAAAATCTGCGCGAGTTCCAGGAAACCGATGTGGAAATGTTGTTGGTCAACGGAACCCTGGACCTCTCCACGCTGCCGAGCGTGCTCGACGAAGCCAAACCCTACTTCCATAACGCGCAGATGGTTCTCCTGCCGGAATTCGGCCACACCTCGGATCTGCAAAGCTTGCAGCCCGAGGCCTTCGAGCGATTGATCACCACTTATTACGATACCGGCGTGGCGGACGACTCTCTCTATGTATACGAGCCGCTGTCCTTCGAGCCAGGTATGAGCCTGACCACGTTTGCCCGATGGCTCGTCGCGGCGATGATCGTCCTCCCGGCGCTGGTCATCTGGGGCATTGTTGTCGTGGTGCGCCGCGTTCGGAGGCGGCGTAACGCCAGTCGTTAAACCGTTCATAAAGCAAATCAAGAGAGAAATTGCCTGCCATGAAAACCATGCATCCGGTGAATGACTGCCCTTAGGAGAAATCTCATGTCTACCCAACAAACAAGTTCGCAGGATGATCAATACACCCTCTGGCAGATCTTCAGCATCTGGGCGCTGGCCGCCCTGCCAATGGCATTGCTGGCTTGGATGGTTGCTCCCGCCGTCATCCCCTACGTCCCGTTACCTCCCGGCATCACGTACTGGCTGTTGATCATCGTCGGTATGGTATGGCAGTTCGTCGTGTCGCTCGTGATCATGTACCGCGAGCTCGGCACGCTGCGCTGGAGCGCCATCCGCCAGCGGACCTGGCTGCAAAGCCCGCGCGATCCGAAGACAGACCAGCCGAATCCGAAATTATCCTGGTGGCTTCTGCCCGCCTTCCTCTTCGCTGCCCTGGTCGGGTTTGGGCTGGCCGGCTATCTGGATGCGCCGGTGACCTGGCTATTTCCTGCGCTGCGGCCTGCTCCCTTCGTTGATCAATCACAGTTGGCCACCCCCGAATTCCAGGGCCAATGGTGGCTGCTGGGGATTGCCCTGGCGAGCGGGCTGTTCAACTATTTTCTGGGTGAGGAGTTTCTCTTCCGCGGCGTGCTCCTGCCAAAAATGAGGGGCGTTTTTGGGAAGTACGACTGGGGGGCAAACGCCGTTCTCTTCGGTTTTTATCACCTGCATAAACCCTGGATGATCCCCAGCATCATCGCGGGCAGCCTGGCGATCGCCTGGCCCGCCCGGCGTTTCCACAGCAACTGGATGGCGGTCATCGTCCACGGCGTGGAAGGAGTCTTCATGTTTGTGGGCATCCTGGCTGTCATCCTCGGGCTGGCAGGCGGCTAGAAAATTCCGCGTGAGTGAAAGGAAAAATCTCATGTCAACTCAAGAAATAACTTCCAGGAAAGATCAATATACCCTCTGGCAAATTCTTGCCATCTGGCTTGCCGCTGCCGTGCCGATGGGACTGTTGGGCTGGGTGGTGTATCCCGCCCTGAGTGCAGGTCTCGCTCCATTGGATGCAGGTCTGCTCCGCATGCCATTGTTCATCGTCGGGATGGTCTGGCAATTCGTTCTGGCGATGCTCATTCTCTATCGCGAAGAGGGGAACATCCGTCTGAGCACGATCAGCCGTCGCTTCTGGCTGAACCACCCAAAGTCCGCGCGCAGCGGAGAGACGAACAAAGCCCTGTGGTGGTGGCTCATCCCGCTGATCCTGTTCGTCGCCGCCGTGGAGATCGGTTTGCGCTCTACGCTTGTGGATGTGTGGGTGGGAATCTTTCCCTTCTTCGCCGAGCCTGAGGGCTACGACATGGCGGCGATGTTCACACCCGAAATCCGCGCGCAATTGATCGGCGCGTGGGGACTGCTCGCGTTGTACTTTGTGCACGCGTTGTTCAACACCTTTCTGGGCGAAGAATTTCTCTTCCGCGGCGTGTTACTGCCGAAGATGGAAGGCGTATTCGGCAAATGGGACTGGGTTGCGAACGGTGTCCTGTTCTCCTTTTATCACTTTCACCAGCCCTGGGGCATTCTGGCAACGCTGTTGGGTGACCTTGCGCTGGCGTATTCGGGCAAACGCTTCCACAGCAACTGGTTTCCCATCATCATTCACTCAGGGCAGAGCGTGTACTTCATCATTTTGATTTTGGGACTCGTCCTCGGCCTGGCGTGACGCAGGGAACAATCATGCCGCTGACCACACTCTTCAATGTCGTCATGGATCAGGCGGGCTTGGCGGGATCAGTGCGTGCGCGGCTGGCCCGCGGGCCAACCAGAGTCGCCAGGTCAGGAGCGGCATGAGATCGCTCCAGCGTTCGGCTGCCGCCGGCGTTTGCAGGCGCGGCAAGGCCCGACCCAGGTCGGATTTGGCATAGCGGCGCCAGTGCTCCAGGGCGAAACGCCGGAAGTCCAGGCGCCAGCCTTCGGCCAGGGGCGGCGGCGGCTCGCCGATCCAGGCCATCCAGCAGGCCTCGCAGCCGGCGGCGGGTGCCGCCGCTTTCTTGAAATGCAGTCCGCTCCAGAGCCGGACCTGCACGCGGCCCCGCTCGGGCTCTGGACGTCCAACGTCGCATCGGGCTGACCCCAGGTGCGGCCGTCGCGCAGCGCGAACTGGCGGCCGTGCGCTGGCGGTCGGCACGGTGCTGGCGGCGGCGGGGAGATGACGATCGCTATGCTGCCTGCCGAGTTCAGCTCTGCCGTTCGCGCCGGGATGGCGTGAAAAGAGCAACTGAAGCGGCAAAGGAAGCCGCCCGCAGCCAACGCTGCGCCGAACAAGGACCAACATGCAGCCAACTGTGTCGTACGAAATCGAGGTGGTCGGGTTGATAGATGAGGTCTGGGGAGATCGGCTCGAGGCGCCGCGCATCCTATCCACGGTCAAGGACGGCCAGCCGGTGACGCGGCTGACCGTCCAGTTCAAGGACCAGGCCGGCTTGATCGGGTTGCTTCGCCAACTGCACGGGATGGGCCTGGAGCTTGTGACGATCACGCGCTTAGGGAGACAGTCCTGAACACGATACAGAGTGCCTGTCCTAAGGCAACCACTCCGGCGTCGCGCCGTCCGTCACCAGCACGGTCAGGGCGCCGGTGGCCCGGGACCAGACGACCACCTCCGGGGTGGCGTAGGGCTTGTTCATCTCAAAGCGCTGGAAGACCAGGGCCGTCCCCCACGGGTCCCAGCGGTAGCCGCCGAAGGTGTAAGCCGGATCGGCGGTGACGGCCTGCCCGTCTGTCCCGTCCGGGCGCATCAGCCAGATCTGCTTGGCGGGGCCGCTGTCCGCCGCGCGCAGGCCGATCGCCACCCACTCGCCGTCCGGCGACCAGGCCGGCACGCTGTAATCGGCCCAGTTCAACTCCTGGCCCAGCACGGGCCGGATGGTCTGCGCCTCGAAATCGGCCAGCGATACCGTCACATACGGCTGGCCGGTCTCCAGGTTCATGTCCGTGAACAGCATCCGGGCGCTGTCCGGCGACCAGGCGCCGACCGCGCCCATGAGGGTCTGGATCAGCATCTCGCGGCCGGTCTGAAGGTCGAGCAGCCGGATGCCGTTCTCGCTCCCGTCGAAGAACGCCAGGCGCCGGCCGTCCGGCGACCAGACCGGGCCATAACCCAGAATCTGCGAGTTTTGATAGAGCGGCGCGGTCTGCGCGCTGGCCAGGTCCACGGTCCACACGCGCGGCGGGCCGTTGGGCGCGCCCGGCGACAGGCCGGCCGGCTCCCGGCTGTAGGCGATCCGGGCGCCGTCCGGCGACCAGGCCGGCACGGTGCACAGGTCCAGACCGCATTCCACCAGCAGCCGCGCATCCCCGCCGTCCCGGTTCATCAGCCACAGGTCGGCGCCGTTGCCCTGGTTGACGACGCTGTACGCGATCTGCTCGCCGTCCGGGGCGACGGCGAAATCATACACGCGCCCGTCCGTCCGGGTCAGCGGCTCCGGCGTCCCGCCGGCGGCCGGCACACGCCAGACCTCGCGCGGCCCGGCCGCCGAGGCCAGATACACGATCCACGGGTCGCGGACGCGGAACTGCCAGACCCGGTCCTGCAGGGTCGCGCGGCCGTCGCGGGCCAGGGCGCCGGCGCGCAGGCGGGCCGTGTAGGTCACGCCGGGCCGAAAAGGCCGGGCCGGCGCGAACGACAGCCGCTGGCCCGCCCAGCGGAAAGACCCGACTACGGGCGGATCGAGCTCAAAGCGGGCCTCCACCGTGTCCGCCTGCATGGCCTGGGCGAACTCCACGCCGAGCGGGCCGAAGGCGCCGGCCTCGCCGCCGGCCGGGAACGTGCGCGCCACCCGCGCGCCGACATGGTCGCCGGCCAGGACCACGCCCGCGATGGCCAGCGCCAGCGCGCCCGCCACAGCCCAGACAAGATAATCGAAGCGGTCGAATTTCATGTGGGCGACCAGGGCCAGGGATGAGGCGCCTGGGGCCGGGGACCAACGGCCGGCCCCTGGCCCCTACGGGTACATATACGGATGCTCAGGCTGTTCGGTCGGCTCCACGCTGACGGCCGCAATCAACGGGATGGGCTGGCCGTTCAGTTCGGCGGCGCGCACCGGGCCGCGCACGCGCACCCAGGCGTTCTCGGCCAGTTGCGCGGCGTCCGGCCAGTCCACGAGCATGGCCACGCCCGAAGCGTCCGCCGCGCAGCAGGTGACGACAAAGCGGCCGACCATGAAGCGGGTGTCGCCGAGGTCCGGGCGCCGATAGACGAAGCCGACCACGTCGGCCGGCTGGTCGTGAAAGCGGGCGACGTCGTCGGCGTAGTTGAAGGCGCGCACCCAATCCAGGATGGTGCGCTCCTGGGGCGCGATGTCCAGTGGCACCGCCGGGCCGCCGCTGACGGTGAGAGGCGGCGAGGTGTTCAGGCCCTTGTTGTCGATGGCGCTGGCGCCGAGCGGGCGGGCCGGGACGGCCAGGCCGAGCAGGAGCGGCAGGGCGGCGAACAGCACGCTCCCGAAGGGGAAACGCGCCGGCGCGTGCGCGTGGTCGTGCTCCGGCGCGCGGCGCAGCGCCATCCAGGCCGCGCCGGCCGCCAGGGCCAGCGCGGCGGCGGTCCCGAAAACGATCAGCGGCTGAAAACGCTCGTTGATGTAGAAGAACACCTCCCCGGTCCACAGCTTCCAGCCGAGGAACGCGCCGAGCGCGGCCAGGATCACGGTCTGCGTGAGGCGGTAGGCTCTGGTCATGGGCGGTCCGGTTTCACCACGTCGTGTTCAGGTTGATAAAGACGCCGGCCAGGATCGTCATCAGCAGCGGCAGCAGGATGAGATAGACGACCGCGCGCCGCCGGAAGACGCCCAGGAACATGAGCGTGCTCTTGATATCCACCATCGGGCCGAAGACCAGGAAGGACAGGATCGAGCCGGTGGTGAACGTCCCGGTGAACGCCAGGGCGATGAAAGCGTCCACCGTGGAGCAGATGGACAGCAGCACGGCCAGCGCGATGAGGATCAGCACCGAGACCACCGGCCCGCTGCTCACCCCCAGCAGCGCCGACTGCGGGATGAAAGTCTGCATCAGGGACGCCAGCAGGCCGCCGAACACCAGGTAGCGGCCCATCTCGAAGAACTCGTCCACGCCGATGACCAGCACCCGGCGCACGCGCTCGGCCAGCGCCGGGGGCGCGCGCCTGAGCTCCAGCGGGCGGCCGGCGTCCGCCCCGGCCCCGCCGATGGCGGGCAGGCTTTGGGGCAGCAGCAGGCGCTCCGGGCGCCGCTGGAGCGCGAAGACGGCGCCGGTGGCCACGGCGATGAGCACGGTCAGGCCGACGCGGCCGTATAGGATCGGCCCGGGGCCGAAGGCGGCCAGGGTGCTGGCGATGACGATCGGGTTCATCACCGGCGCGGCCAGGAGGAAGGCGATGGCCGCCGGCAGCGGCAGGCCTTTGTGGACCAGGCGGCGCGCCAGCGGGACCACGCCGCACTCGCACACGGGGAAGGCCAGCCCCATCAGGCTGCCGACGGCGGCCGCCGCCAGCGGGTGGCGCGGCAGCAGGCGGCCGAAATCGCCCTGGCTGAAGAAGACCTCCACCAGCCCGGAGGCCAGCGTGCCCAGCATCAGGAACGGCGCCGCCTCGACGAAGATGCCCAGGAAAACAGTCGTGAAGATCGCCAGCTGGTCGGCCAGCCCGGCAGGCAGAATCGGCACGGAGATAATGCTAACAGAAATAAACGGGGCAGACCAGCAGAGTCGAGATGAGAAGCCTCTGAGAGACGGACAGGCGCTTCGAAAGGCGATAGATTCAGATGGCTGGATTCCGGCTTCCGTCAAAAGGATGAAGAAACCTGTCCGCCGCGACGCCCGGGAGATGCCTATGCCGCCCCGCCGCACACCGCCCGCCCCCGGCCAGGAGTCCGTCTGGGACTACCCGCGCCCGCCGCGCGTGGAGCCGACGGACCGGCACCTTCAGGTCGTGTTCAACGGCGTGACCCTCGCCGACACGCGCCGCGCCCTGCGCGTCCTGGAGACCAGCCATCCGCCGGTCTACTACCTGCCGCCGGAGGCTGTGCGGATGGAGTACCTGCTCCGCACGCCGCGCCGCACGTTCTGCGAGTGGAAAGGCCGCGCCGGCTATTACACCGTCCGCGTCGGCGGACGCGAGGCGCGCGACGCCGCCTGGTTCTACCCCGAGCCGGCGCCCGGCTATGAAGCCCTGCGCGACCACCTGGCCTTCTACCCGCAGCTCATGGACGCCTGCACCGTGGACGGCGAGCGCGTGATCCCGCAGCCGGGCGCTTTCTACGGCGGCTGGATCACGCGCGATGTCGTCGGCCCGTTCAAGGGCGAACCGGGGACGGACGGCTGGTGATTACAGCGTCTTGCTGTACAGCACCTCGTTGCCCTCGCTCTTCTCCATCACAAAACCGCGTTTTTGCAGGGCCTTGATCATGCGGATGTTGTCGTGTGTGGTCTCGGCGGTGACGCGCTTGAAGCCCCAGCGCCGGGCGACCTCCAGGCCGTAGTCGGTCAGCACGCTGCCCACCCCGCGCCCCTGCCACGCGTCTTCCACCAGCGCCGCGTACTCCACGCTCTCGCCTATCGGATCGGCCACCAGGCGCACCGCGCCGATGAACTTGCGTTCGCCGGCCTCGGTGAGCTCGGCCATGATCGCCATCTCGCGGTCATAGTCGGTGAACACGAAGCGCCGCGCCATGTCGTGCGTGGCCTCCTTGAACAGGTAGCGGAAGCGGAAGCGGATGGTCTCGGTGGAGCAGCGCGCCAGCAGTTCGCGCCACAGCCGCTCGTCCTCCGGCTTGAGCGGGCGCAGCACGAGCGGGGTGCCGTCGCGCAGGACGGCCTGGCCGGTGTACTCCTCCGGGTAGGGCCGGATGGCCAGGTGCTCGAAGCGCCGGCCGCCGGGCCGGTGCTCCCGGTCCACGACCACGCGCGCGTCCAGGGCGACGACGTCCGTCGGCGTGGCCAGCAGCGGGTTGATGTCCAGCTCGGTGATCTCGGGATGGTCGGCGATCAGGTAGGAAAAGCGCATCAGCACTTCGATGAGCCTGTCCAGGTCCGCGCCCGGCCGGCCGCGGTAACCCTGGAGCAGGGGCCAGGACTTGAGCGACTCCAGCATGCGGCGCGCCAGGCGCTCGTTGAGCGGCGGCAGGCCCAGGGCGCGGTCCTTGAACAGCTCGGCCGTGACGCCGCCCATGCCCACCAGCAGGATCGAGCCGAAGACGGCGTCGCGCTTGGCGCCGACGATCAGCTCGGTGCCGTTGCGCAGGTCCACCATCTTCTGGACGGTGACGCCCTGCACGTCGGCGTCGGGGCGCCGCGTCTTCGCCGCGGCGAGAATGCGCTCGAAGGCCGCGCGCACTTCGGCCTCGGTCTGCAGGTTGAGCACCACGCCGCCCACGTCGGTCTTGTGCGTGATCTGCGGCGACAGCACTTTGAGCACCACCGGGTAGCCGATCTGCGCGGCCAGCCGCACGGCCTCGTCCGCCGAGCGGGCCTCCACCGGCTGGATGACCGGGATGCCGTACGCCGCCAGCAGTGACTTCGAGGCCGCCTCCGACAGCACCGGCTCGCCCTCGGCCGGGACCTGCGCCAGCAGGTCGCCGAGCTTGCGCCGGTCCAGCTGGATCTCCACCGGGATGTCGCGCGGGGTCTCGTACAGGACCTCCAGGTTGCGGGCGTAGGAGACCAGGTGCATGAAGGCGCGCACGGCCGGCCCCGGCCGCACATAGGTGGGGATGCCGGCCCGGGTGAGTAACTGGCGGCCTTCCAGCACGGACTCGCCGCCCATCCACACCGCCAGGATCGGTTTGGCGGCGCCGCGGGCGGCCTCGGCGATGACGCGCGCCGTGGCGGTCGGGTCGGTCATGGCCTGCGGGGTGAGGATCACTATCACGGCGTCCACGCCCGGGTCGGTCAGCACGACCTTGAGCGCCTGGCCGTAGCGGTCCGGGGGCGCATCGCCCAGCACGTCCACCGGGTTGTTGTGGGACCAGAACGGCGGCAGCAGCACGTTGAGCTGCTCGATGGTCGCCGCGGACAGCGTCGCCAGCTCGCCCTGCTCGGCCATCAGCTTGTCGGTGGCGATCACGCCCGGGCCGCCGGCGTTGGTGACGATGGCGACGCGCGGGCCCTGCGGGCGCTTCTGCCGGCCGAGGAGCTGAGCGCAGTCGAACATATCGTCCAGGTCGAAGACGCGCTCGATGCCGGCCCGCTGGAAGGCGGCGTCGTACACAGCGTCCTCGCCGGCCAGGGCGCCGGTGTGGGAGGCGGCGGCCTTGGCGGACTCGGCGAAGCGCCCGGACTTGTAGGCGACGATCGGTTTGGAGCGCGAGAAGGCGCGCGAGGCCGACATGAACTCGCGCGGGTCGGTGATCGACTCGATGTACAGGATCATGGATTCGGTGGCCGCGTCCTCGCCGAAGTAGTCGATCAGGTCGCTGAAGGTCACGTCCAGCATGTTGCCGATCGAGACAAAGTACGAGAAGCCGATGCCCTGCTGGAGCGCCCAGTCCAGCACCGACGTGCACAGCGCGCCGGACTGCGAGATGAAGGCGATGCTGCCGTCGCGCGGCATGGCGGCGTTGGCGAAGCTCAGGTTGATCTTGAAGCGCGGCACGATGATGCCCAGGCAGTTCGGGCCGATGATGCGCATGCCGTCGAACCTGGCCTGCTCGGCCTTCACCTGCTCTTCCAGGGCGATGCCCTCCACGCCAACTTCGCGGAAGCCGGCCGAGATGATGACCACGCCCAGGATGCCAAGCTCGCCGCACTGGCGGATGAGGCCCGGCACGGTCGGGGCCGGCGTGCAGATCACGGCCAGGTCCGGCGTCCTGGGCAGGGCGGCCAGGTCGGGGAAGGCCGGCACGGACTGCACCGCCTCGCGCCTGGGGTTGATCGGGTAGACCGTGCCCTTGTAGCCCGTGCCGATCATGTTGCGCAGGACGTTGTAGCCCACGCCGGACGGGTTGTCGCTGGCGCCGATGACGGCCACCCGCTGGGGGTTGAAGATCTTGTCGAGGTTACGTGTGGACATGCGAGGGTCTCCTATGCGAAATGCGTGTTGTCGTAGAGACGCGCCGGCGGCGCGTCTCTACATGGATGTCATTTGAGCCCGCGCCAGGCGAGGGCGGCGGCCAGCGCCGCCTCGGCCAGGGTCGCCAGGCCGACGAACAGGAAGGCGTCAAACCAGAACTTCAGGGGGAAGAGCCGGATGAGCGAGTCCGACCACAGGAAAATCCAGGTGTCCCCCTCAAAAAAGACCCGGTGAAAATAGGTGAAAAACTGCTGGAAGCCGACGACGACGAAGAGCACCACGAAAATGTAGAGGATCCAGGTGACGGCCGCGCCGGTGAGCAGGCCCCAGCGCAGCGCCGCGGTCCGCCGGAAGTAGGCCAGCGCCGCGATCGCGGCCAGGACCAGCAGGCCGGCCAGCGCCCAGACGAGCAGGGCCGCGCTGACCACGCGGCGCACGTCCACCATGTGACGCACCTCGCGGTCGTTGTAGAAGTAGGTGCAGTCGCGCGGGCCATAGTCGTCGCCGTAGAAAGAACACGTCTCGGTGCCAGCCGGGGCCGTCGTGCCGACCGGGGCGCGGCCGTCGTCCGAGAACTTCCAGGCCTCCACCGGGCCGACGCGCGCGTCGCCCAGGATGTAGCCGATGGAGCGCTTGGCCCAGTAGAGCCGGTCGTCTCGGGTGAAGCCGTAGAAATCGGCCGGGAAGTCGGGCAGGTTGTACTCGATCTCGGGGAAGGCCGGCGTCATCAAAAGCCGCACATTCGTCAGCGTCAACGCAATCGGCAGGCCCACCACCAGTATCCCCCGGCAGACCGTCACCCACCACTCCGGCAAGGCCCTCATCCCGGCTCCCTTGTGCTCAGACGACATGGTTTTCTGCTTTCACCCGAAGGACGCGGAGAACTTCGGGTCTTTGCGCCCTGGCGCCAGACTCATGGTCCGCCCAACTGAGAGGCCCCATCCTGCAGAAAAAAATCAATGACGATGGCGTTGGTCAACTGCTCGATGGGGGCCCAGTCGTCCGTGAAGACCGTGTCCGCGACGGGCGCCGGCTGCAGGTTCTCCACCGCCCGGAACAGGACGTCGCGCAGCAGCGGGTGGGCGTCCGGCGGCAGCGCGTCGCGGTTGGCGGCCAGGTTCCCGGCCGCGGTCGGCTGGACCGTGGCGTACAGGATCGTGTTGAACGAGTCCGGCACGTCCACGGCGTGCACCGACGGGAAGACGGCCCGCAGGGTGCCGCCCAGGGCGTCAATCAACCGGCGGTCGGTGAAGGTCCGGCCGACGTTGATCACCAGCACGCCGTCGTCGGTCAGGTGGTCGCGGGCCTCCTGGAAGAACTCGCGCGTGGTCAGGTGCCAGGGGATGTACGGCAGCCGGTAGGCGTCCACGGCCACCACGTTGTAGCGGCGCGGCGAGTGCGCCAGGCCCCAGCGCCCGTCCGCGACCACCACGTTCAGGTTAGGCGCGTTCATGTCGAAGTAGCGGCGGCCGGCCGCCACGATGGCGCCGTCAATCTCCCAGCCGTCAATGGGGATCGCGCCGAACACGGCCGTGTACTGGCGCGGGATGGTGCCGGCCGCCAGGCCGACGACGCCCAGGCTCCGCACGCGGGCCGGGTCGAAGGGCGCGGCGTTGAAGAACGGGCCGGCCAGGAAATAATCCCAGGTCCCGAAGGTCTCCAGCCGGTCCGGGTGATAGACCGAGTGGATGCCCTGCCCTTCGTTGAGCAGGAGATAGCGCGTCTCGCCGACCTGGACCACCTGGATGAAGTTGTACTCGGACTCGACCTCCGACTCCGGGATCAGGCCCTGGATGGGGCGCAGCGAGCCGGAGAGGGTGAGCGCCGCGGCGATGGCGACCACGGCCGGCAGGAGCAGGGCCAGCCGGGCGCGGCGCCGGTCGGCCAGCCACAGCCCCGGCCAGGCGACGGCGAAGAGCAGGCCGGCCATGAGCAGGAAGGTGCGCGTGGTGCCGAGCCAGGGGATGAAGATGAGCACCGGGCTGAACGTGCCGACGAGCGAGCCGAGGGTGGAGACGGCGTAGATGCGGCCGGAGACCCGGCCGGCCTCGGCCGGATCGGTGATGGCCAGGCGGATGGCGAAGGGCGAGGCGCAGCCCAGGAGCGTGATGGGGGCCGCGAACAGGATGAGGACGGCCAGGAACGAGCCGCCGACCACGGCCGCGTCCAGCACGGCCATGGCCTCGGCCGCGAAGCGCAGGACCGGGCGGGCGACGAGCGGGACCAGGCCGCACAGGAAGGCGGCGACGGTGAGCAGGCCGTAGAACGTGCGCGGGTGCGGCGAGCGGTCCGCCCAGCGCCCGCCGATGAAGTAACCGGCCGCCAGGTACAGCAGGATCAGGCCGATGACGTTGGCCCACACCAGGTTGCTGGTGCCGAAGATGTTGCCGAGCAGCCGGGAGGCCGAGAGCTCCACCGCCAGCGTCACCAGGCCGGCGGTGAAGACGGTGAGCATGAGATAGGCGCGGGATGGGGTCGTCAACGGGGGGCCTTTGCCGACGTGAAGATACCGGGCCGATTATACCCGGCCGGTGGAACGCGGCGGTCACGGATGAAAAACGGCCGCACCCGGAGGCGCGGCCGCGGCGGAGGGAGCCGGGCGTGCTCAGGCCGGCGGCAGGCCGATGAGGACCTCGCCGTTTTCGACCTTCACCGGGTACGCCGGGATGTCCACGATCGCGGGGAAGGAGAGGACCTTGCCGGTGCGCACGTCGAAGCGCGCGCCGTGGCGCGGGCACTCGATCTCGTAGCCGTCCAGCTCGCCCTCGGCCACCGGGCCGTCGTCGTGCGAGCACACGTCGGCGATGGCGTAGAAAGCGCCGGCGATGTTGAAGACGGCCAGCGCCTTGCCGTCGATCTCGATGATCTTGCGCGCCCCGTTGGGCAGCTCGTCCACCGTCGCCACGGCGATGTAGTCGGCGTTGGCGGGATCCACCTTGTCGTAGTAAACCATAAGCTCCTTGGTGAAAGACTATTCTTCCTCTGAGTATTTCTGTCCTTCCAGGCCGTACGCGCCCGCCTTCAGCACCTTGAGCGAGAGCAGCGCGCACTTCAGGCGCACCGGCGTCAGCTCGATGCCGAGCAATGCGAGGATGTCCTCTTTGGTGAGCGCCTTCACCTCGGCCAACGACCGGCCGAGGATGTGCTCGGTGAGCAGCGAGGCGGAGGCCTGCGAGATGGCGCAGCCGCGTCCGGTGAAGGCCACCTCCTTCACGCGCTGCTGCTCATCCAGGCGCACGTCGATGCGCAACTGGTCGCCGCACAGCGGGTTCTCATCCGAATACGAGAAGTCGTGCGGATCGAGCGTGCCCTTGTTGCGCGGGTTCTTGTAGTGGTCGAGGATCAGCTCGCGGTAGAAGTCGTCCATTATCCAAACAGCTGCTTCACCTTGTACAGCCCCGCCACCAGCCGGTCCACATCGGCCGTGGTGTTGTACAGGTAGAAGCTGGCGCGGGCGGTGGCCGGCAGATTGAAGCGGTCGTGCAGGGGCATGGCGCAGTGATGGCCGGCGCGGACGGCGACGCCGTCCCGGTCCAGCACCTGGGCGATGTCGTGCGGGTGGACGCCCGCCAGCGAGAACGCCGCCACCCCGCCCTTCTTCTCGGCCGGCGGCCCGTACACCTTCACCCCCGGCACCTCCTCCAGGCGCTCCAGGGCGTAGGCGATGATCTCGCGCTCGTGGGCGGCGACGGCGTCCATCCCGACCGACTCCAGGTAGTCCACCGCCGCGCCCAGGCCGACCGCCTCGGCGATGGCCGGCGTCCCGGCCTCGAACTTGTAGGGCAGGTCGTTGACCTTGAACTCGCGCAGGTAGACGCGCTTGATCATGTCGCCGCCGCCGAACAGGGGCGGCATCTCTTCCAGCAGGCTCTGGCGCCCCCACAGCACGCCCAGGCCGGTCGGGCCGCACATCTTGTGGCTGGAGAAGGCCAGGAAATCGGCGCCCAGGTCCTGCACATCCACGGCGAAGTGCGGCACGGACTGCGCGCCGTCCACCACCACCACCGCGCCGGCCGCGTGCGCCTGCCGCGCCAGGTCGCGCACCGGGTTGATGGTGCCCAGCACGTTGCTCATGTGCGTCAGGCTGACGAGCTTCGGCCCCTGCGCCAGCAGGCGCCCGGCCTGCGCCAGGTCCAGCTCCCCGTCGTCGGTGACCGGGATGAACTCCAGCCGCGCGCCGGTCTCGGCCGCCAGCATCTGCCACGGCACCAGGTTGGAGTGATGCTCCATCTCTGTAAGCACGATCAAGTCGTTAGACCGGATCGTGCGCCGGCCCCAGGTCAGCGCCACCAGGTTGAGGGCCTCGGTGGCGTTGCGGGTGAAGATCACCTCTTTGCGGCTGCGGGCGTTGATGAACTTCCGGACCCGGTCGCGGGCGTCCTCGTACAGCGCCGTCGCCTCCTCCGCCAGCGTATGGATGCCGCGGTGGACGTTGGCGTTGGACCAGCGGTAGTAGCGGTCCATGGCCTCGATCACGGCCGCCGGCTTCTGGGCCGTGGCCGTGGAGTCCAGGTAGACCAGCGGCACGCCCGGATGCACCTCGCGCTGGAGGATCGGGAAGTCGGCCCGGCAGTGGGCGAGGTCGCGGCGGCGCAGGTCAGCCATTGAGGTGGATGATAGCACGATCCTGAGACTAGGCGGGCGGCGCGTCCGGCGCCGGACCGGCGGCGCCGTTGCGGCCGCGGCTGCGGAACTGCGGCTCGGCCGTTTTGAGCAGGTTGAGGGCCAGCGTCGCGCAGCGGATGCGCGTGGAGACCACCTCGCGTCCCAGCTCGTCGATGAGGGCCTCCTGGTCCATGGTCGTGAGCTCGGCCAGCGTCAGGCCCAGGACCTTGTCGGTCATCACCGAGGCCGCCGCCTGGCTGATGGTGCAGCCCTCGCCTTCGAACGCCACCGCGGCCACGCGGCCGTCCGCGCCGAGCCTGAGGTAGAAGGTCAGCACATCGCCGCAGCCCGGGTTGCCGCCCTGCAGCACCAGGCTGGCGTCCGTCAGCACCCCCCGGTGGCGCGGATGCTCATAGTGATCGAGGATAAAATCGATGGACTCTTGGCGGGTGGGCATGATGACGCAGGCGGTCGGCGATCAGTGAGCGGTGATCAGTGGCAGCCGGCATGGCGCTGGCCACTGATCACCGGTCGCGGCTGACGATTTACTTCTCGATGGGCGCGCCGACCAGGTTGCCCCACTCGGTCCACGAGCCGTCGTAATTGCGGACGTTCGGGTAGCCGAGCAGATAGGTCAGCACAAACCAGGTGTGCGACGAGCGCTCGCCGATGCGGCAATAGGCGATGATGTTCTGGTCCGGGCGCAGGCCGTTCTCGGCCTCGTACAACTGCTTCAGCTCTTCGACCGATTTGAACGTACCGTCGTCGTTCACGGCCTTGGCCCACGGGATGCTCTTGGCGCCCGGGATGTGGCCGCCGCGCAGCGCGCCTTCCTGCGGATACTGCTCCATGTGCAGCAGCTCGCCGGTGTATTCCTTGGCCGAGCGGACGTCCACCAGCGGCCCGCGCGCCAGCACGTGCGCCAGCACCTGGTCGCGGAAGGCGCGGATCTTGTAGTCGGCGCGCTCCTGCGCCTGGTAGGCGGTCTTGGGATAGACCGGCGCCTCCCGGCTCAGCGGGCGTCCTTCGTCAATCCACTTCTTGCGGCCGCCGTTCATGATCCTGGCCTGGGTATGGCCGAAGAGCTGGAAGACCCAGAACGCATAGCAGGCCCACCAGTTGTTCTTGTCGCCGTAGAAGACGACGGTCGTGTCGTTGGCGATGCCCTTAGACGAGAGCAGGGCCTCGAACCCCTCGCGCCCGAGGTAATCGCGCCGGACCCGGTCGTTCAGGTCCTGGACCCAGTCGATCATGACGGCGCCGGGGATGTGGCCCTGGTCATAGAGCAGGATATCCTCGTCGGATTCGACGATGCGGACTTTCGGGTCGTTCAGATGGTCGGCCACCCACTGGGTGTCCACCAGAGCTTCAGGACGGGCGTACGGAGTGCTCATGGCAATCAACCTCGCTGCCGCGATATGTCCACGCAGCTGGAAAGCGTTAGGGGAATGACGCCGTAGGCTGGCAGGACTCGCAAGAGGGCGGAGCGCCTACCCTCGCCCTCTTGCGCCGATACAGAAGCAGACCTGCCGAAGAAAGCGCGTCATGCCGATTGCAGTTCCAGCCCGGGCAGGCGGCGCAGGTTCGGGGAGCCGTGCGCGCACCACAGGGTCCGGTCGGGGATCAGCCAGCCGTTGCTGGAATAGACCTCGGTCTCGAACCGGATGGCGGCCATCCGGTGATCGGCCTGCACCACACGGCCGGGCAGCCAGTCGTGCACGATCTGCCCGCCCCGCCGATGATGGCAGCGCACCTCGACCCGTTCGCCCGGGCTGAGCTTGATCCGCGGCATTTTACCCCATCTTGGCTTCGATCGAGCGCTTCAGGCGTTCGCGCACGCCCTCGAACGGGATGCGCTGCAGGATCGGGTCGAAGAAGCCGTCCACCACCAGGCGCTCGGCCTCGCGCCGGCTCAGGCCGCGCGCCATCAGGTAGAAGATGTGCTCCATCTCCATCTGGCCGACCGTGGCGCCGTGCGTGCAGCGCACGTCGTCGGCCATGATCTCCAGGCCCGGGATCGAGTCGGCGCGCGCCTCCGGGCTGAGCACCAGGTTGCGGTTGGCCTGGTAGCCGTCGGTTTTCTGCGCGCCGGGCGCCACGTAGATCATGCCCTGCCAGACCGAGCGGCTGCGGTCCTTGAGCGCGCCCTTGAACAGCAGGTCGCTGGTGGTGTGCGGCGCGTTGTGGTTCTGCTGGGTGTCGTGGTCCAGGTGCTGCTCGCCGTCGGTGAAGTAATAGCCGGACATCTTGCCGGTGGCGCCCTCGCCGTCCAGGTCGATCTCGGAGAAGTTCTTGGTCAGGCGCGTGCCCTGGGCGACGAAGATCCAGTCCACCGTGGAGCCCGCCCCCACCCGCACGCGCTCGTGGGTGAAGTTCCAGACGTTCTCGCCCAGCGACTGAAGCTCGACGAAGGTCAGGTGCGCCTTCCGCCCGACGCGGACCTCGACGGTGGCGGCGTGCAGGGCGGCGCGCTCGGCGCCCGGCGGCGACGAGGTCTCGTGGACCACGGTGGCCGCGGCGCCGTCGTCCACCACGATCAGGACCCGGCCGAAGTGCGACGGGCCGGGGAGCCAGGCCACGGAGTGCAGCGGCAGGGCCAGCTGCGCGCCTTTCGGCACATAGACGAACAGGCCGTAATCGGCCATCGTTTCGGCCAGGGCCGCGAACTTGCCCTCCTGGATCGGCACGACTTTGCCGAGGTGCTTCCGGACCAGGTCGGGATACTTCCTGGCGGCGGTGAAGAAATCGGCGAAGATGACCTTCTGCTTCTTCAGCGCGGCGTTGAGCTCATACTGCTCGGTCCGGCCGCCGACCAGGACCAGCTGCCCGCCCTGCTCCCGGCCGGCCAGCGGCCGGAGCAGCGAGCCCGGGATGCGCCCGGCGCGGCCATTCGCGGCGCGGTGCGGGAAGACGACCTCGCCCCACTTGAAGCCGCGGATATCGGTGCGGCGCCAGGCCTCGTCCGCCAGGGTCGGCATGGGCGTGGCCGCGTACTGCCGGAGCGCGGCCAGGCGGCGGCGGGCGTACCACTCGGGGTCGCGCTTGAACCGGGAGAGGGCCTGGACCTCGGCCCGCTCGATCCTGAGCTCGGCGGCCGCCGGCTCGTCCTTCTTGCGGCCGGTGCTGATGATCGTGCGCGGGTATTTCGCGCCGTTGACGGGCGCGGGCGTGTGGAGGCTGGTTTCGGTTGTAGTCATTGACGCTGCCTGGTGTATCCGTGGACGCTGGACCGTGATCGCTGTCCACTGTCCACTGTCCATTACCCACTCCTAGCCGACGCTGCCTTCCATCTGGAGCTGGATCAGGCGGTTCATCTCGACCGCGTACTCCATCGGCAGCTCCTTGACCAGCGGCTCGATGAAGCCGGAGACCACCATGGTGGCGGCCTCTTCCTCGCTCAGGCCGCGGCTCATCAGGTAGAAGAGCTGGTCCTCGCCCACCTTGGAGACCGAGGCCTCGTGGCCGATGGTCACGTCGTCCTCGTCGATCTCGATGTACGGGTAGGTGTCCGAGCGGCTCTTGTCGTCAATGAGCAGCGCGTCGCAGACCACGTTGGACCGCGAGCCGGCCGCGCCCTTGTACACCTTGAGCAGGCCGCGGTAGGAGGTGCGCCCGCCGCCCTTGCTGATGGACTTGGACGTGATCTTGCTGGAGGTGCGCGGCGCGCCGTGGACCACCTTGCCGCCGGCGTCCTGGTGCTGGCCCGGGCCGGCGAAGGCGATGGAGAGGATCTCGCCGTGCGCGCCCGGCTCCATCAGGTAGACGGCCGGGTACTTCATCGTCAGCTTGGAGCCCAGGTTGCCGTCCACCCACTCCATCGTCGCGCCCTCGTAGGCCACGGCGCGCTTGGTCACCAGGTTGTAGACGTTGGTAGACCAGTTCTGGATGGTGGTGTAGCGGCAGCGCGCGTTCTTCTTGACGATGATCTCGACCACGGCCGAGTGCAGCGAGTCGCTGGAGTAGATCGGGGCCGTGCAGCCCTCGACGTAGTGCACGTAGGCGCCTTCGTCCACGATGATCAGCGTGCGCTCGAACTGGCCGACGTTTTTGGCGTTGATGCGGAAGTAGGCCTGCAGCGGCATCTCGACGTGCACGCCCTTGGGCACGTAGATGAACGAGCCGCCCGACCAGACCGCGCTGTTCAGGGCCGCGAACTTGTTATCGGTCGGCGGGATGGTCTTGCCGAAGTATTCCCGGAAGAGCTCGGGGTGCTGTTTCAGGCCGTCGTCGGTGGACAGGAAGATGACGCCCTGCTCCTCCAGGTGCTTCTGGATGTTGTGATAGACGACCTCCGAGTCGTACTGCGCGCCGACGCCGGCCAGGAACTTCTGCTCGGCCTCCGGGATGCCCAGCTTGTCGAAGGTGCGCTTGACGTCGGACGGCACCTCATCCCAGGAGGTGGCGCTGTCGTCGGTCGGCTTCAGGTAGTAGTAAATGTTGTCGAAGTCGATCTGCCCCAGGTCGCCGCCCCAGGTGGGCAGCGGCTTCTTGAGGAAGATGTCCAGCGCGCGGTGGCGGAACTGGCGCATCCAGTCCGGCTCGCCCTTCATGGTCGAGATCTGGTCGATGATCTCGTGGTCCAGGCCCTTGCGCGTCTTGAAGACGTACTGCTCGGGATCGTGGAACCCGTACTTCTCTTTGTATTCGTCGTTGACGTCGATCTTCTCAAGCTCAGGCATGGCAGCCTCCGGATGGCGGGTCGCGTCCTGCGCGCTAGGCCGACTCTTCGTGCTTCTCGCGCACCCAATCGTAGCCGTGCTCCTCCAGGTGCAGGGCCAGATCGGCGCCGCCCGATTCGACGATGCGGCCGTTGAGCATGATGTGCACGAAGTGGGGTTTGATGTAGTTCAGGATGCGTTGATAGTGAGTGATGACCAGCACGCCGAGGCCCGGCCCGGCCAGGGTGTTGACGCCGGAGGCCACGATGCGCAGCGCGTCGATGTCCAGGCCCGAGTCGGTCTCGTCCAGGATGGCGATCTCGGGTTCGAGCGTCGCCATCTGCAGGATCTCGGCGCGCTTCTTCTCGCCGCCGGAGAAGCCGTCGTTCAGGTAGCGGCCGGCGAAGTCGTGCGGCATCTGCAGCAGGTCCATCTTGCTCTTGAGCAGCTTGCGAAACTCGGGGATGGAGATGCCCTTGTCCTCGGGATTGGCGGCGCGCCGGCGGGCGTTGATCGCCGTGCGCAGGAAATTGGCCACCGACACGCCCGGGATGGCCACCGGATACTGAAAGGCCAGGAACAGGCCCAGGCGCGAGCGCTCATCCGGCTCCAGCTCCAGCAGTTCGACGCCTTTGAAGATCACCTGCCCGGCCGTCACCGTGTAGTTCGGGTGGCCCATCAACGTGTAGGCCAGGGTCGATTTGCCGGTGCCGTTCGGACCCATCAGGGCGTGCACTTCACCCTGCTTCACGGTCAGGTCCAGGCCCTTGAGGATCGGCTTGTCCTCCACCGAGACATGCAGGTTGCGAATTTCGAGGACGGCGGTCATTGAGGTTGTTCTCCTTGCATCAGGCGCGCTTGGGCGCGGAAAGTAGGCAGGCGTTGACTGACCAGTGCCCAGTGATTATAGCATTCGTCACAATCGGTGTCAATAATTGCTATAAATATCTGTTTTATTGACAGTATTCTGAAATCTCGATATAATGTCACGTGGTTTGACAATATGAGCACCACACGCGACCAAATTTTGCTCCAGATCAAGGCCGCCCATCAGGCCACCATCGCTGAACTGGTGGACCGGCTGGGCATCTCGGCCGTCTCTGTGCGCCATCACATTTCCGCGTTGCAGGCGGAGGGCCTGGTCAAGTCAGTCGAGGTGCGCCGGGGCGTCGGCCGCCCGCACCTGGCTTATTCGCTGACCGACGCGGCGCAGGAACGTTTCCCGGCCCGCTACCTGCAGCTCAGCGAGCGCCTGTTGGGCGAGCTCAAGGCCACCCTGCCCCCGGAGACCATCGAGGCCATTTTCACGCGCATGGCCGAAGGCGTGGTCGCCGAGTATTCCCAGAAAATGCAGGGCAAATCGCTCGAGGCCAGGATGGAACTGCTGGTGCAGCTCCTGGGCGCCGAGGGCTTCCTGGCCAAGTGGAAGCGGACCGGCGAGACCATCCACCTGACCGAGTATAATTGCCCTTACGTCCGCATCGGCCAGCGTCATCCCGAGATCTGCACCATCGACCAGACGGTGATCCGCCAGGTGCTGGACGCGGACGTGGAGAAGACGAACTGCGTGCTCGACGGCGCCGAGCACTGCGTGTTCGTCATCCGGCCGCAGACGATTGCGGCAAACCCATAAGCCCGCACATCAGGGAGAACACGGTATGGCGCAGACGAGCACCGGCAGCAAAGTGGTCTGGCAGGCGGAAACCCAGGACGCCGATAAAGCGGCGATGGTCAAAGAGGCGCTGCGCGAGGTCATCGACCCCGAGATCGGCCTGAACATCATCGAACTGGGGCTGGTCCGCGACCTGGCCTTTCAGCCGGACGGCAAGACCTGGCTCAAGATGATCCTGACCACGCCCTTCTGTCCGTACGGCCCGGCCATGCTGGAGCAGACGCGCAACAAGGTCATGTCGGTGACGGAGGGGCCGGCGACGATCGAGATGGGGATGGAATTGTGGGACCCCTCCATGATGGAAGAGGGCGCCGGCGCGGATTGGGGGCTGTTCTAACTCGCGCCCTCGCACTGACGCCAACTAAGAGCTTATCTCTAAACCCGCCCGATAGCCGACGGCAGTGCCGTCGGCTACGCCTCTGCTGAGGTTTAGAGACAGTTTCTAAAATGAAAGGGCAGCTGACGGGCTGCCCTTTCGTTTCTTCAGCGTGCCCGTAAGCACAGTTGGTTGGCTTATCCGCGCCCGGAACGAATAGAATTCGAAAACTGCCGGTTCCAGACCCGCTCGGGATCGTCGTCTGCATAGAACTTCGCTTCCAGCTCAGCGAGTTCCGGGGTGTGTTGCTTAGAGCTTATCTCTAAACCCGCCCGATAGCCGACGGCAGTGCCGTCGGCGACGCCTCTGCTGAGGTTTAGAGACAGGTTCTTAGGGGAAAAGGTTGAGCGCCACAGGCGAACAACGGACTGGAGCAGCCTGCCCGTGAAGTGAACGAGACGTTGAAGCGGGCTCATGATCTGCCTCCTGAAGCAGGCTTCGTGCAGCCCCGGAAACGGACGGCCATACATGTTTTGATTTCACTATCTCGCTCTGCCTTCAGTATTGGAGTTTTGACTAACTTATCCTGACGATGAACGTGGGCAGGGCCCCTCGCGGAATCCTGCCCACCGGCGGACAATTCGGGTGTGTCTAGACCGAATATCACCGCCAGAGAGCACATTAAC